>ODAI014766339.1_pt1 | contig 23294 bp, 27 predicted proteins | sample 1539321 | NCBI WGS metagenome assembly ODAI01 (sample SAMN02144231, study PRJEB22623) | gut metagenome | biome: sheep rumen | host: Ovis aries | place: New Zealand | reverse complement strand
GAATGGGAAAGTGCCCGGAGGACAGTTTCACAGAGAGGGAGCCGCACGCAACAAGAGGATGAGTACGAACAGTACGAATCCGATTGTGTTCGGCTAGAACTGCGGGCGGGGATTTACCCGCAAAAAAAATAGCTGAGGATGGATTCGAACCGTCGACCTTGCGGACTCTGCCGAATGTGAAAGTGTCCTGAGGACAGTTTCACAGAGAGGGAGCCGCACGCAACAAGAGGATGAGTACGAACAGTACGAATCCGATTGTGTTCGGCTAGAACTGCGAGCGGGGATTTACCCGCGAAAAAAAATAGCTGAGGATGGATTCGAACCGTCGACCTTGCGGGTATGAGCCGCACGCTCTCACCAACTGAGCTACTCAGCCATATTTTTTAATTGTTATAAATCCATTTTCACATAAACATATTAAAAATACAAGACTTTGATTAAATTTATAATACCAAGACTTTCTGTTATAATATTTTTATGAAGTATGCAATGGTTCTTGTAAATATTAAGGGATTAGGAGTAAAGACCTTCAGCTATTTGATACCTGAAGAGATGAAGGATATTATTCAAATAGGGCAGGCTGTTCTTGTACCGTTCGGAAGGCAGGGGCTTATTAATGCGTTTGTTGTCGGATTTTCGGATTATATTCCCGGGGATTTTAGGGTAAAAAAAATAAACAGGATATTGGATACTACACCGCTATTTTCCATAAAATATTTAAAATTATTAGAATGGGTTGCAAATTATTATTGCACAGATTTTGTAACGGTACTGAATGCCGCTTTACCAATGAAGCTTATTGAAAAAAATGCAAAAGTGGAATTAGCGGTTTCCATTATTGAAAAAGATGATATGAGCGGATTAACAAAACGGCAGAAGGAGATTGTAGAGTTTTTAAAGGAGCGGGGGAAATCTTCTTTAATCGAATTTGAAGAAATTGCCAAAACTACCAGAGCAACAATGAAAAAACTGGCAGAAATGGGTTTTGTAAAAATAGAGGAGGAATATATATACAGAAATCCTCTTTCGATTTTTAGAGATATAGAAACAGAGCCGTTGTTTGAGCTTCAGGGAGAACAAATAACAGCATATGAAGGAATAAAAAGTAAGTTAAAATCACCAAACCCGATACTTTTGCATGGTGTAACCGCGTCCGGAAAAACGGAAGTTTATTTTAAACTAATAAAAGATGTAATAGAATCAGGAAAAAACGTATTGTTTTTAGCTCCGGAGATTGCATTAGCATCTCAGTTAACAAAACGTTTAGCACGAAAGTTCGGAATAAGGGATGTTGCAATTTGGCACAGTTCAATCAGTGACGGTGAAAAATATGATGTATGGCAGAGATTATACAAGAATGAGATAAAAATTCTTGCCGGAGCTCGCTCGGCAGTATTTGCACCACTTCAGAACATAGGTTTAATTATTATAGATGAAGAACACGAAGGAGCATACAAACAAACGAATCCTGCACCAAGGTACGACGCAAGAGTTGTAGCAAGAAGGCTAGCGCAATTCCATCAGGCACCTTTAATATTGGGTTCTGCAACACCGGATGTATCCACATATTATTTTGCAACGAACAATAATAATGTTTTTGAAATGCGAAAACGATTTAATAATTCACCACTCGCAAAACCACAGGTAATAAATATGCAGGAATACGGTAAAGCTGCATATAAGGGAATCATATCAAAGCCGTTGCAAACAGAAATTTCTGAAACATTAGAGCGAAAACAACAGGTCATATTACTGATGAACAGAAGAGGATACTCAACATATACCCAATGTAAAGCTTGCGGAACAGTTATAGAATGTCCCGATTGTTCAATTCCTATGATATGGCATACAAGTATAAAAAAACTTAAGTGTCATTATTGCAATAAAGAGATGACATTTCCTGACTATTGTCCTCAATGCGGAAGTGATGCGCTTTCAACATCAGGAGTGGGAACACAGAAAATAGAAGTATTAATAAAAGAACTTTATCCTGATGCAAATGTCGCAAGAATCGACAGTGATATTTTAACCAAGAAAAATGCACATATCGAACTTTTGGGAAGATTCCAAAAGGGAGAAATTGATATTTTGGTGGGAACGCAGATGATAGCAAAGGGTTTAGATAATCCTAATGTAACACTTGTAGGTGTTTTGAGTGCTGATTCCGGATTCAGCGTACCTGACTACAGGGCCTCCGAGCGAGGTTTTCAGCTTCTGACTCAGGTTGCCGGAAGAGCGGGAAGGGGTGAGTTTAAAGGAAAAGTTTTGTTTCAAACGTATAATCCGGAATATTATGCATTTCAAACCGCAAAATCTCAAGATTACGAAAAATTTTTTGCAACTGAGATAAAATCAAGACAAGAATTTGATTATCCTCCATTCAGCCAAATAGCACGATTAATAATATCATCGGAAAATAATTATCGTGCAGAAAAATCTTCTATGGAAATAGCAATGAGATTAAACACAATGACTGATAAATTTGGATTTAGTGAGTATTTAGAAGTTTTAGGTCCGACTCCATGCGTTATAGAAAAGATTAACGGATTCTATAGATTTCAGATACTAATAAAAAATAAACTGTCTCAAAAAGGGCACGATTTTATATCAAAATTTTTAAGCAAAATAACAATGCCTAAAGATATTCGTTTAGCAATAGATATTGATCCTCTGGACATTTTATAAAATTATTTTATTAAAACCTTTGTTTAATATACATAGAGTATTCCTATTTCAGTATATATTAGTTAAAATTAACTATAAGACACAGAGAAGAAAGGAGTTTTACAATAATGGAAATCAAAGTTGTTGAAAATGTACTTACGGTTGAAGCTGATATCCTTGTTGTTAACCAGTTTGAGGGTGAAAAAACAACAAACGATTTAGCTAATAAATACGCGATTGAAGAAGACGATTTTAAAGGTAAATTTGGAGAAACATATTTACTTCCGACATACGGTAATGCACCATATAGAAAAGTTCTGGTTTTAGGATTCGGTAAGAAAGAAGAATTTTGTCCTAATAAGCTTAGAGAAGCTGTGGCAAAAGCTGTAAAAAAATGCTCTCGAATGGAAGCTAAAAAAGTTGCTTTTGCTATAGACGGAATTGATTTTGATTATTCAGAGCAACTTACAATGGGAGCGTATATAGCAGATTATAAATTTGACAAGTATAAATCAGAGAAAAAAGACACGCACGTAAAAGAAATTTTTGTTCAAGCAAATGCAGAACTGGTAAAAAAAGCAGAAAAAATAGCTGCCGCAATGACTTTTGCGAGAAATTTAGCTAATGAGCCTGCACAATTTGCTACACCGACAGAACTTGCTTCAATTGCTCAGGATTTTGGCTTAGATACAAAAATATACGATAGAGATGAATGTGAAAAAATGGGAATGGGTGCATTCCTTGCCGTAGGCAGAGGAAGCGATCAGGAACCTAAATTTATCCATATGAAATATACATGCGATAATCCCAAAAAACGAATTGCAATCATAGGAAAGGGGATTTGCTTTGACTCAGGCGGACTTGATATTAAACCTGCTTCATCAATGCTTACGATGAAAGATGATATGTCGGGTGCTGCTTGTGTTTTAGGTATTATGAGCATAATAAGAGAATTTAATCCGCAAGTCGAAGTCCATGGTATTATTGCAGCCTGCGAAAATATGCCGAGCGGAAAAGCATACAAACCGGGAGATATTGTTACAGCTAAAAACGGTAAAACAATAGAAATTGATAACACTGATGCAGAAGGCAGATTAACTCTTGCAGATGCACTGTGCTACGCATGTGAACTCGGTGTTGATGAAGTTATTGACCTTGCAACACTTACAGGAGCTTGTATGGTTGCATTAGGTTCTCATGCTGCAGGCATTATGGGAAATGACGAAACTCTTATTCATAACCTCATAGATACAGCTAAAAGAAATGGTGAAAAATTCTGGGAACTTCCGCTGTGGGATGAATACTTTGACAGCCTTAAATCGGAAGTTGCCGATATGAAAAACTCAGGTGCACGTTGGGGCGGAGCTTCCGCTGCAGGTGTATTCCTCAAAAAATTTGTTAAAGATGTAAAATGGGCACATATTGATATTGCAGGAACAGCATTTCTTGATAAACCTCAAAAAGAATTAATAGCAGGTGCCTCAGGAGCAGGAGTCAGAACATTGTTAAATTATATATTGGAACAATAAGTAAGATATTTACTATAATATTTGTTATAACAGAATACATTTTAACATATAAAAGTACCGAAGATTCATATCTCTTCGGTACTTTGAGTTTATATATTAACGTTCTTGATTATAATTCTGATTCCAATATACTAAATTCTCACTAACATTATTTTCATCTTTTGAAATGAATCTATCCAAACCCTCTTTCTTCATTGTTCTGCTCTTTGAATCAGAATTATCATAACAATAAAACGGATATGAATATTTATTATAACAACGCCACTTGTGAGCTGTGTTCATACTACATTCCTTAAAAATAATGTCCTCTATTTTATTATCGTCTATTTTTTGAAAAACTTTAGCATCTTTAAATATTTTTGTTACAAAATTTTACAATACAAACATATTAGAACTATTATTTTGCATTATAAAGCGACTTGACACATATCAAGTCGCTTTTCAAACAAATTAAAGCACGCTTAGGATTCGGATATTCTCTATCAACTTACTCTATTAAATATCTTACCAGCTTGCTTTAGTAACACCAGGTAATAATCCTTGGTGTGCCATTTTTCTTAAGCAGATTCTGCAAAGACCAAAATCTCTGTGAAAACCATGAGGTCTTCCGCAAATAGAGCATCTGTTATGCAATCTTACAGACGGGTATTTGCCTTTTGCTGCTAAGATTCTTCTTGTTTCTTCTTTATTTATCATCGCTTTCTTAGCCATGAATTTATCTCCTTTTCTAAATGGAAAATGGAAAATGGAAAATGGAAAATTTTTTTAATTTTTCATAATTCAATATTCTGTTTTCCGGTTTTTATATTTACTATCACTTTGAAATTTCTTTTGGACTATCAAAAAAGTTTAAACTATTTTTAATTTTCCACTTTCAATTTTCAATTATTTTTTATTTACCCCTTCATACCTTTGAATGGCATACCGAGTAATCTTAACAATTCTCTTGCTTCATCATCAGTATTTGCTGTTGTGATAACAGATACGTTCATACCTTTTACCAAATCAACTTCTTCATAAGTAATTTCCGGGAATAAAGATTGTTCCTTTAATCCGAGAGTATAGTTACCTCTGCCATCAAAGCTCTTAGCCGAAACACCTCTAAAGTCACGAATACGAGGAAGAACAACACAGATTAACTTTTGTAAGAAATCATACATTCTTTCACCACGTAAAGTAACCATAGCACCTACAGGCATTCCTTCTCTTAATTTATAAGAAGCGATAGATTTTTTAGCCTTTGTAACTACTGCGTGCTGACCTGCAATCTTTGTTAATTGAGCTTGAATTGCGTCAGCGATTTTTGAGTTGTGAGAAGCTTCACCAACACCCATGTTCAAAACGATTTTATGAAGCTTTGGAATCATCATATCATTTTTGTAACCAAACTTTTCTTTAAGTGCTGCCTTAACTTCTTCGTTGTATTTTGCTCTTAAACTTTTTGTCTTTGTCATTTTTCTATTTCCTTATATTTGATACGATAGGACAAGGCGAGGATAAAATTACATTTAACTTCTGTTTCCAGCATTGGAATAAATTTTCATTTACCCTCCCAAGCCGCGTATTTAGTAATTATACGTCGAGTGATTCACCACATTTCTTACAAACGCGAACCTTTTTTCCGTCAACGATTTTGTGTGCTATTCTTGTTGCTTTTTCACAAGCCGGACATACTATCATTACATTTGATGAATCAAGAGGAGCTTCCTTCTTGATTAATCCGCCTTGTATACCGTAAGCAGGATTAGCCTTTGTAGCTTTGGTAATCATGTTTACACCTTCAACAATTACTTGACCTTCAGAAGGTATAGCTTTTTTAATATTACCTTGTTTTCCTTTATCTTTGCCTGCTGTAACGATGACTCTGTCACCGGTTTTTACATGAAGGCTTTTCTTTGAATTTGCCATTTTTATTTCTCCAATTTTTGTCGGGTTGAAAACCCAAACTACATATTCTTAAGTGGTAAGTGGAAAGTTTTAATTCACTTGCTCACTTATTCACTTTCTATATTACTTCCGGTGCAAGTGAAACAATTTTCATGAAGTTTTTATCACGAAGTTCTCTTGCAACAGGTCCGAATACACGAGTTCCTCTCGGGTTTCCGTCTTTTGCAATAATTACTGCAGCATTTTCATCAAATCTGATAACTGAACCGTCAGCACGTTTGATATCGTGTTTTGTTCTTACGATAACAGCTTTAACAACTTCAGATTTTTTAACTGTCATATTAGGAGTTGCGTCCTTAACAGTTGCTACAACAACATCGCCCACTGATGCGAATTTTTTATTTGAGCTGCCCATTACACGAATTACCAAAAGTTCTTTGGCACCTGTGTTATCAGCAACTACTAATCTTGTTTCTTGTTGTATCATTTTTCTTTTCCTTTTCTCTTTGCGTTGGGTTACACCCAACCTACATTTTGCCAGCGCATTACCTATGTAATGATGTATTAACGACCGATAATCAAGATACGTATGACATTGCTTTTGAATTCACTTAGTCACTCTGTCACTTAATCACACAGTCACTTTAAAAACTACTTAGCTTTTTCAACAATAGATTCAACAACCCATCTTTTGCTTCCGGAAATCGGTCTTGATTCGATAATTCTTACAGTATCACCAATTCCGCATTCATTCTTTTCATCATGAGCTTTGTAGTTTTTGTTAGATTCAATAATCTTTTTATATTTTGGGTGCGGATCGTAAGATGCAACTTTTACAACTACGGTCTTATCCATTTTATCTGATATAACTACACCTTGTTTTTCTTTCTTAGGCATTAGCTGCCTCCTTTTCTTTAATAACAGTCTTTGCTTGAGCAATAGCTCGTTTAGTCTTAGAGATTTCTGCTGTGTTTTCAAGTTTGTGCATAGAAAGCTTAATTCTTGAATCAAGAAGAGATTTCTTTGAATCTAAAACGAATTGCTTGAGTTCTTCAACTGTTTTTTCACGCATTTCACTTAATTTCATTTTTTATTTCCTTAATTTTTACTTTTATTTTACTTTGTTAGTTTGTCTAAAACCGAATTTAATATTTTTCTTCGTCAGTATTGATACTTGCTTAAAAACTTTCAGCCTAGACTCACTTACGTTATGCTTGTGGTTCTTTTTCAATAACTTTTACCTTAATAGGAAGTTTTTGTGCCGCAAGCTCTAAAGCATGAACAGCGACTTCTCTGTCAAAGTAATCAAGTTCAAATAAGATTCTGTTTGGTTTAACAACCGCTACCCAGTATTCTACATTACCTTTACCGGAACCCATACGAGTTTCAGCGGGTTTTGCAGTAATAGGTTTATCCGGAAATATTTTTATCCAAACGTTACCGCCACGTTTAATTTCTCTTGTCATTGCACGTCTTGCAGCCTCTATTTGACGGCTGGTAATCCAACCCGGTTCAAGAGCTCTTAGTGCATAACGACCGAATTCGAAATCAACACCTCTTGTTTCGGTGCCTTTCATTCTACCTTTCATTTGTTTGCGGTATTTTGTTTTCTTCGGCATTAACATTATATTGTTCTCCTAATTTATTATTTTGTTTCTACTGCTTTACGTTTTCCGCGTCTTCCTTGGAAACGTTCACCTGAATTATTTTCTTTTGAGCTTTTTGACTTAATGTTCAAATCTGCTTTTTCGCCGGGCATTAAGTTACCTTTGAAAATCCAAACTTTTACACCAATCTTACCCATGATTGTATCAGCTTCTGTAAAACCATAGTCTACATCAGCTCTTAGAGTTTGAAGAGGAATTCTTCCTTCTTTAGCCCATTCACTACGTGCAATTTCAGCTCCGCCCAAACGACCTGATACCATAATCTTGATACCTTGAGCACCTGCTCTCATCGTTCTTTGCATTGCTTGTTTCATTGCTCTTCTGAATGCAATACGCTTTTCCAACTGTTGTGCAACAGATTCTGCAACTAAAAGTGCATCTACATCTATTCTTGCAACTTCAACTACGTTTATTACAACAGGTTTTCCTAAGTATTTTGAAACTTCAGCTTTAAGTTCTTCAATTCCTTGACCGCCTCTGCCTACTACAATACCTGGCTTAGCTGTAACAACTGTGATAGTAACACTTTGAGATTTTCTGTCTATCAAGATATTTGCAACACCTGCTGCGTATAGTTTCTTCTTAATAAATTTTCTAATTTTAGCATCTTCTGCTACATTAGCGGCATAATCTTTGAAATTAGCGTACCAAGTACTGTCCCAAGGTCTGATTATACCTACTCTGAATCCTTTTGGATGTGTTTTTTGTCCCATTTTTATTTCCTTTATTTTGTTTCATTACTAACTTTTACTGTTAAGTGAGAAGTTCTTTTGAGTCTTTTGTATATACGACCTTGAGCTCTTGGTTTTCCTCTTTTATATGTTGCGCTTTCGTCAGCATAAATTTCAGAAATCTTTAATGCTTCCGCTTTTACACCATCTTTTTCAAATGCATTTGCAGCTGCTGCTTTTACATTTTTTTCTACAACTTTTGCTGCAAAATACGGCATAAAACGTAACATATCAAGAGCTTCAGTAACAGCCTTTCCTCTAACTTCGTTAATTACTCTGCGAAGTTTTCTTGCTGTCATTTTGATATCTGTTTGTCTTGATTTAGCTTCCATTTTTATTTTCCTTATATTTTTAACTTCACTTTCCAAATTGTATTTATTACAACAGGTTTGATGTGTTTTTGTTAATTCTGATTAACTTTTACAAGAGAACTATGCTCTTTTTGCCGTTTTATCTGAACCGGCATGCCCTTTATATAATCTTGTAGGTGCAAATTCACCTAATCTGTGTCCAATCATTTGTTCTGTTACGTATACAGGAACATGAGTTTTGCCATTGTGCACAGCAATTGTATGTCCCAACATATCAGGAATAATCATGGATGCTCTTGACCAAGTCTTAACAACTTTCTTTTCTGAATTTTCATTCATTTTGTTAATTTTCTTTTGAAGAGCGTCTTCTACGTATGGGCCCTTTTTTAATGAACGTGCCATTAATTTCTCCTTTGTATATTTGTATTAATGTTTGTAATTATTTTTTTTTGTTATCGGGGTAAACATTTATTTACAAAACTTTACCCCATTAACAAGTTATCTTACTTTGTGCGTCTTCTTACTATAAGTTTATCAGACGCTTTACCTTGTTTTCTTGTCTTATAACCAAGAGCAGGTTTACCCCAAGGTGTTTTAGGATGTCCGCCGGGACCTGTTTTACCTTCACCACCACCATGAGGGTGATCACATGGGTTCATCGTTACACCACGAACTGTAGGTCTTACACCCATATATCTCTTTCTGCCGGCTTTACCAATTTTTAAGTTCTTGAATTCTGAGTTTCCAAGAGTTCCGATTGTTGCCATGCATTCTTTTCTGATCATTCTCATTTCGCCTGAAGGTAATTTTACTGTTACATAATTGCCTTCTTTTGCCATAACTTGAGCAAAATTACCTGCTGAACGAACCAGCTTTGCACCTCTACCGGGTATCATTTCGATATTGTGAACGATAGTACCAAGCGGAATAAGCTCTAAAGGTAACGCATTACCCGTTTGAACTGCTGCTTCCGGACCGGAAACAATAACATCACCAACATTTAATCCTTCAGGTGTCAAAATATATCTTTTTTCACCATCTGCATAAAATACTAATGAAATTCTTACATTTCTGTTCGGATCGTATTCAATAGTCTTAACTGTTGCCGGTACTCCGAATTTTTCTCTGCGGAAATCAACTATACGGTAAGACTGTTTTACACCGCCACCTTTATGACGACAAGTAATTCTGCCGGTATTGTTACGACCAGCAGTCTTTTTTATATTCATCAATAAAGATTTTTCAGGAGTTTGAGTAGTGATTTCTTGGTAATCACTCTTTGTCATACCTCTTTGTCCCGGAGATGTCGGATTAATTTTACGAATTGCCATTTTCTTTTCTCCTATTATTATCTTTTTTGGCTTTTTTACTGTTGGGTTACACCCAACCTACATTCCTCATTTAGTTATAAGAGTTAAGTTATTAAGTTAATAAGAATTTGAAAAGACTTATTCACTTATTCACTTGCCAGTTATATAGCAGTAAGTTCTTCGATTGGGTCACCTTCAACAGTAACTATTGCTTTCTTTGAAGAATCAGTTCTGCCAAACTTCATACCCCTTCTTTTTTCGTGAGAAGGCATATAAACAGTTTGCACCTTCTTAACTTTTCTGCCGGGGAAAGCTAATTCCACAGCTTGTGCTATTTCAACTTTAGTTGCATCTTTTTGAACTTCAAAAGTGTACTTTCCTAAAGCTGTTGCCATCATTGATTTTTCTGTAATGATAGGCTTTTTAATTACATCATATAATCTTTCTTTGTTTGTCTTATCTTTACTCATTTGTTTTTTCCTTTACTTTTTCGGGTTAACCCCTTGCTCGACACATCGTGCCACCCTCTCCGAAAGGTGAGGGAAAAGTTTACATTTAACTATTTAAGTCTTTCTGTAACATCATTTACAGCCTTTTCAGTCATTACAACAAAATCAGCTTCAAGTAAGTCTTTTACATTTAAGTTTGATGGTAACAATAACTTGATTGAAGGAATATTACCTGCTGCCAAACCTAAAAATTTATTTTCATCAGCATTAGTATCTGCGATAACTAAAATCTTACCGGATAAATTTAATGATTTTATTATTCCTGCCATCAATTTTGTTTTTGGTTCAGTTATAGCTGAGAAGTCTTTTACAACAACCAGTTGTTCTTCTCTGGCGCTGAGCGCAGATTTTAGAGCTAATTTTCTTGCTTTTTGCGGCATATTGATTTCAAAACTTCTTGGTTTTGGACCAAATACAACACCGCCGCCGGCAAACAACGGAGAACGAAGTGAACCTGCTCTGGCACGACCTGTACCTTTTTGTTTCCAAGGTTTCTTTCCGCCGCCTGATACTTCTGCTCTTGTTTTTGCAGATGCAGATCCTTGTCTTGCATTATTTAATTGTCTTCTTAGCGCTAAGTGCATTACATGCAGATTAGGTTCAACACCAAACACTTCTTTTGCTAAAGTAATTTCACCTAATGCTTCACCATTTGTGTTTAATAATTGTTTTGACATTTTTATTTTTCCTTTTGCTTTCCGTCTACCCCTTGTCCTTACGGGCTTTATATGGCAGAAGCGGGTTTTTGTTTCATTTTATTTTATTTTATGTTAATCTTTATCCGCCTGTGCAATCAAAGATTGCTTCGTTCCTTCGCTTACGCTCCGTCACAACGGCGGTATCGTAATCCTTCGTCCCTGCTTGCATTTGCATCCGCAAACGCAACACCGGACTCGCACCGGCTACGCAATTAATTCCATTTTGTTCTTGTAGGAACAATTGTAACCAATCTTCCTTCACATCCGGGAACTGAACCCTTAATCAAAACTAAACCGTTTTCAGCATCAACCTTTACAAGTTTTAGTTTTGTAATTGTAACTCTTTCGTTACCCATGTTTCCGGCCATTCTTTTCCCCTTGATAACACGAGAAGGAGTTGTACCTGCGCCTATAGAACCCGGTTCTCTGTGATTCTTTGAACCATGTGCCATTGGTCCTCTTCCAAAGTTCCATCTTTTTACAGTACCCTGGAAACCTTTACCTATTGAAGTACCTGTTACATCAACTTTCTGTACATCATTAAGAACTGATAAGTCTAATTCTTGACCAACTTTATAGTCAGCAGGGTTTTCTACCCTGAACTCTTGCAAATGTCTGAAATTTTCCAAACCGTTTTTCTTAAAATGACCTATTTCAGCCTTTGTTAAATGTTTTTCCTTAGCTTCTATAGTACCAACCTGTATTGCGTTGTAACCGTCAGTTTCAACTGTTTTTACTTGAGTTACGACAGTCTTACCAACTTGAATTACAGTAACAGGAACTGCCAAACCTTCAGAATCAAAGATTTGAGTCATTCCAACTTTTTTACCTATTACACCTAATGTCATGTGTTTTTCCTTTCCGACATAAATACACACAGATTAACCTGATGTAAATTATGCCTTTCATCTTGCGAGCGCTACCTAATAGTCTCTTTACCTTTAGGGGTTTTCACCCTCCGCCTTACCCTGACGTCGTAGTTCACATTATATGCATAATGCTATTATTAAATTTTCAAATTTCGGCTTTAATACAAAGTAAAAATTATAATTTTACTTCAATATCAACACCTGCAGGTAAGTCTAATCTACTCAATTCTTCCGTAGTTTGTTGAGTAGGTTCGTAAATATCGATAATACGCTTATGAGTTCTAATCTCAAAGTGTTCACGTGATTTTTTATCAACGTGCGGTGAACGTAATACACAATAAATACGTCTTTTAGTTGGTAAAGGAATAGGTCCGGCTACTTTAGCGTCTGTTCTTTTTGCAGTTTCTACGATCTTTTCAGCTGAAACATCAACTAACTTGTGTTCGTAAGATCTTAAACAAACTCTAATTCTTTGTCTTTTTGAATCTGTTGCCATTGTTTTTTCCTTTATTTTTGTATTAACATATCCGGTCGGTAATCAACCTATACTCGGCATCACACCTTGTTCTGCCGATTCGGGTTTCCGCACCGCGCTATTACTTTCGACTATAGCATTTAAATCGTAAACCAAACAAAAATAGGTGTCAACAGGGGAGAATAAATATTTTGGACGAAGTCAAAAATATTTACAAAAATTTACAAAAATCAAAAATCTTTCCGATTTTTATTCAAAGCTTTACCATAGTTTATGTTTGCTCTAAAATTAGAATAGCGGATAGTTTTACTCGGAGAAAAAAATGAAATATTCGGAATATTCCGTAGTTGTAGTAGGGAGCGGTGCTGCAGGATTGTACGCAGCTCTCAAAATATCTCAGAATTTAAAAGTTCCGGAAGGGATACTCTTAATTTCCAAATCTACATTGGGAAACAGTAATTCACGATATGCTCAAGGCGGAATCGTAGGAGTTGTTCACCAGAATCCTCTAGATAGCGTCGAATCGCACGTAAAAGATACGCTGAAAGCCGGCGCCGGATTAAGTGATGAGATAGTTACTAAACATATATCACAGGCTTCAGATGAAGTAATAAATAATTTAATAACAAATGGCGTTTCCTTTGACACTAATGACGACGGAGATTTAACATTTACTCTGGAAGCTGCCCACAGCATAAGAAGAATATTACACTCCGGAGGCGACGCGACAGGCAAAGGCATTACCGAATCACTTATTGAAGCAGTCACAAAAGATTCAGGAATTCACGTTCTCGAAAATACAATGGCGGTTGAGATTCTTGTATCCGCACAAAAAGAATGCAAAGGTATAATAATATATAATAATGTAACGGGTGAACACGAAATAATATATTCATCTGCAGTAATTCTTGCAACAGGCGGGGTCGGACAAGTTTATAAATATACCACAAATCCTAACGGTGCAACCGGTGATGGCATAGCATCCGCATATGAAGCAGGAGCCATAATTCAAGATATGGAATTTATACAATTCCATCCTACAGCTCTGGCATTAAGTCCGGAAAGTCAAAATCGATTTTTAATATCGGAAGCGGTCAGAGGAGAAGGTGCTAAATTAATTAACCATAACGGAGAAGAATTTATGGTTAAATATAGTGATAAAAAAGAGCTGGCGCCAAGAGATGTTGTTACAAGAGCTATTTATGCAGAAATGAAAAAAGAGGATTCTTCCAACGTTTATTTAAATGCCTCAATTATAGACAAGACGAAACTTCTTAAACGTTTTCCGACAATATATGCCAGATGTAAAGAGAATGGAATAGATATTTCAAAAGATTTAATTCCTGTAGCTCCTGCTGCTCATTACACTATGGGTGGGATTAAGGCAGAAATATGCGGGAAAACGAGCATCAAAGGTTTATATGCAATCGGAGAAACCGCTTGTACAGGACTTCATGGTGCAAACAGACTTGCCAGCAATTCACTGTTGGAATGTGTGGTTTGTGCATATGAACTTGCAGATTACTTGTCTTTCGCAAATTTAGAAATTCCTAAAAAAATTGATGACGGAATTCGCAAAATGATTGATGTATACTCTCGCTCAATTAGCGGAAAAGAATACGACTATAATAATCTTAAGTCAAAACTAAAAGATATTATGTGGGAAAATGTCGGAATAATAAGAACAGAAGAATCATTATTAAAAGCAAGCTCTGAAATAAAAGCGCTTCAAGATAATTTTAAACGAAGAAGAAAATGTATGAGTCAGGGCGAATATGAATACAGGAACATGCTGACTATTGCATCTATAATTACACAAAGCGCTCTTGAAAGAAAAGAGTCCAGAGGTGCACATTGCAGAAGCGATTATCCGCAAACTGATAAAACTCGTGCCATGCATTCAAACATTGATAAATTAAGTGATAAGGGGATTTACTATGTTAAATAATTTTTATATAGAGGAACACGTCAAGAATGCTTTACAAGAAGATATCGGTTTTGGAGATATTACAACCGATTACCTGACAACAGAAGAAGATGTTATGTCATGCACCCTTAACACAAGAGCCGACGGAATATTTTGCGGGAAAAATATTTTTGAAACAGTCTTTAAAATTCTTTCTCCTAAAATTAATATAAAATTTTATTTTAATGATGGCGACAGAATTCAAAAAGGTGATAAAATTGCAGACATAAGCGGACCTGCCAGATACATTCTTATGGGAGAGAGGACTGCACTCAACTATGTTCAGAGAATGAGCGGTATTTCAACAGAAACAAATAAATATCAAACTGCCATTGGTGAATACAAAGCCAAGATAGTTGACACGAGAAAAACTACTCCGGGGTTCAGAGCGTTTGAAAAATATTCTGTTAAAATCGGAGGCGGTGCTCTTCACAGATTTAATCTTTCCGACTGCGCTATGATTAAAGACAATCACATTAAATTTTCGGGCTCTCTTATAAACGCAGTTACAAAATTAAAACAAAATATATCTCACGCGCATAAAATTGAAGTTGAGTGTGACACTATTACACAGGTTAAAGAAGCTCTCAATTGTAATGTAGATATAATTATGCTTGATAATATGACATTAGATGAAATGACAGAATGCGTAAAACTAATTAACGGAAAAGCAATCGTAGAAGCAAGCGGAAATGTAAATTTATCGACCGTACACGACATTGCATCAACGGGGGTAGATATTATCTCATCCAGTGCAATTGTTGCAAAAGCTCCTACTCTGGACTTAGGCTTAGATATGTAAACGCTATACAGCCCCTGCAATTTGACCTAATTGTAAAAGACTTTGAATTGTTGTATCATACTCAATTTTATCGCTTGTGGATTGAAGTAAAAATGCATCAATATCATTCATCATTGCAATTGCCTTATCACAATTCGGATCCGAACCTTTTACATATGCTCCTATATTGATTAAATCCTCATTTTTTCTGTGAACAGCAAGAAGATTTCTTAATGCACCTGCTGCGGCACGGTGTTCCTTTGTAGTAACATCACCCATTACACGACTTAAAGATTGTAATACATCTACTGCCGGATAATGATTTTTGTGCGCCAAGTCCCTTGATAAAACGATATGACCGTCTAAAATACTTCTCGCAGTATCAGATATCGGTTCATTAAAGTCATCACCTTCTACTAAAACTGTATAGAGTCCCGTAATTGTACCTTTATCATTCGTGCCCGCTCTTTCCATAAGTTTTGGCATAAGAGCAAAAACAGAAGGTGTGTATCCTCGTGTTGCCGGAGGTTCGCCAATTGCCAATCCGACTTCTCTTTGTGCCATGGCAATACGGGTAACCGAGTCTAACATAAATAAAACATCCATACCCAAATCTCTGAAATATTCAGCTATTGAAGTTGCAACAAATGCAGCTTTTATTTTTACCAGAGACGGCTGCTCTGATGTTGCTGCGATTACAATAGAACGCTGCATTCCTTCAGGCCCGAGTATTTCTTCAATAAATTCTTTTACTTCTCTTCCTCGTTCGCCAATAAGAGCAATTACATTCAATTGTGCTGATGTATTTTTAGCCATCATACCTATTGTCGTACTTTTCCCGACTCCTGAGCCGGCAAAAATACCCATTCTTTGACCTTTGCCTACTGTCATAAAACCGTCTATTGCCCTGATTCCCAACGAAAGAGGCTCTGAAATACGTTTTCTTTTTAACGGATTAATTGCATCTGCCACAGTAGAACGATACTCGGAAAATTGTATTTCCCCAAGATTATCAATTGGTCTTCCCAGTCCGTCTAAAACTCTTCCGATTAACTGGTTCCCGACTCCTATTTTCATTGCACCGCCGGTATTTACAACAAGCGCTCCGGGGCGGATTCCATCAGGTGATGCAAGCGGCATCAGAAGAATTTTATCTCTTTTAAAACCAACTACCTCTGCCATAGTAGGTTCACCGCCAAAATCATTATATATATAACATAAATCACCTATCGATGACTTTGGGCCGTCTGACTCTATTGTCAAACCTATAATCTCGGTAATTTTTCCGATTTCTTTAATCGTTTGCGTTCTCTCAATTATATCGAGATATTTTTTTTTATCCCATTCCATTACTGCCGCCTGTTATCATTTTTTGTGCAAGTTCTCCGATTTGTGTAGAGATTCTTGAATCTAAACGAATATTAGGGGTCTCAACTATAACCCCGTCTTTTGAAAGTGATGGATCTTCAATTATTCTTACTGTCTGTAAGTTTTGAACAGAACTTCTGAAATTCGGAACCATTTTTTGTACAATGTCGACAAGTTGAGGACTTACAATTATAGTAATATTTTCTTTTTCATTTAAAAGTTTTATTGCATCTAAAGTCATTTGATACAATATTTGAGGATTAAACTTTGCATGACAAACCTTATCTGCAATTGTCACAGCTAGCTCTACAATATCTCTGGAAGCGGAATCAATAATGTTCTTTTTCAAATCAAAGGAAGTGTTTGCAAGAGTTTCCAAAGCTTCCAAACCCTCGGAAGCATTCTTGTTAAAACTTTCTAAACCGTCTTCTTCACCCTTTTTAAAACCTTCCTGATAAGCTTGTTCTTTAATTTGATCATACTCAGCTTGAGCTTTTTTTCTTGCTTCTTCAATGATTCTGGTTGCTTCAGTGTTTGCTGTTTCTACAATAATCTTAGTTTTATTTTCCGCAGCATCAATAATCTGCTGAGCTTTCACATCAGTTTCTTCAAGTATTTGTTTTACTTTAGCCTGTGAAAGCGTAACCTTAGACTGCTCTATCGGTAAAACATAGCTTTCACCGAATTGAATCTCTTTACCATGAAATCTGTTATAAAATCCGTTACTCAATTAATTCATCCTCTACGCTGGCACGTGTAATTGTAATTTCTCCTGTTGCCTCAAGATTTCTAATTGCGGTAACAACATTTGTCTGAGCTTCTTGAACTTCTTTTGCACGAACAGGCCCCAGATACTCCATATCATCCTTAAGCATTTGCCTTGCTCTTTCAGACATGTTTTTAAATATTTTATCTTTAATTTCATCTTTAGTACCCTTTAAAGCCGTAGCAAGTTCTTTTGTGTCAATTTCTCTGAGCAGTCTTTGAACAGCTCTGTCATCAAGTATTATTATGTCTTCAAATACGAACATCAAATCGCGTACTTCTTGAGCCATTTCTTGATTTTCAATATCAAGCCATTCCATAATATTCTTTTCAGTTCCTCTATCACAGCAGTTTAAAATATTTGCCAAAGATTCAACACCACCCGCATTTGAAAAATCCTGTACCAGCAATGCAGAGAATTTTCTTTCAACAATATCTTCTATAGTAGATAATATTTCAGGATTTGTCGGAGTCATATCAGCAATCTTCATTGATACAACTGCTTGAATATCCGGAGGTAAAAACGCTAAAACTTGTGCAGCCAATTCAGGCCGAATATATGCCAGAATTAATGCCAACAGCTGTGGATTTTCTGTTGCAAAAGTATTTGCTAACTGGGATGGATCCACTTCATTTAAGAAATAAAACGGATTTGTGTTAACCATTGAATTAACCCTCTCAAGCATTTTGGAAGCTTCCGCATCGCCATAAGCCTGAGAAAGAAGTTGTTTTGCATAATTAACACCACCTGAGGCAACAAAATTTTTAGCTTGAAAAACTGCTTTAAATTCATTTAAGATATCATTTAAATCTTCATCAGCAACCTTGCCTAAATTAGCAATATCCAACGTTATTTGCTCCAGAAGATCATCATCTTTAATATTTTTGAGTATCTCAGAAGCCGTTGTAGGACCAAGCGCAATTAACAGCGCCGCAACCTTTTGGCTGGGACGAGTTATTACCTTTTTAGCTTCCTCTTTGGCTTTTTTAATTTCTTCAATACCCATTGCTTATAAGAGTGATTGAGTGATTGAGTGATTGAGTAACTGAGTGATTTAAAATTCACTTGTTGCCTTATTCACATGCTCACTTATTCACTTGTCCTCCTTTCTTCTAATCTTTGATAAATGATACCAATAATTTTGCAGCTTCTTCCGGAGCTGCCATTACAGCTTCGTTAAGCTCATTTATACTTTGATCTTTTTGAGACCTTATTTCTTTTTGGTCAAATGCAACTCTTGGAGAATCTTCAACAGGAACTGCATCTTCAGGCTCTTCTACTCTTACTTCTTCTACCCTGCGCTCAATTCTCTTAGCATTCGGCATTTTATTAACAAAGCTTCTGAAAATAAGAAGAGCAAATCCGCCAAGTAATAATACAATTATTAAAGGTACTACAGAAGAGCCTATGAAATAGAACCATTGATTTAATTCATATTGCTTCATGAAATCTTCTTGAGATTCCTGATCAACCTTCGCACCCTCAAACTGTAAACCTGACACAGATATTACATCACCTCTTGAATAATCTATACCTGCAGCAGATTGAATTAAACTTTTTACTTCATCCTTTTCTGCATCTGTCAGGACTTTATTCACAGCAACTGCTATAGAAAGTCTTTTTATCGTACCCGGAGCGTACACAACCTGTTTAACTTCTTTTGAAACACTGTAATTTACAGCTGTTTTTTGTTTTGAATAATTCAGATTCCTGTTAACTGTTACAGGAGGCGTCAAATTTTGCGGGTTTTGAACATTATTCGGATTTTCATATGTTTCAACTTCAGTTTGTGAACTTGTCACAACCCCCGTTCCTTTTTCATCTGTCAAAGGAATATAACTTTCAATTGTAGCCTTTGCAGAATTAAAGTCTATATCAGCATTTACTTGAACTGAAACGTTTTTCTTTCCCACAATTCGTTCAAGAACAGATGCAACTTTCTTTGCGGTTTCACGTTCAAGATTACTTTTAAAACTCTCCATATCTGTTGAATTTTTAGAGGTTTCATCTGACAAATTGTTACCGTTTTGATCTGTTATAAATACTTGTTCGGGAGTCATTCTCGGAACGGAATAAGCAACCAAATTCTTTACGGCTTTTACTTGAGAAGCCTTTATCTTAAAACCCGGTTCCAGAACCAGCACAACAGATGCTGTCGGTTTTTCATCACTATCATCAAAAATAGAGCGTTCCGGTTCAGCTAACTGCACTCTGGCATATTTAATACCCTGAATTTTTTCAATTGTTCTTGTCAGTTCACCTTGAAATATACGCTGTTTGGTCAACTTATTCTTAAAATCTGTTGAACCGAGCTGCATATTATCCAACAATTCAAATCCTGTATCTTGATTCTTTATCAAATCGTTTTCTGCGACAAAAACCCGCATCTCATCCCTTATATTTGATGGCACAAGAATTGATTTTCTGTCTTCGGAAACTTTATACCTGAATCCGTTTTTTTTCATGCTTTCAACAATATTTATAGAATCAACTTCACTCAAATCGGAATACAAAACTACCCAATCAGGTTCCAAAGCCTTTGACAAGAAAAAAGTGGCAACAATAATAGTGACAACTATAAGAATAAGCATGCCGAATTTTTGGCCTCCGTCGAGCCCATTCCACAATTTCTTCATATCATTAGCTAAAAGTGCAAAATAATTGTTTTCCATATCTCCCCACGCACTATTATTCATTAATATCATAGCCTAAGCTATGATATATTTCAAATGATTAAGATATTTTAAGCTAGCAGTTATTATAGCACGTATTTAATCTTGTAATGACTGGTTTACAGGAATAACCGCCGGAATTTTCCCTTCTTCTCTAAATCTTCTTACAAATTCATTAATATCAGTTTTTATAGCATCAAAAGTATTGTAATGCATCGGAATAACACAAGTTGTCTGAAGCCACTCTGCTGCAATAGCTGCATGTTCAACATCCATTGTATACGTACCGCCAATCGGAAGCATAGAAATATCCGGCTGATAAAGTTCACCTATAACCTTCATCTCAGAATTTAAACACGTATCACCTGCATGATAAATAGTTTTACCTTCTATATCGAAAATAACACCGCAAGGACATCCTGCATAATGACCGTCCGGCGTTGAAGAAGAATGAAAAGCAGGAACTAAAATTGCTCTGCCCCATGGATATTCTTTCCAAGCACCAAGCCCCATACTATTTATTGAAGCGCCTTGCCGCGCACAATAATTAGCTAATTCGAAAACCGCAGTTATCGGCGCCCCGGTTTTGGATGAAAGTTCTATCGCACTTCCCAAATGATCACTGTGACCATGTGTCACAAAAATATCTTGTATATTTTCTGGCTTATAGTCAGGAACTTGAACCAAAAACGGATCTATTAAAATTTTATTTTTTTCGGTTGCTATTTCAAATGCACTGTGCCCCAAATATTTAATTTCCATTATTTCATCTCCTGATTATTATATTTTTCCATTAATTTTCTTAATTTTTTGTATTCCTGACCCCATTTTTGCATAGAATCAATGACCGGTTTCAAAGTATAACCTATATCTGTCAAATAATATTCTACACAATTATTTTTATTCTCAGATTCTTCCCTGATCACAAGTCCGTCATCTTCCATCTCTTTTAAGCAAGCAGCCAAAACCTTTGAAGTGCATCCCAGTTTCTTTTTTAACTCGGAAAATCTCATCTCCTTAACAAGAAGGTTCTTTACAACAAGAATTTTCCATTTTGCACCGACTAATTGCAACACAACCGCTACAGGGTTTGAAGACAAATCTCTATATTCCATATCTTGATTATATCATTTCTTTCTTCTTATGAGAATATCAATTTAGTGGTTATATATGATATTTCAAAAAGTTTCAACAAAAAAAGATAGTGACTGACAAGTCAAAACTGGACATTTTTGCAAAATATAATTTAATAAAAGCCGGATTCTCGTATATACAAGTTTTTTCTTGATCACCCTATTTTTTACTTATTCTGCGTTTTGTTATTGTTTTTTATGTTGTTTTTAATCTTTTCCGGATCTATCGTTACTTTATAAATTTTAATTTGAGCTAATGTTTTTTTCGCATAACACGGTTCTGTCTTTTGAAAAACTTGATTATTATCAGAGGTTTCGTCTTTTTTAACAGCATTATTGTTCAAATTTCTGCTGTTAAGATTCCTGCCATAAAAGTTTGAATAACCGCCAAATCCGCCAATTGTTCCTGACATAATAATATCCTCACGCAAAATATACTACATGATATATAACGGCATATTTTTTACAAACTTTAGCGAAAAAGGGTACAATTTTTCCGTTCTATTCTATTCTATAGGGCATTATGACAGGGTTTGAGTCAAATGTAAAGATTTTAATTTTTACTTAACATTTTGCAACATTCCTTAATATTTCGTTTTTTGCTGCTTTTTAATCGTCTTATATTTCTTTGTTTTTTAATCTTTGCTTCGTACGTCTCTTTTTGAATCAGATATTAATTTCATATGCTTTCTTTTATTTAGTATAAAAAACGAAGAAAGAAGATAGATATAGAGAAATAAAATCTTTACGGCTTTTTTATATATTACTGTTCAGGATTCTGTCTATACAAGCCTTTGATGAATATTGCCACTCTCTTGCGGATATTCTTGAAACTTTTAATCCTGAGCGTTCTATAATCGCTTGTTTTTTCATATTTGATACTCTTGAGATGGTTTTATCTTCAACTCCATCGCACTCTATTACAAACTTATCATCAACAACCAAATCAGCACTCAATCCTGCTATATCGACTCCGCAGGTAACTTTTCTCCCAAGCGAACGAAATGCATCTGCCACTTCTTTTTCAAAAGAATTCTTATATATATTTTCATCAAAATCCTCAGATTTAGAAAGGTCATAGCGATTTTCATACTCTGATACAAAACCCAAATAACTTCTTAGAATTCCTTCAGGAAGTTCTCTCGGGTCTTTTGAAATGAAGTTAATCATTTGATACCTTGCTCTTGTAATTGCAACATTAAACAAATTTGGTTTTTGTAAAAATATTAAACTTTGCGGGAAACTATTATTTGCATATGCCCAGGACATAAGAATAATATCTCTTTCATCCCCTTGGAAAGTGTGAGCGGTACCTATTTCTATCTGGTGTTTTTCCATCATATGCTCTGATAGAACTTTGGAAACAGATATTTTCAATTGCTCTACTTGCGCTCTAAACGGTGATATTATACCGATAGATACAGGGGATTTTCCTTCATTTGCGCCTTTCCGCTCATCTTCCACAACAATATCGTGTAACCTTTTTACTAAAGCTTCTATTTCCGGAAGATTTCTTGTTGCGTCAAAATCTACCTTTCCGTCAGGAACAACTACTGTTTCTATAACTTTTTTAGAATTATCATTCCTTCTCATTACCTTTATACGTCCGCCGTAGAATTCCTTGTTTGAATAGTTTATAATTGGCGGAAGGCTCCTAAAATGTTCATCTAACAGTACCGGATGCATAGAATAATAATTTGCTAAATCAAACATTGAATTAGTTCTGAATCTCCACATTAACTGATACCTGTCACCAATTCCATACTGGGACATAAACGATTGTTCTTTAGCCTTTTCCAAGAACGATAAATGAGGAAGCTGCTTGTCATCCCCAACCACTACCGCTTTTTTTGCTCTGAATAAAATAGGGAAACAGCTTGCAATATCACATTGTGAAGCTTCATCAATTATTGCAACATCAAACAAACCCGGCTTTAAAGGCAAAGAGCCTGAAGCTG
>ODAI014600461.1_pt1 | contig 23294 bp, 18 predicted proteins | sample 1539321 | NCBI WGS metagenome assembly ODAI01 (sample SAMN02144231, study PRJEB22623) | gut metagenome | biome: sheep rumen | host: Ovis aries | place: New Zealand | reverse complement strand
TAAAAGCGAAGCGTTATGATATAATTGCCCGATATGCAGGGAGCAGATCTCTGATCTGCGTATCTGCAAGGGCATTTAAATAAATATATAATGAATGCTTCTGCATTCATTATATCATATTAAGAAGTTTCATTTCATCGAATTACCCCCGGCTAACACAGAACGCACCATTTAAAGGTGCGTTCATGGATCATTATTTAACAGCTTCTTCCCAGTCTTTTTCCTTGAAACCAGTCAATATCTTGTCGCCATTTATCAGGATAGGACGCTTTACAAGCATTCCGTCAGTTGAAAGGAGCTTTAGCTGTTCTTCCTCACTCATATCTGCAAGCTTATCCTTAAGGCCCATTGATTTGTATAGCAGTCCGCTTGTGTTGAAAAACTTTTTCAGAGGAAGGCCGCTTGTCTTATACCATTTCTTTAGTTCATCATATGTGGGATTCTGTTCTTTTATATCACGCAGTTCGTAGTTTAATGACTTGCTGTCAAGCCAGTTCTGAGCTTTTTTGCAGGTGGTACATTTGGGATAGCATATAAATAACATCGATATTCCTCCTTATTTGGTCTTGTTGAGCAGATCTTCTTCTGAGAGTATCTCTACCCCCAGCTCCTGAGCCTTTGTCAGCTTGCTGCCTGCGTCCTCACCGGCGACAACAAATGTTGTCTTCTTTGAAACAGAACCACTGACCTTGCCTCCGAAGCTCTCGATAAGCGCCTTTGCTTCATCACGCTTCATAGTAGGGAGAGTGCCTGTAAGGACAAATGTCATTCCGGCAAATCTGTCATCAGATGATGCTTTTTTGCTGTATGTCATATTGACACCGTATTCCCTGAGTCGGCTTATAAGTTCAGCCATATGAGGCTCCCTGAGTGAATCATATACACTTTCAGCCATAACGTCGCCGAATCCTTCTATGGACATTATATCGTCCTTGTCAGCAGCCATAAGCGAATCGATACTGCCGAATTTTTCACAGAGAAGCACCGCAGCCCTCTGGCCGATATTCCTTATTCCCAAAGCATGGAGCAGGCGATCAGCTTCATTATTTTTTGAGGCCTGAATAGCATTAATAAGGTTCTCAGCAGATCTGTCAGCAAATCGCTCCAGTCCGGTAAGCTGTTCCTTGCGGAGCAGATAAAGGTCTGCCGGAGAGCTGACAAGTTTCTTTTCTACCAGCAGCTTCATATTTGCTTCCCCGAGGCCGTCAATATTCATAGCATTTTTTGATGCAAAATGGATCATATTTTTAAGGAGCTGTGCAGGACACTCCATATTAGGACATCTGAGTGCGCTTTCGCCTTCGTCCCTTACAGATGGTGTACCGCAGACCGGACATACAGCAGGGAGTCTGAAAGGAACAGAACCCTCGCTATGTGAGACTGATCTCAGGACCTCAGGTATGATCTCCCCTGCTTTTCTGACAACTATTGTGTCACCGATACGAATATCCTTTTCGTCGATAAAGTCCTGATTATGAAGTACAGCTCTTGAAACACTGGTGCCTGCAAGAAGGATCGGCTCAAAAACAGCTACCGGTGTGATAGCACCTGTACGTCCGACATTTACCTCTATATCAAGAAGCTTTGTTTCTTTTTCCTCCGGAGGATACTTGTATGCTACTGCCCACTTAGGAGTTTTAGCTGTAGCTCCCATTATATCACGCTGTGCGAGATCATTTACCTTTATGACAACTCCGTCTATATCAAAAGAAAATTCAGAGCGGTCAACACCTATACGCTTTATCTCATCTTCAATATCCGAATAATCAGTGAACACCTTGTAGGAGGGGATTGTTTTAAATCCAAGTTCTTTTAGTCTGTCGAGAGACTGGCTGTGAGATGTAAACTCCTCTCCCCTGACCTGCTGAACGTTGAATATGAATATGTCAAGCTTGCGCTTTGCTGTTATGCGAGAATCCTTCTGTCTGAGTGAACCCGCCGCCGCATTTCTCGGATTCTTGAAGGGAGTTTCGTCGTTGAGTTCCTGCTGCTCGACAAGCTCAAAAAAGCTTGAACGAGGCATATAAACCTCACCTCGAACTTCAAGGAACTCCGGAGCATTCTCTAATTTTAAAGGGATAGAGTGTATGGTCCTTATATTTGATGTAACATCCTCACCGACAAAGCCGTCACCTCGTGTAGAGCCTCTGACAAGAACACCATTTTCATATTCGAGGGAAACTGATAGACCATCTATCTTTGGCTCTACTGAAAATTCAGTTTTTCCAAGCTCCTCACGGCAGCGTGTCACGAAAGCTTCTACCTGCTCAAAGGAAAAAACGTCCTGAAGGCTTGCCATCTGTACTGCGTGAGGTACTTTATCAAATTTACTGAGAGCGATTCCTCCGACTCTCTGTGTAGGAGATGTTGGGAGAACAAGCTCAGGAAACTCAGCTTCGAGTTTTTTCAGCTCCTGCATGAGCATATCAAAATCATAGTCCGATATCTCGGGTGAATCAAGGACATAATACTGATAACTGTATTTTTCAAGGAGCTCTGAAAGCTCCTTTATTCTTTTTTCTGCCTCTGCTTTATTCATATTAAGCCTCCGGATAATTATTTATTTATATTATACCACATAAACTCTGATTAGTCAAAGAATAATGCAGGTTATTTGAAAAAGATCAGCCCTGCCGGATTATAGGCAGGGCTGTAGTATTATTTTTGAGGTCAGGATCTTCTCCGACGGAGGAAGTGTATCAATACACCAGCTCCGATACCTGCTATACCGATAGCTGAACCAAGGAGTATTCTGAAATTTCCGACTCTAACATACTTCACTCGATCAATATGCCATTGATTTCCAGCTTCGTCTTCAAGAGTAATATCTATATGGTGTATACCTTTTCCAAGGGTGAAGGACAGAGTTCCGTTTTCAGGATCATATATGTGTGGGATCTCCTTTCGTTCACCGTTTCTTGGGCATTCAAATACCTTTGTATTTTCGTCATTGAGAGTTTCGGTAATACCTGTAAGCGTGATAGTTTCTTCATCTGTAAAAGAAAAATTTGCCCAGTTATGGAATTTTTCAGGTATATCTGCCTTTGGTATCTCATTATCGATATGTATAGATGCAAGATCCTGATATACATCGTCACGGACGCTTACTGACAGATACATTCTTGTATCAATTCCATCATCTTTGAATGTTTCAGAGAAATAGCTTCCCGGCAAGTGCATTTTCTCCATTATACAGGTTTCAGATATCTCTTCTGTCTCGACATTAAATGCTGAATAATCCTCGGGAGAATACTGTTTTTCATCTTCACGCAAAACAAGTTTACCAGACTTCTTATCGTCCTTTGGCTTTATAACGAGTACGTCAATATCCTTGAAATCAACTGCTTTTTTACTTAAAGCTTTTCCGTTTTCACTCATCAGTGAATAGTAGCCAGTAGGTCCATTTTTTGTATCTATAGCACTATTGTATATGTATGCAAGAACATCTGTATCTATCATTCTGAAATAGGTGTTGCTTATAGTTTCGCTTTCATTTCCTGCCTTGTCAATAGCAGTGAATTTCAAAGCATAAACTCCATCTTTATTGAAATCATCAAGAGTATACTTCTTGCTTTTTACATTTCCGGAAATCTTATCTGTAAGTGGACTTTCTGATATTTCACCCATTTCCTTTTTGTTGGTATATTCTGGAGAGTAGACGATCGCTTCGACCCTTATTTCACTGAAATTTGTATCATCAAATTCTACTGAAGGCTTTGGATCGTCCTTTCGCTTCTCATCATATACATCATAGAACGGAGTGAGTTTTGGCTCATTATTAAGCATAGTACCGTTCCTGCTCTTATATACCGGAGGGGTCTTGTCGATCTCGTAAACTGTGGTATGATCTGCTGATCCTTTTGTGAATGAACCTTTGTTACCGGCACGGTCTGATGGTGACATAGATATTTTATAGACTCCATCATCGGAAAGGGTGATATTAAGATCATGCTTATCTCCGTCATGTTTCCAGTCATATCCGCCGCCTACACTTACCCAGTCGCTTCCGGCTGCATTATGGTCTGATCCTGGAACTTTTCTTAATATTGATATGTTCATATCTGTGGAATCAAAATTGTGCTCATTTACAGTGATCGTAGCTGTCTGATCCTTGCTGTAGAATATTTCCTTATCATTTTCTTTTCCGAAGGAAGCAAAGTTATTGTTTATAACAGGAGCTGTAGTATCTACATTGAAGAACGCTGAGAAATAATTGTTTGTTTTTCCGTCAGAAGAAATATTGGCAGGGTGTCTTCCAAGATCGTATCCAGAGAACGAAAAGTTATAGTCGCCCTCATTAAAAGTAAGTGTAGCTTTATACTCTGAAGGTGCGATTTCCTTGAAGGAGCAGGAAGGTATCGACTGCGTGAAGGTATTTGATATCTTTGCATTCATAAGATCAGCTGAGAAATTTCTTTCTTTTACAACGATATCATATGTTACAGGGCCATTATAATATCGGCCATTCTTTGCGTCAGAGTTTTTTGTTACAGTCACTTCCGGAGCAATAGTGTCTATAGTGAAAGTTTCACTTTTTTCTTCATCGCTTATATTGCCCGAACGGTCTGAAGCACTGAACATCATTGAGATGTCATTGTCGTCAGTATTGAAGGTAAACACCTTGCTTACCTCTGTGACAAGGTTTGAATCTGCTGCTGTGATCTCCCAGCCATTGTCAAGGAACTCACCAACATTGTATCCGTCAGTGTTGCTTATTTCGGTATTAACATTTTCAAAGCTGTCCTTCTCTGATTCTTTTGAGTATCTGACATTTTTCAGACCGGATTTGGGATCAGAAATAGTCACTCTGAACTGTACTTCTTCGGTAAACAGCTTATTTCCATTATTATCAGTGCCAGAACCTCTTCCCGGAAGCGGCTCTATGAAGATATCCGGAGCAGTATGATCTATTACAAAGCCCTGAGGAGTTTTTTCTTCGGAAACATTTCCTACATTATCATATGTTTTAGCATATATCTGTCCTTTAAAGCCAGCTCCTATCTTTAATTTTGCTTTTCCATCAGTAACAGGTACATTGTAGATCTGCTGATCGAGCTGTTCTGTATTTTCGTATGGGACGAGCCTGAACTGTACTTTATCCAACCTGGAAGAAGGTTCTGCATCAGATACATCAACTGTTACTTCAAAATCTTCCTTGAAATAATATCCGTATTCAAGTGCTACGACAAAACTACTCTTGTCCGCTTCTGACAGCCCATCGGATGATGCCCTGTCAAAAGTAAATCTCTCAATCTCTGGAGCGATAATATCACGGTAAAAAACTATTTTGGATTCTTTATATTCTTTACCATCGCTTGTTACTGGCATATGCTGAACATTACCTGCGTTATCAGTTACAATGAACTCGATACTATAGCTTCCGTCAGTGTTAGCCGGGATCATTTCAGCAATTTTTTCTATTGAATAGTTGTAATGATACTCCTGGCATAAAGCTGTTCTGTCCTTCTTGCCGGCTTCAATGGTTGAAGCAATATCAGGCAGGGTCTTATGATCCTTTTCAAGTTCTCCGCTTATTGAAGTGGTGTTCTGACCGTTGATGAACATTTCTACCTGGCGTATTCCAGAATCTTTATCAATGACAGATATAGAGATCATTTTTTCTTTATCTGTTTCACTGTTGGTATGCTTTCTGTACCATATCCTGCCGCTGTCTTTCTGAATACTGTCAGGTTCGGGAAGATCAGCTGTCAAGGAAGGCTGATGATCCTCAAGCATAACAAAGTGATTTTCAGAAACACCCTCTTCTTTAACTGTATTTTCTATATTCGGACAGGATATACTGTGTTTTCCGACCTTATCATATACATTGACTATAATATCGCTTTGGAAAACGCTTGTATCAATATCAAGATCATATACAAACTTATCTGATCCGTGAGGTATCATCTTCAAAGGACTTTCAATGCCGTCATGTTCTATTGTTACATAATCTACTCCACTATCATGTTCGCCGTCATGTACGTCAACTGAAAGTCTTACAGAATCATTGGAGAATGAGCCGAATGGCAGTACATTAAGTATTGCTTCTTTTACTGAAAACTTTTTCTCAATTGTAAATTTATCGATAACAGGCGCCTCAGTATCAACGTACAGAGTATAATAAGCGTGTCCTGTATTTCCTGAAAGAGCTTCTATATCTGCGCTGATGAAGTATTCATTTTCTTCATTATATCTGTCCTCTGAAGGATCTATTGTAATGTCAGCATAAGTATTTCCGTCTTCGTCAGTATAATAATCATCTGCGGTATATTCTTTGCCATTTACTTTGAAATGGATCTTGTACAGATCAGAGCCTTCAAGCTTATAATTCAGCCTGAGAACAATTGGCTTTACTTCATCATTCTCGTCTTTTTCAATTATCCAGTTCTGGTCTTCGATTGCTGTGACTTCATGAGAGATAACAGAGAATTCTCCCTTTGGGACCTCATGGTCTACAAATATCATTGTGGACTTTTCAGTTTTGGGATTCCTTGCATTATCATCAGCAGTGTTTCTGAAGATATACATGCCTGTATCAAGTTTTGATGTATCTACGGTATACGAAGTGCTGTATTGATCTGAATCAAATTTATCATCCTTAAGCAAAACTTCATCACCAAGAGCAGCTCCATCTCCAGAGATTATCTTTGAAACAGAAGCTGATCGCAGTCCGCCGTTATCATTAAATGATATTTTCATCTCGCCGCCGTTATTATTGTAATAGTGCGAACCGTCACGATTTACCTCAGATCCGTAATCGAAGCTTATTTCCGGTGACTTGGTATCAATGATCCATTTGTCAGTAGTTATGTCTTTCCAGTCAATAACTGGATCTTCTCCTTCGGCTGGCGTAGTTACCGGAGTTTTATTGCAGGAACTGTTTTTTAAAAGGCTTGAAAGAGAAATATCTTTCTTATTATTTCCATCATCTGTCCTTACATAAAGTGAACCTATTACGGTTCCATCGTTAAGATCAAATGAATACTCTCCGCTCTTATTTCCATTAATAACGGAGATAACAGAGTCGTTTCTGCTTTTATCGATCAGTGATACTGACTTTACACCATGTATCCTTTCGCTTTCTGATACATCGACAATATTCATTTCAACAGTCAAGGGCTTATTGCAGTAGTTCGCTTTAGGACTAAATGTGAGTGCATTTTCAGCTTCTGTTCCATCATTAGTCTTTAAGATGACTGATTTCACATCCGGAGCCTGTGTATCAGGACCCTGATCACTGTTGCAGTACTTTCCGCTTTCAGTATAATTATTTCCGGCATTATCTGTTATATCCAAATGAAGTGTATGTAATCCATATGGAACAGACTGAGAATCCTTATACATGACTTTAGACGAAAAATAGACAGATAAGACAATGCCTTTATTGTCAAATTGATACTCGTTTACCCCCTGAGAATCCCATTGATACTTAATCTTATTTATACCAGAAGCGTTATCTTTTATATATCCTTTAGCTGTAAATGATCTGTCCTGGTCATCATAGGTTATTTTCATATCAGATACAGCAGGTTTCTTACTGTCAAGAATTAGTTTAGAAGTTGTACTGGTACTGCCAGGAATGCTCATAGGAATAGCAACTGTTTCTTTTTTACCATTATCAGCTGAACAATTTAGTTCAAGAGTACGTTCTGTTGCTCCATTGGAAAGAGCCTCTGTAAATTCAGCTGTGTAAATATACACGGTCTCACCGTTGGAGTTTACTCTGGTACTGTCGGGAACTGATATACGCTGCTTCTGTGAATCAGAAAGGCCGATCGTAACCGGTATCTTATGTACACTTTCAGCTGTTACCTTTACAAGAACATTTCTATTTGAAGCTATACCAAAATCATATTGGGCAATTTTGCCGTCTTTATCTTCTTCATCATTAGGAATAAGGCTAACGACAGCAGATGTTATCTCCGGAGCCGTTGGTTTTTCTTCATGAAGATCGCCGCTGTTATTGATCGTGAAAATATAATTATTACCCGTAACAGATGAGCTGTCTATATCGTAATATAGTTTATTTTCATCGTCTTTTTTTATATACAGCTTTATCTCAGGGAGCAGGTCATTGTTGATATTTTGACCGTTTACAGTGAGAAAGTAGGGTATCTCCTTGGGAAGCTCCTCACCCGTGTAATAATATCCATTTGGAATAACTTCTATTGCTGCTGCATTTATAGTGCCTGTTGTCCGGAATACTCCTGCTTCGTCGGGCAGCTCAAGTTCATATTTATCAGAATTGCGGCCGGTAAGTTTGAATTCTGATAATATTACAGTCTTACCTTCGCCGGCATCTGCATCCTCAAACTCTGCTTTACAGGTCAGCCTGACCTGATCTGTGGGATTGATACCGTGAAGAACAACGTTGGACAGATCAACTGAAGCGTTAACACTTCCGTCATAGATCTTATCGTTAACAACGATATTATCAATAAAATCGCTGTCAACTGTTACTATGTTCTGATATGCGGCATATGAATATGAATATGGAACAGATATCGGTACACTGCTGCCGGCTAATGCCAATGCTCCAAGTAGTGCAAGAGATCTCTTTTTCTTCATTAGAAACTTTCCTTTCTGTTTATACCGATACGAAGATCAGTACATTTTATATGAAGCTTTATGTATCAACATCAAGCCTTTTTTTCACGAGATTCATCGGTAATCACCGGATTTATGCCCCTGTATTTCGTTTTTCTTCTATGCTGCGTATTATAAAGAAATGAGGCTCCGAGCCAGCACACAAATATTAATGAAACCAGAAGTATACACGCAACTAAAAAGATAAGAGGATAATTAATGTCAGTCTCATAAAACAGATCCCAATTTAGCACAAATCTCAGAAAAATATACAGAAGTATGACTGCTGCTGAACCAATACATCCGATTTTGATCCAAATCTTGAATGACGAAAGAAAATCTTCACGGAATTTTCTGAGTGTTTTTATTCTTTCGGTTTTTTCATCACGGAATTTAAGTTCATCGGAATTTGTTGTTATGCCCACATCAATCACCTCCAAGTTTTGTTATCGGAACAAGTGTATTCTGTATAGTTTCACGGTCGGTACCTTCTGCCTCGGCAAGGGTATCCGTTTTTTCACCTGACATAAGCTTCATAGCAAGCTTCGAGGATATTGTTGAATATTTTATATCGTTGCAGTTTTCCAGCAATACATCGTATGCCGACTTTAGCTTGTCTGTATCATTGTCTGCAGCTTCATTAACCTGTGTAAGTGCTTTTGCAAGGTCATATCCGCTGGATTTATTATCAGTTGGCAGATTAAGAAGATATACATTTTTGGCAATATCATCCATATTATCACTTTTGCCGTTCTGAATGATCGTATCTATATAATCTCCCCATTTTGACTTGTCAGAAATATATTCCTTCATCAGGGATGTAAGAAGTTCGGTTTCATCAATATCAATAACTGTATCATTGGGTGAGCCGCCATGTACAAATTCAATTATATCGTCAAAATTCTTCAATTTAGTCTTTTTTCCGGGTACTTTCATCAAATCGTTGGCTGCTCTGGTAAGTGCAGTTTTTTTCTGATTATCAGTATAGTTTTTTTTCATTGTTTTCCAGCGATCCTTTGCAAGAGGATTTGCAAGAAGCATAAGAATAAGCCACAGACCGAGAAAGCAAGAAGCAAAAGCTGCACAGAAGCCTGAAACAGCCAGCATCTGACGCACAAGAGGATCTGATTTACGGTCAAGAGACGGAATAGAATCACGGGCGTGTTCGATATCCTCCTGAAGTTGGGCAAAATTATGATAAAAAACATTCATATCCATATCCGGATCCTGGAAATGCTTCTGACGTGTCGCTGTACATTTTCTGATGATAGCTTCAAGGGACTCATGATACGCTTTATCAATGAAGCGGAAATCTCTGTCGCAATAATTAAGTGTATTTCCGTTACGGACAGCATCTTCATATTCATTCATTATAGCACGATTGAAAAATCGTGGGTCAGAGGATTCAGGAGATGCTTCAAAATACTTGCTGCACATTTCATAGATCGAGAGACATTCATAGAAGGTAGTACCGAATCCGAAGATATCACTTTCAATGGATACGCATCCGTTTACGAACACAGAACTCTGCGAAGTAAATGGGAAGTATCCTGCAAGTGCTTCAGCATAACACTCCGGTGCTGCATACCCAACAGTACCGTAAGCGTAGAAGTTATCTTTACCAACGTCCTGCCATTGACGGTCGCTGTAGTCAGCGATAAATGTCATATTTGTAAGGTCGTTATAATGCTGATATGTTCTGTCGTCCATAAATTCCTGAGAACGGCCGAAATCTATAAGAACAAGCTCACGGCCATGCTTTGTAACCATTATATTTTCCGGCTTGATATCACAATGCAAAATTACAGGCTTGTTCGGGTCGTTCTTTGCATTATGGATATTGACATTTGAGACGAACTTCATTATTTCACATAGATTAATCATGAATTGTATCATCTGGTTCTGATACTTAACTATTTCACGATAGTTATGCTCCGTTGAATTTCTTTCCCATTTTCTTGAAACAGTATTATATCTGAACCACTGATTGATACAATAATCCTGAAGTGATTCTCCGTCTATGAACTCTTCAACAACACAGAAAAAATTTCTTGTGCTTATGAAGCCTCCGCCATATGGCAGTTTGAAATCACCGAGATCCTCAATAACATCAAGAACACGAACTACTGAACGGCATGTCTGAAGCGCTTCAAGGATCTTATATTCTCTTTTCATAAAATCACGAAGACGAGTTCTGGGCTTGAACTTCAATACGCAGGAATAGATCAGGTCATTGCCGTATTTTATTCCCTTGAATACGATACTTTCTGTTCCTTCGGCTATAAAGCCATCATGATTTATGCCGTACTCTGTATCTATCCTATAATCAAAGTCTGTTCCCTTTATAACATATGCCATTAATCATGCTCCTCTTCAGCTTCTCTGAATATAAGATTATAGATAGTTTCCGGAGAATCTGCGGGTATAGATTTCAATAGGACCTTTTTAGTCTCTCCTGAAGTGTCCGGAACTGTATTTCCTACAGAACCAAATACTCCTGTACCCTTTTCCTCGTTCAATATCATTCACCATCCTCGGAATCACCGGCAGTGATATTATATTGGCCAAGTTCAGAGTCGATCTGATGATACTGGTCGATAAGGTCGTTAAGGACTTCATCGTTAATGGTATTGAGGACATCGGAAATATTTTCTATATTTTCAGTGATATGAAAGGCAACTTGCTGAAATGCAGTTTTTCCTGCCCCTTCCCAATTAGCTAATAAAGTAAAATTAATGCGATCAAATTCGTCTCTGATAGCTGAAAACTCTGTTATAGCCTCTTGGCTCTGAGTTACAAAACTTTCAAGTTTACCTATATCTGCCTTTATAAAATCTGCCATTGATTATTCCTCCGTTTCCTTTATGAACTTTAATTTTTTAAGATCATCTTTTTCTATCGAATAATAATATCCGTCGCCCTCTTCGCACTGTGCATATTCCTCCTTGAGAGTTTTGACATCCATTGCTCCGAAAATAGATTTTCTTCCTCTTTCACCAACAAATTCTGCGATATTGTCAAGAAGGAATGCCGTTCCTATAGCCGAATGAAAATTATCTCTTGGTTCGCTGTCACTTATCGTCTTTACGTCAGAGAAAATAATTATCCAGTTCATGTCATCAGCCCGAGCAGCAAGGGACGGAAGAATGATCTCCATAAAATCCTTCGATGCAAGAGAATTGATGTAAAGAAATTTGCTCTGGAGAACAAATACCGTGTTTTTTATATTTCTTTCTGAGGCAATCGACGGAAGAGCGATACCTGCGCCGAATATTTCATTCAATACAAGATTGCTTAGTCTTCTTGCCTGAGACAGATCCATGTAATATTCATGTATAAGCTTGATAAATAGCTGCATTGGTGTGACTTTGCTCTTCACTTCAGTTATTGCGCCTTTTTCCTTGAACGGCAAAAGCATCTCAGTATTATCCCTGATATACACTTTGCGACCTTCATCATCGATACGGTTGGCGAATTCCAGAAGCTGACTTCTTCCATCATCAAAGAAAACAAAGTTATATTTCGGATCTGCAATGAAATCCTTTAACAGCCTTCTGAGAAGATTAGTCTTGCCAAAGCCTTTTTTGCCGTATATCGCAGCTGTTTTTGATGAGCAGAAGTCCATGATCACAGGACGGCATTCAGTGTAATCAAGACCAATATTTACTGACAGCTCATCATTGGATATTTCATCACCAGCGAAAATCTTACAGGCGTCCGCAGTGAGAACATCCGGGAAGCGCTTATACTTAAGTACACTGGTGTTGCCGAAATACTTCTCAATATTGCTTCTGAATTCAGGAGAATCGATACTATCAGCTATGTTAAGCTGAAGCTCATATGGTACCTGAAGAGGAAATGTACCTGTAATATCATCAGGTATGATCGTAACATTAGCAAAACCGTGCCCGGGGTTATTTCCTACAGGTATGACCTTCTGATTGAATATTTCAGTGTAGCTCTCCGGCGGCATTTCCAAAGCTATTTTCTGCTTAAAGCTGCTCATAAGGGTACCGAGTCCTTTGGTGGAGCTTGCTGTCATTACAACAGTAATTCCCTTTGACAGTCCGTCCCTGCATACTTTAGCAAGCTTCTCCTGATATGAGGTGTATCTTGGCTCATCAAGAAAGGCGTTTACATTGTCAATGAACAAAGTGGTATGTACAGGCTGACCGGAGTCTGCTCCACGGAAGTTTTTTCCTCCGAGTTTCTTTATGTTTTCTTTCAGCTGATCTTCCATAAGCTTAAATACACGTTTTACATACTCTTCGTTGGAATTATCAAAATATGCTGACACTAGCGGAAGATGTTCAAGATCAGCAAGTGCGCCGCCAAAATCAAGTATAAATATCTGCTCATCGCCAACTCTGAATTGCTTGTGGAGAACTGTAACAAGAAGGCGGATAAGATTTGTTTTTCCGCTCATGGAACTGCCAAAAAGGAGGATGTTAGTATCCAACAGATCAACAATGAACTGCGGCTGATCCTGTATAACAGGTATATCCTGTCTTCCGAGGACACATTTTATTTTGTCTCTCGTCAAAATGATCACCTCCACTCTGTAGGATCGTGTATCAGGCTGCTGAGCGGACGCCTGAATATCTCACGGGGAACTATATAGTGCTTCTTTTCATCGTTCTCAGCTTTTATCTTACCTATTGTCTGAACAATATAGCTGAGCTGAGTGTCATGCTCGCTTACATTTCTTGAAGACCGTTTGATTCTTTCATTATGTTTGTTGGAAATATAAAAATTGGTATTGTGTCTTCCGCACGGCATAACCTGTGTTGCTTTTACGATAGGTTCAATATTCTGATCCTTGTTAGCACCGGTGTATGCTGACTGGAAATACATGAATTTACTTCCGGTTCCTACAAGCAAATAAGCTCTGCCGTTACCAGGCATTGTTGGAGATGCAGCATCTATACGGCCGTCAAGCATTTCCTTTGATGCAGCTCTTGTTGCGACTTTAAGACAAAGTCTGGATTTTGAATTGATTCGTATATCCTCTGTGATCGCACCTTCGATGTTCTGAGAAACAAGAATTATATGGAAACCTAAGGTACGGCCTACTCGGGCTATTGTTGTTATTTCTGCAATAAAGTCTATATCATCACTTTCGCTGCTGAAGCGCTTTAGTTCAGTAAACTCATCAACAACAAGAACAAGATGTGACAATGTTGTCGGTCTGCCGCCTTTTTTCAGCTCTTCAAGCTTTTCACGCTGCTTGGGATTGAGAGAATTGTAAAGATCCTGATTTGTATCTCCATTGAGTATTTTTGTTATTGTTCTTTCAGCACGGATGTATGCATCAACATTATCAACGCCAAAATCATTAAGAAGAATTTTTCTTCGTTTTATTTCGGCATTGAGGACTTCGAGAAAGCGTTTGAGCATATATACAGCAGAGATTCCTTCGCTTTCACCGGCAGTGTCATCTACTACACCTACACAGTGAGGAAGTGTTTGAAGTCGATTTGAGAAACCTCCTCCCTTCATATCAACAAGCATAAGATTGAGATATGTGGGAGAAAACTTCATACAAAGTCCGATGAGATATGTAATTATCGTTTCAGATTTACCTGAGCCGGTCGTACCGGCAACCAGCATATGTGGACCATCAGCCTTCTCGTAAAGATCAAGAGTAACGATACCATGCTCATTTTTTCCCATAGGTACACACAGATCTCTTGTAACGTCATTCTTTTTCCAGTTTTCAAGAAGTTTCGGCAATATCTCGTTATTGCTCACCATTTCTGATGAATAACCATAAAGATCAAAAAGCGTTACCATAGACGGAACATTTCCGTTTTCAGCGATCCTTCGGTAATAGATAGCACTGAGCTGGCGGAAGGCTCTGTCATAAGCTTTTCTGATATCTATGCCCCTCTTCTGAAGTGGGTCATAGAATACATATGGATTGTCAAATTTTCTGTAGTCAATTAGATTTTCAATATCACTTGTTGTCTCATTGCCTCCAGCTGTACGTCCGCTGCGGCTGAGGCTGTTGAGTACTTCACGGGACAGAACATTATAGCGGCTGCTGACTTTAGCATCATCGCTTGTAGTACCAGTGTATTCGATGATATTTCCGCAGTACCTTGGCAGCTGAGCCAGATTATGACAAGAGAAGATAAAAGTGAGGCCGTTTTTATTTTCATAGTCCTCCCCTTCCTTCGGCGGTTTGGGAAGATATTTTGAGAAGCCTGTTTCTTTTATATCGTAATCATCAAATATAATACATACGATCTGAGTGTACTGTTCTTTCTCCTTGTTTTCATCTTCATCATCATCTTTATCCATTGTTCTTTCACCCATTATCGCCTGAAGTTTACCGAAAACAACGGCAGCACTGGCTTTGTCGAAAACGAACTGCGAAGCATCTTCAAACAATTCATTGGTATGAGGAAGATTTTTATAGCTGCTTATAATATCGGCTTGTTTTTTTCTGTCATCTTCACGGTTGAAGAAAAAAACAAATTGGAGATCCTCCGGTGTATGATAGTAAGCAAGCTCAAAAACGATATGCTCAATAAAATTTGCGGAGTAGTTGGTTACAGGCTCGATTATGCCTAATGCGCCGCAATTACGAAGATCAAGTACAAGCGGAGGGTAATTATCTGTACCTTCTGCCTGAAGGTATCTGAATTCCTTGTTTGCAAGATAATACGGCAGTTCACTGAGCAGGCCATCTGTTTCCTGAGGAGCCTTGATCTTTTTTCTCATTTTCTTTGTCATCTTTTCTGGCGGAATGACTACCTCAATGCGTTTTTCTTTGTTGTCTTTATGTATCTTAAAGCCAATGTCAGAAAAGACCTCTTCCTTCTTTTCATTCTTTATCTCAAACATAGGATCGACCTGCTTTGAGGTACCAAGTGTTATCTTGAAGAAATCAAGGTCATTTTGAGAACGTGCGAAGATGGCCCTGTCCAGATTAGCAGTTTTTGTAAACAGTTCGTTGATACATGGGTAAGTTGTAGAGAGATAGTTTATATCACTGCGCTGCCATTCAAGTATAGTCTCCCATATTCTGGTCAGGTATTTTTCATAATTTGCTTTCCATTCTTCAAGAGAGATCTCGCCGTCTTTCCCCTGTTTCACAAAGTTATAGCTCTGAGTTACCATTGTTGCTATAGATGTTGTCATCATCATTGCGATCATAGAAAAACCGCTGGCATTATCACGGAAGAGTGCAAGCAGAGCACGGCTTCCGCAAAGTGCTGCCATAGATATTGCGGTCGGGATGATTACATCAGCATACTTTCTTCTCGGTATTGATGGGAGTTCCCCGGCAGGAAGAATATCGATAACAGAAGGTTCTGTTACAGCGATCCTTCTTGTACTTATATTGTATTCAAGTTTGCCTTGATCACATAGCGACGGGTAGTCATAATGAGGGAAAAGTGCAGTCAGCTTTACAATATCTCCGTCAGGGATAATGATGCAGCTTGTTGTAACTATACCAAGCTCATAAAGCATTTTATCCATGTATTTAGGTACATTTACAAGTTCAAGTTCCTTTTTTGCACGGTAATATACCACAAGCTTTGAATGAGTGCGGGTATATTCTCTGAACAATTCAAAATGCTTGCGGTCATTGAGTTTCAATCCGTAATATATCGCTTCAAGCAATGCTTTAAGTTTTATATCTTTATTCAATAAAAGTGATAGTTCCTCACCGTCATTTTCAAATTTAACTGTCAGAAGCAACTCATTATTTTTCATTGAGTTCCATTCCTTCCTACTGTGGATCTGTCATTATCAATAACCTCTGACAGATCAGATATTGAGATGTTATTTATAACAGGCAAAGCTGTTGGTTTTATATTCATAACCGGCTTTATACCGGAAATATCTATACCCCTTGGTATTGTGATATCAGGTTTTGCAAATTTATAGCCATTTTCTATCTTAGAAATGGAATTGATATTATTCATTTTTTTAGGAAGTTTGATATCCTTTGCAGAGATACAGATATCATCCATCTTAGATAAATTATTCTCTTTTTCGGGCAGCTTGAAATTATCAGGCAGCTTGACACCGACCTTGATATCGGCGAATATAGCTGCGAAGGCAGTCTTGTCTTCTTCTGTTTGCTCAGGTATCTCTATACTGTCAGGCAGTTTCGCACCGACCTTGATACCGGCGAATTTAGCTGCGAAGGCTGTCTTGTCTTCTTCTGTTTGCTCAGGTATCTCTATACTGTCAGGCAGTTTCGCACCGACTTTGATATCAGCGAATTTAGCTGCGAAGGCTGTTTTGTCTTCTTCTGTTTGCTCAGGTATCTCTATACTGTCAGGCAGTTTCGCACCGACTTTGATATCAGCGAATTTAGCTGCGAAGGCAGTCTTGTCTTCTTCTGTTTGCTCAGGTATAATAACTTTATCCGGAATATTTCTTGGTACTTTATATCTTTTTGTCGGGATCGCTATACTATCTTTGACAGCTTTTATCTTTTCTGACTTAGCGGATTCCAACAGAGAGATCAGCATATGTCTTTGATGAGCCCGGATATGAGCATCATAACGTGTTTCGTATCTTTCTTGCATTGAAATCCCTCCATTAAACGGAACGGCACAGACCTGTTGCACAGAGGGAGTCCCCAAATGCATGGCTGTGCCGTTTCCAACTAACATATTAATTTTTAACCAGAAATAGCTTCAGCAAGCTGACGGTCACTGTCATCGATAGTGCTTCTGTTTCCCTCAAGAAGCTGAGCAAGACCGTTTATAAGATCCGGGATCTGCTTTTCAACAAAGTAAGCAAGTGTACCCTCTGTTTCGCTTCCGGATGCACCAATCTTGTATGTCATAAGAGCATCCTTTGTTTCACCTTCAAATGTGCTAAGCGCAGATGTAAGTGAAGTAATGAATGATGAACCAGCTGTAGCAAAGCTTGTTGATATTCTTTCAATATCAGCCTTTGCTGTTGTAAGTTTATTGTTATCTACTAACATTGCCATGATAGATCTCTCCTTTCAAATTTAATCACGAACCTGAACCGTTAGACTGGCCGATACTTTTATTATTATCGCCAAGTGCAGGGTCAACACCGTCACCAATAGTTAAAGCTTTTTCAATGCTGTCAAAGAGACCGTCGCCGTCCTTATCAAACATGGAAAGGAACTGATCAAAAGTGCCGCCGTCTGCAAGAAAAGCTGCGATGTTGTTATCATAGAACTGCTTTAATCCGTCTGCAGCTTCTCCCTGGAAACCTGTACTAAGAAGTGTATTGATTATAGAATCAAGCTCCTGAGCCAAGCTTTTAACCTGTGAACGGAATGACTGGCATTCACCCTTTGCTTTCTGCATTTCATCGCTGAGGACTACTCTGCTTGTTGTACCCATTGACATTACTTATTCCTCCTTATTGAGTTGTTTTATTCCTTAAAATATGATCAAGCTCTTCGTAATCATCAAAAAGCTTATCATAATAAGTACCTGTAGGTTCACCGCCCTGACCAATAATCTTATTCAGAGTGGTGGAGACATGGTCTATTACTAATCCCATGTCTTCGATTGGTCCGATAATGACATCCAATCCGCATATTTTCAATTCATTGCCAGCAGGTGTGTCAAGTGCGGTCAAAAGATCATTATACATATTCTCAAGTTTGGTTTTGAGTTGATCATTGCGTTCCCGCAGTGCCTGCATATCGTCAGCAGCTTGCTTTAAAGCTTCTTCATTGATCTCGATGGCCATTTTCAGACACCTCCCTGTTCTTTGGCTTTACTGATTTCTTTCATCATAGCACCTTTTGCATCTGCCGGGAGGCAGCTGCATAACTGTTCAGCCCTTTCAAAATCGCCGATATCAATGTATGATCGGATACGATAGCTTGCTGATATAGCATCCTTTGGATCTTCAAGCATTCTTTTTGTCCAGAAACTGATACGTTCCTGATATTTTTTCTCCCAATTCTCCTTCTTGAGGTATTTTCCTGCTTTCAATTCATAATATATACCGGCATACTGATTCGGAACGATAGATGAAGACTGAAGGTCACGAGCTTTGACGATCATATCCTCATATTTGCCTTTTGCTTCATATATTCCTATGTATAAACTGCTGCGAAGATCCTTCTGTACCTGATTTATCTTATAGCTTTCACTAAGCTTATAGGATGAACCGGTCTTTTCTATAGAAGGAACACTTCCAAGCGGAGTAAGGCTTTCATGTATGAGAGCTGCAAGTTCTTCCGGATCATCACTGCTGTTTTCATCAAGAGCAGCATTTATTTCGCTGCGAAGCTCATCAAATTCACCGTTGTCCCATTTTTCCTGAAGTATAGCTTCTCGTTCTTCCGGAGAAAGGATCTCATCGTAAGTATCCTCTGAAGTGTCACCAGTTGAATCAGAAGGCAGGACAGAAAATCCGTTATTAAATGAATTTGCAACGTCAGCTGTTGCATCAAGCACTCTTAATGCGTCGTCATACTGCTCAAGAGTAACATATATCTGTGCAGCCCTAAGATAAAGATCTGCTGCATTTAGGCCGTCCGGTTCACCATTTATAAGAGCACTATTTATAGCTTTGAGAGAATCCCTGCATCTTATTCTTACATCTTCATCTGATTCAGAGGCATCCGAACTTCTTGATGTGAACAAGACACGATCAAAATAATATGCAAATTCGGGTTTTGCATATTTTGCCGCTCTTTCAAGCTCTGCCTTTGCTTCATCGATAATTCCGAGCTCCATAAAAAGATGAAACGCAAGACTATATGCTTTATAATTGTGAGGCTGTAAAAGCTTCATCTGATTTATGCAGAACAAAGCACTTTTGTACTCTTTGAGAAAAGCACGGCATACTGCTTTATGCTGAAGAATTTCATAGTCGATACCTATTTGCTCCTCTGCCTGTTTAAGATTGATAATTGCATTTGCATGCTCTCTTCTTTCGATATTTATCATCGCCATGATTTTATAGATCTGCCCCTTTATATCAGGCTTGCAGTTTCTTTCAATAGCTCTTGTAAAGCTTTTGAGTGCATCGGCAGTGTCCCCGTTCATTGCTTGAGCATAGCCAAGAAGAAAGAAATTATCGCCGATTTTCGGATCCTTTTCTGTAGCCTTTGCAAAGTATGAAACGGCATCTGAAACGGTATCCTTCGACATACAAGCCCTACCTGCACATACATATCCTTCTGCTGAATCAGGCTGTTCTTTGATAGCTTTTTTTGCGTATTCAAGTGCAAGCTCATAATTTCTGCTTGAGACAGCGAGATTTGAGTTCGCTATATTTTCGTTAAATGACAAGTATTATCACTCCTTTTCACATAAATATGATTTTACTTGAATTCTTTGTCGATATACTTTATCTTTGAAGAAGGAACTCTTTCTTTAATAAAAGCTGCTGCCTCTTCAAAACCAACCATAGAATTGTCAATTGAAAGAGCTGTTTTTTTAAATTTAATGGTCATATTCTCGTTAAGCATCAATCTTGTTTTATTGCGCTTCCATACGATTTTTTCTATATCAGAAAGCAAATACTTTTTTCTGCGTCCGATCGTTCTTTGAACACTGACTTCGTCACCAGTGAAACAGATCCGTGTTCTTGTGATCCACATAAGAGAAACAAAGCACATAAGTATAATAATTGAAAAAAGAATATATAGACCAATTTGAAGCTTCTTTGAGATAAGAGTTGCGATAGTAGGGATCAATAAAGAAATAATTATTAAAAATTTAACTGGATTAGCGAAGTCTTTTGAAATACTGACTTCAATTTCATCTGTTTCGTTCAAAATCTCACTCTTTCTATCAATTAATCATCATCGTCGTCATCGCCGTAGATCAACGAATCTATAAATCCGCCTACATCAATGGGTGTCAAATTCAGAATTGTATTTACACCGTTGCCGACAGTTCCACCCCAAAGGCCGGAAATTACACCGTTTCGAATTGTTCTGTAGGAAATATTCTTAACAGATCCCTTACTTAGTTTTGTAAGGACCATTCTAAATGAGGCATCATAACTTCCAGGACCGGCAAGACGTCTGAAAGGAGTTGAGCCAAAGATATTAACCTTAGCAAGTTTTTTACCGGCCTTGCCCATTAACCAATCGCCGCCCTTTGTAAATGCAAGTGCTAATCCAACGCTGAAAGCTGTATCACCAAGAATTCCCCAGAATGATTTCTGCTCTCCTCCAGTGATATTTTTTAAATGTCCGCTGAAAAATGTACCTATTCCTGCCTCAACACCTGCAGCAAGCATCGGATTACCGGTAAGCATCAGCGCACCGCCAACAGCACCTCCTATAGCAGCACCAAGATAATCCTGCCAAGAACTCTGCCATTCGCCAGTTATACTATAGCAAATAAGGTCACTGACCAATTGCCCGACTAAACCTAATGCCATTCCGACAAGAGCTGCAATAGCAACGGCCGCTGCACCAAAAGTCGCAATGCATACAATTATTATAACTGCGGCAACAACTACCGCAACAACAAAGCAGACTAAGGATTCCCAGTTTTCAGCAAGCCATTCTCCAAGGTATTCAAAATAGCCGCCGACATCATCCCAGAACAATTCCCAGTCTGATTTCTCGCAATCAGGTTTTAGGTAATCGTACTCATCATAAAAATCATCTTTACGTTCGCTGATAAGCTCTGCAACAGCACTGTCAATCCTTCCGATCTCCGTAAGAAGGTCATCAAGCTTATCATATGCCAAAGACAATGAACTTTCTTTGATCTCTTCTCTCTGTTCTGAACTGTCAGCGTCATTCCATGACTCATCAAGATCAACAGTTTCATCTGCGCTGAGGATCTTGCTTTTCAGTGAATCAAGCGCATCAATAAGTTCGTTTACAGCTGTTTTTGCTCCGGAAAAAGCTGTACCGATCTCAAAACTATCTATCCCTGCGGTAACACCTGGATATAAAGGTATTGATATAGTAGCCAATTTTTACTCACCTCTCCTTATTCACCGTTTTGCCATTTCTGCTCGTATTCTTTCATTTCACTATAGTATGAATTGACCTGATTCCGGGCATACCCCTCGTCACCAATATTTCTGAGTGCGTATTCAACAGAATTTAACTCGCCTGAAACTCGATTGACCTCACCCTGTGCGCTTTCGACCTCATTATTTATAATGTTAAGTTTAGCTTCAAGATTGCTGATTATTGAATTAAGATCATTCTGAGTCGATGTAATGTCATCTGAATAGATTGACCAGATATCCGCAACACCTGTATCAGCAGAGATCAAAGCTTTGTATTCATCGCTTGCATCCTCAAGAGATGTTTTCATGTCGGCAAATTCTCCAGAAGAAATGTCCCTTGCTTTTGTAAGAGCATTTTCTACCAATGTTTTCTTTTCGTTTGCAGCGTTTAACTCTTCTTGCTTCTGAGAGAGCTCTGTGCTAAGCTGATTTTTTTGTGCAACCAGCTCATTCCTGCGTGATATTAAAGAGTTCAGATTATCTACTGCTTGATTATAATTGCTTTGTGCAATATAATAAAGCTCTTCATAATTTGGCATATGGTCAACTCCTTTACTAATATTTCTTATAAACAATAATTACAATTGTATAATTGTAAAAATACATTCTGTAATAAAATGGCAAAAAATATCAAATCTCAAACTATATTTTATCACAAATCTACACAAAAGTCAAGTGAAAGCAACGTTTTTTTGAATTTTTTATAGAAATGTCATATCAATTAAAAATATACCTTTATTTTAGCCGAAATTATACCGGTATAAAAATATTTTTTTCTGCAAAAAAAGAAAATAGCCCAAAAGTATCTTTAAAATCTGTTTACAAGAACTCTGGGCTATATATTAGCGATATTATTTACTTTTACAAGATGTATAATATAATCATTTTTTTGCAATAACTGTTATCCACGGTTTTGAATCATGGCGAGCGGTCCTGACACTGGAAAAACCGGCTGAGACTAATGCATCTTCAATCTCTTCAGCTGTATGGAGCTGTGCGCCGTCTGCAAGTTTTTCGGGTCTGCTTCCTTCAGGATCTGTGCCGTCTGAGCCGTTGACGATCATGAAAGTTCCGCCTTTTTTAAGTACTCTCGCAACTTCAGCAAAACGGCTTTTGAGTGAAGGCCAGAAGCTTATTGTTTCAAATGCTGTAGCGAGGTCGTACTGTTCGCTGCTTTCTTCGAGACTGGATACGTCTCCCCATCTTGCTATGTAGCGTCCTGACTCGATAGCGCGCTTGTTGTATTCTTTTGCCTTTTCCACAGAAACCTCTGACTGATCAACTGCTGTGACTCTTGAAGAAGGATAGGTCTTGAGAAGCTCAGGAACATTTCTGCCTGCTCCGCAGCCGAGCTCAATTATCTCCGACGGATAAAGATTGCCCAGATGACCTATGCCCCATGTTGCCATTTTTGCATTGCCTGTGATCATAGCTCCAGACATTGCTTTGCTGTTCTTGTCCTCTGATTTTTTTGCTAATAAGTTTTTTAAGAATCCCATAATAGTGTTCCCTCCTGAATGACGTAATGTGATGAATTGCCGAGTTATATTTTTTTATGTAATAATCATATGCTTTTTAAATTATTTTTAATTTATCATAAATTCACTAAAATATCAATAGCAATATCGTACATTTGTATTCTTGCACATATACGGTGTGATTTTCAACATTTGATTTTATGACATTCTTTAATAAATTCCTTCTCATTTACTGCGAAATTACACAAATAATAATAAGTTTATTTTATAAACATGAATTTT
>ODAI010100060.1_pt1 | contig 23298 bp, 8 predicted proteins | sample 1539321 | NCBI WGS metagenome assembly ODAI01 (sample SAMN02144231, study PRJEB22623) | gut metagenome | biome: sheep rumen | host: Ovis aries | place: New Zealand | reverse complement strand
GGGTACTACAAGTTGATCTTCAATCCTGCTGTGAAAGTGCGTCCCATAGCCACGTTGCCGGGGTCGATGCCCTGATAGAGCACGCGGTTGTTGGCCGAGAACTCAGGATGGTTGCCCAGATACTTGGTGAAGGTGACCAGGTTGTTGGCCTCGGCCCATACAGACAGACCCTGTAGCCAGCTGAGGCTTACGGGCACTTTGTAAGTGAGTCGCACCGTCTTCAGGCGCAGGTAGCTGCCGTCCTCAATCCAGCGGTCGCTGAAGCGCGAGTTGCCCATGGGGTCACCATAGCTGATGCGTGGCATGCTGGTCTGCTGGCCTTCAGAGCGCCAGCGGTTGGTCATGGCCGTGGTTTGGTTGTAGAACTTAGAACCGCCTTCGAGAATGCTGCGCTGGTAGTTGAACACGTCGTTGCCCAGTGAGTAGTTCAGGCCCACGAAGAGGGTGAGGTTCTTCCAGGTGAAGTTGGCAAAGATGTTGCCATAGATGTCGGGGTTGGGGTTGCCGATGATGGTCTTGTCCTCCTCGCCGATGATGCCGTCGCCGTTCAGGTCGGCGAAGTGTACGTCGCCAGCCTTGAAGTATTGCGGAGCACCAGTGTTGTCAACCATGTAGAGGTAGCCGCCCTTGCCAGCTGCCTTGGCCTCGGCATCGTTGGCAAACACGCCGTTGGTGCGATAGCCGTAGAACACGCCGAGAGGCTGACCCACGATGGTGGCTATGTTGTCGGTGCCGTAGATGCTGCTGGTGTAGCCCTGTGCTGTCTTCTCACCACCTACGTAGATATAGCTGTTGTCGGGCAGCGACTTCACCTTGTTCACGTAGTGGCCTACCGATGCGCCCAGTTCGAGGTTGAAGTCACGACCTACTACGGGTTTGCCGGTCAGTGTCACCTCGAATCCGCTGTTGTCGAGCGAGCCGCCGTTGCTCCAGTAGTTGTTGATACCGGCTACGGGGTTGTCGAAATGCTTCAGGGTGAGCAGGTTCGAAGTGTGGTTCAGATAGTAGTCGAAGTTCAAGCCTAAGCGGTTGTTGAGCAGATAAGCCTTCAGACCGAAGTTCAGTTTGCTGGTCTGCTCCCAGGTGATTTCCTTGTTGCCTATGTTGTTCAGCTGGGCAGCAGTCGATTTATAGAGGTATTTGCTCACGCCGAACGATGTGCGGGCAGCATAGTTGTTGATGTCGTCGTTGCCGCTGAGGTCCCATCCGGCACGCAGCTGCAGATAGTTCACGCCGCGCACTTTGGGGAACCATTTCTCGTTGGTCATCACCCATCCCAACTGAACGCTGGGGAAGATGCCCCACTTCACGCCGCCTATCTTCATGCCGCGCGACTCTTTGCCGAAGCGGCTGTTGGCCTCCATCGACACGGTGACCTGAGCAAAGTAGCGGTTGCGGTAGTTATAGTCGCCGCTGAGGTAGTAGGTCATGTTGCGCCACTGGTCGTTGATGCCGGTGGCATCGATGAAGTCCATGTTGGTCGAGATGTTCGGGGTCTTGTCGTTACCGGCAGTAGAATACTGGCCTTGCGGTTCGTTGTCGTCGTAAGAGAACGAGTTGAAGCGGAATCCGGCAAAGGCTTTCACGTAGTGCTTACCCATCTGCTTGTGCCAGTCCAGTCGCAGGTCGCTGCTGATGCCCGTCTCTTTCGAGAACATTGACATGGCCTTGTTCTGCACGCGGCCTATGCCCTCGATGAGGAACGTGGGCATGCCGCCCAGCGGACGGTAGTAGCGCTGCGAGATGCGGTCGAGCGTGTAGCTGAACGTCTCGCTGATGATGAAGTTCTTGCCCAGGTCAACGCGTGGTGCAATGACGGCATTGAAGTGGGTGGTCTCTACACGGTTCTTGTTGATGGCCTTACCGTTCTTGAGCAGAGCGGTGGGGTTGCCCAATGACAGGTCGCTGTCGAGCACGTTCAGATAGTCATCGGCCTCGGCCAGTGTAGAAGACAGCTGGCGTGTCACATTATTATAAGTATAAGGATTCAGGAAGGGCGACTTGATCAGTGCCAGGAACGTGGGCGACGACACCACACCCTGAGTGAAGTCCTCGGGTGCACCGTTGTCGAACACGTCGCGGTTGATCTTCGTGTAAGACATGTCGAAGCGCGTGGTGAGGCGCTTGAAGATGCTGATGTCGGTGTTGAAGCGCACGTTCAGACGGTTGAAGCCGTTCTCCTTGGCGGTTGACTTGCCGTCGGTGTAGCCCAGTGACAGGTTGTACATGCCGATGTTGTCGCCACCTTGCACGTTGATGTTATAGTTCTGGGTGAGCGCTGCGCGGTTCACCTCTTTCTTCCAGTTGGTCTCGTTGTGATAGGTGGAATAGTAGAACTTAGAGGGGTCGTCGATGAGGAACTTGAACGTGTTGGGGTCGGTGTAGTTCTCAATGTTGGGATAGCTGCCCAGCAGTTCGGATGCGTAGATGCGGTACTGACCGGCATCCATCATGCTGGGTGTGCGGGGTTGCAGAGCCACGCCGATACCCACGTTGGCATCGATGCGGGTGGCCAGCGAGTGACCGCGCTTGGTATCGATGAGAATCACACCGTTGCCGCCCTTGGCTCCGTAGAGTGCGGTGGCGTTCTTCATCACGGTCACGTTCTCAATGTCCTCGGGGTTGATGTTCAGCATCAGGTTGATGTAGTCGCCATAGTGCAGGGCGGTGCGGGTCTGCTGCATGTCCTGTATCACACCGTCGAGTACAATCAGCGGCTGGGCGTTGGCATTGAGCGAGTTCAGACCGCGAATGAACATGGCGGCTCCATAGCCGGGACCACCCGAACGGGTGATGGCACGCACGTCGGCACCCAGTGTGCCTTCAATGTCGGTCTCAATGGTCTGCGACGTGGTGTTCTGTATCTGTGCCGTGGCTGAGGCTGTGATGTCGGTGCCATCGACATACATCGTGCGGAACTTGTCGGGCAACAGCTCTACGCGCACTTGGTCTTCGGGCTTGCCCAGACCCACCTGCTGGCTGAGGTACTGGGGAGCATGAATGTAGAGGGAGGTGGTGAAAGTGGGCACTTTGATGACGAATGTACCGTCGTCCTCGGTCATGGCGGTGTAGTTGGCATCGTTCAGCGACTTGACCAGAATACCGCTCAGCGGTGCCTTCGACACGGCATCGACAATTGTGCCTTTGATTTCCATCATGGGGTAGGAGGGCTTCTTGGCGGGAGCTTTCTTTACAGTCTTGGCCTTCACCTCTGTGCCTTCCGTATCGTCGTCCTGGGCCGATGCGGGTACAGTAGAACACATCGCACCGAGGAGGGCAAAATAAAGAATATAGTGTCTGTTCATATCCTATGTTTTGATTTGAATGTGTGACTTAGTAATTCTTGTGCTTGTCATAAACATAGCCGGGGTGGCTCAGCAGATAGTCGTCGAGCTCCTTCGGGCGAAGAATGATGCAGTCGATGCGCAGCGTGCGGTCGGGCGTGATCTTGTTGCCCACCGTTGTACTGAAACGGCATCGCACATGAATGTAAGGAGCACTGTCACCTGTGCCGTAGTAGGCTACGGGGAAGGTGATCGAACCAACGTGCAGAGTGTCGATGCAGGCTCCTTGTGAGGCAATGGTGGAGTCTCGGAGACTGGTGACGAAGGTGGTCGTTGTCTCTGTGCCGCTATCAGGGTTGGGGTTCTTCTGTGAACTCTCGGTGCTTAAAGTGCCGTCTTCCTTGACATAGCGAAGACCTGCCGAGATGCTGTTGGGATAGTACTTGGTATGCTCATTTGTTATATTTGCAGGCACCATGACCAGATAGATGTTGTACTCGGTGGAGCGCACATCGGGCAGTTTGAAGTAAACCTCTGGATTGGCATTGGGCGATATGGGCGTAACCTCTAAATATGCATCGTTAGAGAGGTGGCCCTTGATGTAGCGGTTCTGGCCGGAGGTGACGCGACGTTCTATTGCGTTGCCGGCTTGGGCCGTCTTGAAGTAGGCGGCTTCGGCCTCGACCGTGATCTCTGGATTCCACGACATCCAGGCGGGCATTTTCAGCGTGTCGGTCACCCAGATGGCACCGTTGCTCTTATCCACCCGGGTGGCATCGGCAAAAAGGCTCTTCACATCGTCGGCATACAGAATGTTATGCATGGTGCTCACGATAGAGTCGTTCTTGGGCGTCTCACCCTCCTTCAAGGCAGGGAGTTTGCGGTTGTCGTAAACGTTGTTGTTATACACCAGGTCGGCCATCATCTTGTAGCGTGTGATGGAGTCGCGCAGCTGGGCGGCATTCTTCAGGTTGACTACAATGGTGGTGTCTTCGCCCGTTGGCTTGACATCCATGTAGCGGATGGTGGGCGTGTAGTTGTAGTACTGCTGTATCCGGTTATAGGCTTTTGTCCAGGCCACGTTGGTGGGCAGCAGCATGGTGTAGTTGCTGTCCTCCTGGTTGATGTAGGAGCGGAACGTGTAATAGAGATTGTTGCTCTCGTTGAAGATGGAGTCCAGGTAGGTCTGCTCACCGTCAACAATAGGTCCTGGAACGCTGCGTAGCTCGTCGAGCTTGCGAACATCGTACTGGTGGTAGTATTCGCTGATGCTGTCGAGAGCGAACTGCTCGTTGTTCAGTGACTCATAGATATTGGGCAGGTAGGGAATCTTTCCGCTGATGAGGTGGAGCATTCCGTTGTTGCTGCCAATGTTCTGCTGGCCGGCATTGAGGGCAATGCCCTGAATGTTGTAGCCCTGACCGTCACCCTGGAAGTGCATGAGCTTCTCGTTGAGCATGAATACCTTCTGGTTCATAGCGCCCGAAGCGGGATAGTTGTTGCGGGCCACGTGGTTTTTCACAAACTGCTTCAGCAGGCGGTCGTTGCCTGTAGTCATCAGCTCGTTGTAGTTGAACGAGTCGTTCACAGGGGCCCAAACGGTGAAGGTCTGCGATGAAACCAGCTGCTGGTCGAAGCCGCTCTTGGTGAGCAAAGAGGCAAACTGAGTCAGGTTGGGGTTCTTCGTGATGTTCTCTAAGAGTGATGCCTGCTGCGAATCCGACAAGGCGGTACCTGCATCGTAGTGGTCGTTCCAGTCGGTGCAGGATGTGAGCAACCCACCCCCGATGCCTCCTAAGGTGAGGGGGGCTAAGATAGCGAGCATCTTAGATAGTTGCACATTCTTTATCTTTGTCATGAATTCCATATTCAAAGTATTATATAGTTGTTTTTTTATTTACTTGTCTATCCAACCTCCCCTCCCCTTGGTAGGGGTTGGGGGTGGGTTGACGTTTTTTTAATACATATCCTCTATCAGTGAGATGCTGTTATAGACATTTTCAGGACAGAACTCAATGTAGTCAAGGTGGAACTGGGCATCGCTCTTGTCGATCACAGTCTTGAAGCGGAGCCAGTACTCACCCTGTTCGAACTGTTGCTTGGCAATGATGCGGCGCAAGTCCTCGCGGTTGGCACGGGCCAATGTGGCACCGCCCTTGCCCACGGTGTAGTAGAGCGGACCGCGCATATAGCCCAGGTTGTGCATGTTGGCATCGCTCTGAATGCCCTGGTCGTCGGTAGCGGCGTAGGGACACCAGCCAGTGACGGGGTCGGGATTCTCCTCAGTAGAGGAGGCGTTGGGCACGTGGCGCATGTCAAGAGGAATGTCGAGCGCCCTCATATCGGCCAGATCAGATGATGTGCCTAAGTAGATTTGAAGCATGCCTCGGTTGCCGTTGGCTGTATAGCCTAAGCGCAGCTCGTAGGTGCCGTCGGGTACGGGCGGCAGGCGCAGGGCAAAGTCGTAGTTGCCGATGCAAAGGAACTCGTCGCCCTGATAGTTCGAATAGTTGCCTTCGTCCTTGGTCAGATAGCGCAGCTGTGTGTCGTCGCCATTATAGACTACAAGGTTGTTGAAGTAGTTGCTGGGGAAGCGCACGCGGTTGTAGTTGTCGCCTGCATCAGCATGTACTTTCACCTCGGCATTGGTCATGCCGCGAATGCTGTTCGACATCATCTCACCCAGCAGGGCGGTGTCGTCGAAGCGCATACGCTCGTTGAGCGCACCTTTTGGTACATTCTCGTTATAGGTCAACATGCCATTGATGGGGTGTATGTAGCCGTTGACAGAAGCAATCTGCTGGCTCTGTCCGGCCAGTTCCACACCTTCGAAGCGTACCGTGTGGATGCCTGCCGTGCCGAGCTCAGCCTTGAGATCGGTCAGTGAGTTGTTCTCCACCCAGCGGTTCAGCAAGCGTTTGCCACTGTTACGGGTCATCTTCATCAGCGTGAAGGGAAGCATGGTTTCATAGTATTCCACGAGGGTCACCTTCGCGGTCTGGTTCCAGTCATAGACCAGTCGGTCCCAAGGCACCTTGTAGCCTACGATGTGATAGCGGATGAACATGTTCAGCGCGTTCCAGGGATTATCATAGTCGGTGCCGGTGCTCACGGTGATGTTGTGACGACGGGCATAGTCGTACCAGCCAGAGCCTGGCTTGGCGCAGTCGGCATAGATGGTGTTGGCGTATGCGGCCATTTCATCTAATGAGGTGATACCGTTGGCCTTCAGCACGGCATCGGTCTCAGCAAAAATGGTGTAGCCCAGTTCGCACTTCTCAGGTACCCAGTATTTGGTCTCGTTGCCTACCGAGTTGAGGTCTGTCTTCTGCTGTGCTGACAGCGAGTCGGCCAGACCAGTGCGTATCAGTGCCTGTGAGAAGAGATTGAAAATGTCTTTGTGGTTCTCCATCTCACCGGCAATGAGCAGGTTCGAGCGTGTGATGACGTGATTAATCTCATGCAGCACACCGTTCACCAGCTCGTTGTCCATGCTGGTGATGAGGGCTGAGCGGCTGATGAGCACGTTGCCCGAGATGGTGTCGGTCTCAGTGTTGATGTCGCGGCCCAGGATGGTCTTGATGGTCATACCGTTGCCCATATAGACACCCATTACTTTCGTGTTGAGCAGGTGGAAGAGGGCAATGTCGTTGCAGAGCGAGTCGGTCAGGCCTTCAAGTCCGCTCTTGGTCATGCCATTATGAGGCAGGTCCTTGTTGCTCATGTCGTTGTAGAGGCTGTCAACATAATGGTTGACGGCATCGTTGTTCGGTGCGAAGCAAGTGTAGGTGCCGTAGGCAGAGAGAATCTTGTCGTAGCCGATGCGTCCCAGGATGTAGTTGAAACTGCTGTACTTGTCGTTGCGGTTCTTGAGGTAGTCCTCGATGGTCTCGCCTGTGAAGGTGTAAAGGTTCGATTCATCGATGTCTTCCTTGCAGGAGGTGAGCAATCCGCTGCCAAGCCCTCCTAAGGTGAGGGGGGCTATGATAGCAAGCATCTTCGTCAGCCGCATATTCTTTATATTTGTCATGAATTTCATATTCATATCCTATATATTTATTATTTTATTTTTTGTCTTTCCAATCTCCCTTCCCTGGAAAGGGGTAGGTCTCAGGAGAGGTTCCCGTTTAGTTCTTGGCAGTTGTATTATTTTGAATCCAGACGGGGTTCTGTTTCAGCAGAGTGTTGACCTTGATCTCGCTCTCCTGCACAGGCCAGTACAGGTAAGGCTCGGTCTTCATCTTGATGGCGATGGCGTTGCTCTGCCCATTGTCGGACGACTTGCGGCCTAACAGCTCGGTCATGGGGGCATAGAGGGCGGGCCAGCTGGCGACATCACCCATCTTCTCGAAGATGTTCACACCGTTCATGTGGCGATAGCAGTAGCGCATGAGGTCGAACCAGCGCTTACCTTCGAAGCAGAGCTCACGTTCGCGCTCGTTCAGGATGAGAAGCTCAAGGGCAGACTTCGTAGCGAAGTCATCGAATTTGAGCATGTCGGTGGCACTGCTCAGCATGGAGCGCTTGTTCACTTCCTCAACCAGTTCGAAGGCTGGCTTCTGTGCTACGCGGTCGGTCTCGCCAGCCAATTCCAACAGGGCCTCGGCCTTCATCAGCATGATGTCGGTAAGACGATAGACTATCCAGTTCTGTTTGTACTCTGTGTATTCGCGTTTGTTGGTTTTCAATTCTCCTACTGTTGACAGCGGCGAGATGATGTTGGCGGTATTTTCCACCATCTTACGGATTGATAACTGCTCGGCTTCCTCGTTGTTGGCGCTATAGACCACATTCCAGAAGCGATAATCATTGGTGGAGAAGAATAATTTCTTGCCTTGCGATGTGTTGGCATTGACGGCTGTGGCATTGAAAATGGGCGAGGCCATCACGATACCTGAGAGGATGCTTGAACTCCGCTGATAATAGTAGTCCCTCAGTGTCCCATTCGAGTTGTTGCGGCCATTGTACTGCCACTCCAGAATGCTCTCGCGCGAGTTACCGGAACCGAAAATCTGGTATAGTGCGATATTGCCAGAATAGAGATGGTAGATGTCATCGTCGGTGGCACTCACATTATTAATATTATAGGTCTTGTAATACTCGTCCTTGGCATTGATGATACGGTCGGCCAGCGTCACTACCTGCTGATAGTCGGCTGTGTTGTGGGTCATGGAGGCACGCCACAGGTAGATGTCGGCCATGATGGCATTGACGGCATCGCGGGTTATGTAACCCCAGTTGCGCCAGTCGTTCTGACCATAACCGCCCGACTTCATGATGTACTTGCTGGCCTCTTCGAGATCGTTAAGGCAGTTCTGCAGCACTTCGCCGGCAGAGCTCTGAGCCACTTCGCTAATCTGACTGTCTTCCTCGAACGACTCTGTCACGTAGGGAACGTCGCGGAAAGCTCTCACTAAATAGAAGTAGCACAGCGAGCGCAGGGCCAGCATCTGTGCACGCACCACATTGTAGTCGCCCTGTGTGAATTCTGGGTCCTCCTCCATCACCTCAGGCGCATGCCGCAAAACGATGTTACAGCGGTTGATGACATTGTAGAAGCCGCCCCAGGAGCAGTAACCCATGGTGGGCAGCAGGTTCACGGCACTCACGTTGTCGAGGGCGGTGCTGCTGTAGTCGCTGTGTTTCACCAGTTCGTCGCTGCGGAAGGCACCCCACATGATGGCACACTCCTGAATGTTTCCGCTCAGCATGCTGCTATAGGCACCATCAACCATCTGGTCAACATCGGCCTTGGTCTTCCAGAAATCGGTACCCACGATGCGGTCGGTGGGGTAGATGGTCAGGAAGTCGTTGCAGGAAGAGAGTCCTGCTGTCGCTGCAGCAAAGCCGCAGCATACGAAACTAGCCTTTAGAAATTGTCTTATGCTATTTGTAATCATAATTTTCAATTTTCAATTTTCAATTTTCAATTTCTTAGAATCCCACCTGTATATTCAGTGTGACTGACTTAGAGCGTGGTGTCTGCGATTTATCGTAGGCAATGCCCCATGAGCCAGGCGACTTCTCAGGATCGGTGCCGCTGTACTTAGACCAGCAGAGCAGGTTCTGACCAGAGAGACTCAGGTTCAGACGGCGGATGCCGAGGTGCTTGAGCGTCTTCTGCTTGAAGTTGTAGTTGAGCTGAACGTAGCTCATGCGAACGAACGACGCATCTTCAACATAGCGGTCACTGCCTAGCCAGTTGTAGCCGGTGTCGTACATGGCTCGAGGAATCTCGGTCACGTCGCCGTTCTTACGCCAGCGCCAGTTCACGGCTGAGCTCTGGTTATAGGCATTGTACATCTTCTCTAATTGCATCTTGGCTTCGTTCACAATCTTCACGCCTTGACGATAGCTGAAGCTGGCCTTTAGGGTCCAGTTGTCATACTGCAGGTTCACACCGAAACCACCGTTCAGATGTGGGTTCGAGTTGCCCAAATAGACAAGGTCGAGCGAGTTGATCTGACCGTCGTGGTTCACGTCCTCATAGATGGCATCACCACCCTGGAACTTGTAGGTAGAGTTTCCGTCATTGAAGTTATAGACCTGACGGATGGGGTTGCCCTTGGTGTCCATCATCACGTTGCCGTTGGCATCGAGGGCGATAGGAGCCGTCTTGCCGCTGGCCAGGAACTCGTTGTTGATGTAGTTGCGAAGCTGCTCGCCTGTCCAGCCGTTGCTGGTCTTCAGGTTGGTCAGGTATTCGTAGGTGTACTGATAGACACCCTTGTAGCGCAGACCGTAGATAGAACCCAGAGGGTTGCCTTTCTGAATGCGGTTCAGGTATGCTCCGCGCTTACCGCTGTCCCACTCACTGTTGATGCTTTCCAGTACGCTCTCGTCCATATCGACGATTTCGTTGAAGTTCTGTGAGATGTTGAAGTTGGCACCTAAGCTGAACTTACCAACTTTCAGAATCTTGTTCAGGCTCACGTTCAGTTCCCAACCCTTGTTGGTCATTTCGCCAACATTGGCCCATGCTAACGAGCCGAAGCCAGAGCTGGAGGGAACGCGTACATTTTTCATGAGCAGGTCTTTGGTGCGCTTGAAGTAGTAGTTGAAGTCACCGGTAATGCGGTCATCCCAGAAGCCGAAGTTGCCACCGATGTTCCATTGAGTGGTGCGCTCCCACTTCAGCTTGTTCAGCTGCAGGCCTTCGAGATAGGTCACGCTGTGAGTGTTGCTTGCGTCACCGTACACACCATAAGTGTTGTACTTGGCATACTGCAGGTATTGCGAATCGGGTTGGCGGCCTACGATACCCCAAGAGGGACGGAAGGCCAGCATGCTGAGCCACTTGCGTGACCACTTCATGAAGGGTTCTTCGCTGATGTTCCAACGGGCTGATACGCCGGGGAACCAGCCCCACTTCTGATTGTCACCGAACTTGGTGGTACCGTCACCGCGTATCGAAAGGTCGATATTATAGCGTGACTTGTAGGAGAAGTGACCGGTATAGGTCATTGACATGGAGCGCCATTGGCCGTTGCCCGTGCTCATTCTCTCAATGTATGAGTCAACAGTTGGTGAGGTCACACCGTTAGGCGTGTTCGTGTTGATCACCGTCTGGCTATTGTCGTTGCCAGTGGTCATCTCCCAGCGGCCCAGCATCGTAGCATAGAAGTCTTCGTTCTTGAAATGCGGGGTGAAAGTCAGGGTGTGACGGGTGGTGAAGGCCAGTGAATTATAATCGTATACTTGATTGAAATTATATCCGCTGATTAGATTCCCTTTATTGTCATAGTTAAGATCTGTCCAACCGTCAGTCTCCAACGAGCCAGGCCAGTATTTGGGTTCGCTCTTTGAGAAAATATCTATATAGACCAGACCTGTATAGCGCAGTCGGGTGTGGCTGTCGTCCTTGCCCAACAGGTCGTAGTCCAGTCGGAACTCAGGCGAGATGCGATAGGTCTTCTCCTTGCGCCAAGCCTGGTGGGCGATGGCCACGGGGTTGCCTAATGAGCGGATGGAGCTTAACTGGCTTGACGATGTACCGTCAACCGAAGAACCGGCGGCATTGTCTGCTCCAGAGGGCTGCATGATGTAGAACTCATTAGTGTTGGAACCATCGGCATTCTGACGATATACACTCATGTTAGGTGCCAACTGCTGGGCGCGGCCCAGGATGTTGTCGTCGAAGTTACGGTTGTTGGCCGTATAGGTCAGGGGGAAGGTTGTGCGGAACGTGATGCGGTCGCTCACGAAGTAGTCGAGGGCGAGCTTCGTGGTGAAGCGGTCCAGGGTCTGCTTGATGATGGTACCGTTCTGGTGGTCGTAGCCTGCTGAGACACGGAAGTTAGCCTTCTCACCACCACCCGAGATGGTTAGATAGTGATACTGGCTCCAAGCGGTCTGCTGCACTTCTTTCACCCAGTCGGTGTTGTTGTTCCAGTTCTCATATTCGGCCCAATAGCTGTTATAGTTGATCTCGTTGATGTTTGCTGTAGCGTTGGCGGCCTGTGAGGGGTTGTAGTACATCTCCTTCAGCATCATGGTGTAGTCGTCACCGTTCAGCAGGTTGTAGCCTCTGGGCTGCCATGAAGCCTGCACTCGCACAGAGTAGTCAATCTTGGCCTTGCCTCGGGCACCACGCTTGGTACGGATACTGATGACACCGTTAGCACCGCGCGAACCCCAGATGGCTGTGGCTGCGGCATCCTTCAGTACCTGAATGTCCTCAATGTCGCTTGGGTTCACCGACAGCAGTGAGGCGTAGGTCTCTTCGTTGGCGTTCTGGAAGTCGAAGTTCTCGTCGGGGTTGTCGAAGATGTTGTCATCGACCACGATGAGGGGTTCTGACGAACCGTAGATAGAGTTCACACCACGGAGGCGCATCGAAGTACCGGCACCCAGGTTACCTGAGTTGGCCACGATGTCCAGACCGGCAATCTGGCCTTGCAGGGCCTCGTCGGCTGAAGTGAAGGCCAGACCTTCCACCTCGCTCATGTTGAACGTCTGTGCTGCCACCGACACCTCTTTCTCAGGGATGGCCAGTCCGCCCTGGCTGAACTTGCGCTTGGCGGTCACGGTCACTTCCTTCAGTGTGGTCTGATCCTGGAGTGTGATATTAAACTTGGTGCGTGTGCCGATGGAGAGCACTTGTGTCTTCATACCCACGTAAGACACACGCAGCTTGTTCTTAGCGTTCTTGATGGTCATGGCGAAGTTGCCGTTGAAGTCGGTCTGCGCACTTGATACGATACGGTTGTTGCCATCGATCTCGACTATGTTACACATCATCACGGGACCCATAGCATCGTTCACCGTACCAGAGATACGAGCCTCTTGTGCCATGGCCATCATGATGTTGAAGAATGAAAATATTAAAATGATTAGTCGTTTCATTATGCTGTTCTGTTTTTAGTTTTCGGAATGTTTAATCTCTTTTAATATTTCAATGTGTCGTCGTAAGCTCTATACAGGTAGCTCTCATACGTCTTGCGGAAGGCTTTCAGGCGCGAGGCCGACGTGTTGTTCCATTTGTAGTCGTAGCGGCCATTGTTGCCACCGTCACCAACCTTGTGGACGTTCAGCGGGGTGCTGATTTGATGGACTACAGCAAACGAAGAGGTCATGATGCTATGTGTGGCTTTGTTGAGCACATAGTCACGTGTCAGCTGATTGGTCAGAGCAGGGTTGATGCTGATGCTCTGTCCGTTGTGGTCGGCAATCGTAATCATGTTGCTACCACCTGAGATGTTCAGCTTCTGACGAATACCGAGCGTGTCGGAGCAGGCTGTGGGATATTCACCGGATGCAACCACATTGTCTGCGAAGACAGAGTTGTCCTGGAAGTGATAGCGTACGAAGTCGTTGATTTCATAGATCATGGCCAGTACCTTGTCGCGGGCAGCCTGTACATCGGCAGGAATGTCGGTATGATCGTCAACAGCCTTTTTGTAGCTGTCCTTATATTGGTCGTACACAGCCTTCACATCGTTCCATGTGGGCAGGCCGAGAGCGTATGCTTTTGCCATAGCCGTGTTGTCAGGAGCATAGACGGTGTAGTTGTAAGAGTTGAAGTAGTTGACGTTATAGTCAAGACCGTTCTTTTCAAGGAAGGTCTTGTATGACAGATAACGTTTTTTGTTCGAAAGGGTCAATTCAATCAGTCGGTCGCTGGCAAACTTCATGAGGTCTTCTTCGTCGAATTCCTCTTCTCCAGTGGTGTCGAAGTGCCAGTTGCAGAGATTGTTGAACTCAGACAGTTGTGTGTTGTTCTTCATCACCTGATAGACCGACTGCTGAGGAGCCTGAATCACGTGGTCAATCTCGTATGACGTACCGTTCTGCTGGTTGAACACTTTCTGCACCTGTGATACGACAGGAGCTACGGCGTCACCGATGTGGTCATTGACGTTGACGTTGCCGGCCTTTACGTTTGAGCCGTTGAAGATGATGGCACCGCCGTGCTTGGTCTTATAATATTTGTTGCCGTTGCTGCCCAGTTTCTCGCCGCTGGCCAACACTACGGTGTGGTAGTTCAGAATGTCGGTGAGCTGTGAGCTAAAGCTGGCTGTACCCAAGGTGCCGATAGAGTCGGTCACAGTGTTGGTGGCCTTGTCGTACTTCCACTGCGAGCAGAACACGAACGGGCTGACGCCTCTGTAATAGAAACGGAGGGCGCGGGGCTGGTCGTCGCTCAGTGATGTGGGGTCAACATAGAACTTGCCGAAGGCTTCGTCGTTGGGGATGAAGAAGGCGTAGTTGGCGCTCATGGCCAGCAAGTAAGCATAGTAGTTCAAGTTCAGTGACAGTGGTGAGGTGTTCTTACCATCGTTCACGGCTGTGTTCATGATGCGCATGGTCTTGTTCAGCGTGACAGGAGCCGAGACAGCGATGAGTGAGGGTGGTGCAAACATCTTGTTGAGCATGTAGGCCACACCATTGTTGGCTATCTTCACATCATAGCTTCCGTCGCTGTTTTTCGAGAGCACGTCGAGCGACAGACCCATGGGGTCGTTAGCTTCGTCCATGACATGACCGAACTTGGAGGGAACGGTGGCTATGAACGATTTTTTCATCAGGTTGTTGATGAGCTGCAGCACGTTCTGCTGGGGTATAGAGTCGATGTTCTCCGGAAGGTTCTCCAGCGTGTTGGGCTTGGTGCCGAAGGTGCTGATGAGGAACTCGCCCTCGCCGCCAGGGAGGAAATACTTCTGCAGTGCCTCGTCGGTAGGTACGAACATGGCGGCGATATCGGTGTTGATGTTGCCGTTGTTATAGGTGTTCCACCCTGGATCGTAAGGCAGCAGGTGCTCCATGGTCGTGCCGTTAGGATCGGTTGCGTTTGTTCCGCTGGCCGAATTGCTGGCAGCATTCACATGCGAAACGGCACTTATGTAGCGCATCTCGAACACAGAGTCTATCTGCTCTTGTCCGTTCTGCTGGGCATAGCTGTTGTAGCTCTGCGTCACCTGATTGGCCTTGTAGCCATAGTACGGTGCACTGAAGCGGTCGAGCATGCGGCTGAACAGGTGGCTGTTGCTGCTGTTGCGGATGACCTCAGCCAGGTTGCCCGGTGGTACGAGCACGTCCTGCATTTGGTGAATATAACCGTTCTTACACGTTACGTCGGGATTGATAATCTTGTTGCGGAAGATGTAGGCCGAGTGAGCGCTGGGGTCATATTTCGAGCCGGTGAGCACCTCGAAGTCACTGTTGTCGCCGCGGGTAGTGATGCTGTTGGCAGTCATCTGCTCCTCGGTGAAGTGAATCATAGTGTGGTCGGTAGCATCGGCCACGATATGAATGCCTTTGTCGTAGTATTTTTCCCAATACTTGTTGTTGACGGGCATATCTGCCTTTTTCCAGGTATTGATGGTATTCGTGATGTCGATGGCTGTTGAGTGGCGCAGTGCCTGTCCTCTGAGCACTGATGTAGCACCGTCTGAGACGTTGGAGAGCATCTCAACGAGTAGTGCGTTGTCGAGCATGGAGGAATAGAGCAGTCGTTTCTTCATGTCGAGCGTCAGTTCGTCATAGCTGCTCACGCCCCACGTGTTGTTGGCAAAGAAACGCTGAAAAGCCTGGTCGTTGGCAGGGAAGATGGTCTTTGAGCCCGTCTTGCCCAGTGTCTCGGCTTGCCCCAGGTCTTCAATCAGTCTTACATAGTTGTTGAAAGTGCCGGTGAGCTTTGCTGAGCCGGAGCTCTCAAGTGAGGATGGATCCTTTAGGGCCTCATAAATGCTATTGCCCAACCACGTGGGATAGTTTCCCTCGTCATCGAGCTTGTAGTCATCCTTGCATGCCGTGAATCCTCCACAAATCAAGGCCAGACCGACCCCCATAAAGGTCTTTCTGGCCAAGTCATAATAGCGGTTATACATACATTTAATGAAGTTAGTTATATTGTTTTTTGTTATTGTCGTTTTTTGGGTAGGTGCCGTGGGCATTTTGTGGGTGCCGTGGGCGTATGTGGTGAAGCCGAGCCTTACGCGCGTGCGCTTATTATATTAAGGTGGGCTTTCGGGTGTTTCGTCTTAGGTGGGCTGCCCGAAGGGCGGCCAGGAGGTTTTGGGGGGAGTTCTCTGAGTTCTCTGAGTTTTTCTGAGTTCTCTGAGTTTTTTTGAGAGAAAAGAAAGTCCTGTGCTCTCGCAGCGAGAGCACAGGACCTGAAGTTTTAATTTATTTTACCATTACCTTTACGGCCTTTCCGTTGCGAACCACGATGTTCAGACCGTGCTGCAACTTGTTGGCCTTCACGCCTGTGAGGGTGTAGATGCCTTCAATCTGAGCATTGGCATTGTTCGAAACGCTCTCAATGCCTTCGGCAATCGGGCCGTTCCAGCCTTCGTTGTTGCCCAGCTCGACGAGTGTCAGTGTCCAGCCACCTGCAGAGAACCAGCCGCCTGTGAATGCCTTCTCGTTCTCACCGGCCACACCAGCCTTCACACCGATGGTCAGCTCGTGGTTGGTCACTGTTACATCCATCTCCTGATGCTTCCAACCGCGACCTTCACCGTTGTTGGCGTTGAAGATGGCTGAGTAGTAAGCATAGAGAGGATCGGTCTCGCTCATTCCGGCGTCGATGGCTGCTTTAGCCTCATCCCACAGAGGACCGCGTTTGTCGCTGGCAATAACTTGCTCACCAGTCTCCTCGTTCATGTAGTAGTGGAGAGGAATCTCGGTGAATGCAGTATCGGTAGCAGCTACAGAGTTGAAGATGTAAGCACCTTCAGCCGGTGTACGTGTATAGACACCCACCTTGTAGGTTCCGTTGGGCAGATCCTTCACCAGCTGCCAAGCCTTGAAGCCCACCAGACCGATGTGGCCAGTCACCTCTTCTGTCTCGGGATCCTTCACGTCCTCAGAGTGGTAAGAGTCGATGTAGCGGGTGCCAGTACCGTCGAACCACTGTCCGCTTGTTGAGTTCTTGTCGCCATTGCCGCGCACGAAGCTCCAGCCGTCTTCCTTCTCGATGTTCGGGTTCTTGATGAATGCGGTGTAGTCCTTTGCGTTCTCGTCGTCCACGATGTTCTGCTTGTTCACCATAGCCATGAGGTCGTTCAGGGCCTTGATGTACTCGGTCACCACGTTAGCCTCTTGCATTGCGCTGATCAGCACGGCCTTTTGTTCAGCCATCAGGTTCTGCAGGGCATTCTTACCCGTTTCCTTTGCCTCGTTGGCCACAGAGTCAGCAGCGTTATATGCAGGAGTATAGTCGTTCACATAGCTCTTGGTGTAGTTCACGATGCTGTCAATCTTCGTGTAGGTAGCAGCCTCGCTTGCAATCCAGTTCATTGAGAAGTCGTAAGCGAACTGAACGATTTCCTTAGCGGCCTTGTAGACGGCATCGCCCTGATTCTCCAGGTTCTCCTTGATGGTGGGCAGTGTCTTGCCTTCCTGCATGTACTCCTCGTATTTGGCCTCACTGGTCTGAGCCTCCTTGATGGCAGCTGTGAGGGCAGCCAGTGCGCTGACGTAGTCGGTCGAAGCACTGTACTTGGCGATGGTGTCGTTCAGGGTCTTCTTGTCGGCAGCGAAGTGCATGTTGCCAGCCAGAGTGTTGGCAGCCAGCACCTTTGCGTCGTAGGCAGCCTTCAAGGCATCGGGGCCAGCCTCGCCCAGGTAGTTCAGTTTGAAGTTAGTGGCGAGGAACCAGCCAGCTGAGCCCGAACCGGTACCTGTACCCTCGGCACCGATGGTGAGGACTCCGTCCACCACGAGCACCTTCTGCTCAGCAGTCATGCTCAGGGTCTCCCATTCATATCCGTCCCATCCTTCCTTGGTCAGGCTTGACGAGATCTTCTTCTCGGCTGTGCTCTCGGCATAGACGTGCTGGTCGGTCAGGCACTCAGCCTGAGTAATCAGGTCGGCGCTCACGGTGTAGTATCCGTTGGGCAGTCCTTCGATGGTCTGGCCTACGGCGATGGTTCCGTTGATGCCGCTACCCCATGCGTTCCAGCAGCTGCGGTTGCGCTGCCAGTTCAGTCGCTGGTCGCCGCCGGTGTAGGTGCCCGTCACCTTCCAGCCCTCGCTGGTCAGGTCGTTGTTTGTTTTGCCTTCTTCATAGGTCTCTGCGTTCGGGAAGATGTACTCACCGTCCACGTTCTCGGGTTGTGCGGTCTCCTTGATGAACCAGGGGCTCTTCACTAAGAATGTGTAGTCGGCAGGATTCTCAACAGTAGCCACCTGAGTGAAGTTGTAGGCGCGGATGGCAGCATTGCCTTCCTCTACAGCGCCCAGGATCCATGCAGCAAAGTCTTCGCCTTCACCGGTGTACGGGCCTTCCTTGTAGTAGAGAATTCTCTGGAATGCGGTCTGGAAGTCGGCCTTGCCAGGATAGTCGGTGGTCTGCATGATCTTGTCCATCTTAGCCAGCATGGCATCCACGTTCTCCATCTCTGCAAGAGCGTTCTTGAACTTTTCCATGACTGCGTCGGCTGCGTCGATGGCAGCAGCGAAAGCGTCGGCATCCTCTGTGTCAATGCCCTCCAACTCGAAGGCGTAGTCACCAATCTGCCCAGCCAGACCGTCGTATCCGGCTGCGGTAGCCTTACCTGCCAGTTCGTTGCACTCATTCATCATGGCTTGGAGGATATCTGCACGATCGGCCTCGCCAATCTTGTAGAGCTTGATGCCGTCGAGGGCAACGATGGGCTGACCGCCTGAACCGGCGTTGGCAGCCTGATAGCCGAACTGCATGGTGAAACGGGCTGTCGGGGTGAACTCGAATGCGTGCTTGGTCCACACCTGTGCCTGCAGGCCGGTACCCTCTTCGTCCTTGAACACATCGTTACGGCACTTAATCTGAGTCAGGTCTTGTGCCACAGCAGATGTGTTGGGGTTGATGTTGATGGTCCAGTACTCCAGACGATACTTGGCGCAGGGCAGTTCCACTTCCTGGCTGAAGGTGGCACTGTTGGTCCAGCCGGCACGCAGATACACGAAGCCTGTGCCGCCGTCGAACTCGGTAGGACGTGCGGGTACTGCCAGATAGGTAGAGCCGTCGTCGGCGATAGGCACTGCCGTTGCAGGCAGGTCGTAGGCCACAGAGCCGAAGTAGGTCCACTCACACTGGGGGAAGTTAGCGTTCGACCAGAGCTTCCAGCCCTGAATGCGGCCCTTGAAGCCGTTCACGGCCTCCATCTTGCGTCCGTCAGGGCGGTTCTTCGAGCTGGTGCTCTTCGGGCGTGCATACACGGTGCTGTCGGCAGCGATGTAGGCCCAGCTACGGTCGCTCAGCGAATGGTCGGTCTTGATGGCCTCTTTCATGGAGCCATCGGCCTGGAACGTCAGATCCTCGTCGAACCCGGCATTCTTGATGAGGTACGTCATGTCCTCTTCTTGTGCGAACGATGGCATGGCCATCATTGCGCCCATTGCGAAAAGTAATAGTTTTCTCATGTTAATTAAAAGTTAGTAAATAAAAAAATGGTATATTCTCACGTGTTAGAAAGTCTAAAGAAAATAGTTTTAATTGCAATTATACGTTGCAAAAGTAAATAATATTTTTGAAAATCATTTCTTTTTTTCTTAAAAAATACATGAAAAATATGAAATTGCTCCTTGATTTATATCATTTTACCGTTTTTTCCCTAAATTTGCAGCAGGCTATGCAAATCGATGCTTGATTATTTAAGTAACAAACATGATATGAAAACAAGAACGACCTTTATTCTGATGTTGCTGTCGCTATGGATGGCAACACCCCTTTGGGCCGCCAACACGAAGACTACCGTGGCTCAAGTGACTGGTGAGGTGACCCTGACCGCTGACGTAGATTATATCGTGAACGGAGAAGACCCCTTTGCCGACGGTGCGCTCGTGAACATTGAGAATACCGACCACGCCGTGCTCATTGTAGAGCGCATTAAGCCCTCCAAACTCATGGCCGTGACGCTGGGTGAGTCGCTGCTGTCACGACATGTGCAGATAGGCGGCAGCGTGGCCCGCAACAACGTGAACTGCCAGGTGCGCCCCTACGGCACCCGCGGCTCCATGATCCTGCCCTACGCCACGGCGGCCTACAAGCCGCTCACCGTCTATACGGAGCAGAACTTCCAGGGCGAGCAGTCGAGCAGCTTCGGACTGGAGAACACGGGCGGCTACATGAACACCATGACCGATGCACAGCTGAACAACCGCGTGCGCTCGTTCAGACTGAAGCGCGGCTACATGGTGACCTTCGCCACGGGCAAGAGCGGCTATGGCTATCAGCGCTGCTTCATTGCCAACGACCAGGACCTGGAGGTGCCCGAGCTGCCACAGATTCTCGACGAGAAGATCACGAGCTACCGCATCTTCAAGTGGAACACGTTAGGCAAGAAAGGACTGGCCAGCTCGACCAACGCCCATGCCTGCGACACGCTCAACGTCATCAGCTGCTACGACTGGGGCGTGGGCCACAACATGAGCCCCGACGTGGAGTGCGTGGCCAACCACCTGTATGAGGACTATCCCTCGTCGAAAGCCTGCGGACAGGCCACTTGGACGGGCCACATGAAGACCAACAACGAGCCCCGCAACTCGAGCGACGACAAGCCGCAGTCGCTCACCACCATCCTCGACAACTGGCAGAACCTGATGCGCACCGGCATGCGCCTCTGCTCGCCCTCGTCGTGGGACGGCAGCGACTATACCGATGGTAGCGGCTTTATTAAGACATTCCTCGACTCTATCGATGCCCGTGGCTGGCGCTGCGACCTCGTCGATCTGCACTGCTACTGGCTCATCGACAACTTCAACAACCTGGGCACCATGCAGTCCAAGTACAAGCGACCGCTCTGGATCTCGGAGTGGATATGGGGCGCGTCGTGGAACAAGAACGGCGCCTTCGAGAGCGGCAAGACCGACGGCGACATTGCCTGGGGCGTGGAGCAGATCTACAACAAGCTGAACTCCTATGGCTACGTGGAGCGCTACTACTACTGGAACAGTGAGTCGAAAGGCAAGCTCTACAACAGCGACGGCTCGCTCACGCAGGCCGGACGCAAGTATCGCGACATGCTCTCGGGCATGGGCTACAACAAGAGCTACGAGAAGATTCCCAACCTGCCGCGCATGCGAGGCGGCTTCCGCGACTTCCGCGTGAGCGAGATGCCCGACGGGCAGGCCCGTATCACCTGGCACGAGTACGACGGCGAGTACAATCAGCTCATGGAGGTGCTGCGCAAACAGCCCGGACAACCCTGGCAGGCATGGCAGATCGTGCGCCCCGACGACGGCGAGGCCGACTACGCACTGACCGATGCCGACTATACAGAAGGCACGCGCTACCGCCTGCACATACGCTCCTACAGCGGGCGCGACTACTGGAGCTCGGAGGACATGGAGCCCGGCGAGGCCATCGAGACTGCCGGCGGCATTCGCTACGTGGGCGGCAACCTGGTGATGAACGGCGACTTCCAGATGGGACTCGACGGATGGGTCAACGGCGAGGGTCAGCCCCTCGCGCAGCCGTGGTTCGAGGTGCTGCCCAAGCGTCTCACCGACGGCAACTACCTGCAGTGCTTTGCCAATATGGGACAGACGGGGGCAGGCTCCATTCGCACCGCCTTCGACGTGGAGCCCAACCAGGACTACGTGATTCGCGTGGCCATGTGCAACGCGGGCGAATATATCAAGGTGGACCTCCGGCAGAAGGGCAGCACCACCGACGAGAACAAGGCCACGCTGCAGTCCGACAGCTACTGGTCAACCAAGCAGGCCGTATTCAACAGCGGCAACAACAACGAGGCCGTGCTCTCCTTCCGCTGGCTGGCCGGTACGGCGCAGATTGCCGACATAGAGCTGCGCAAGCTCTTTGCCACCGAGGCCGAGGCACTGGCCGACGGAGAGCAGCTCACCCTGCAGCGCAACCAACAGCTGATGCCATATATCGCCGCACAAGAGCAGCAACTCACTGACTCGCTGCTCACCGTGGCACGCGCCCTGGTGCAGTTTGACTTCGAGGGGCGCGAGGCCCTGCAAGCCGCCATCGAAGCCGCCGACCGCAAGCAGTTGCAGCAGGCCCTCGACGGCTATCTGGTCATGGCGGAGGCCGAGCAGCAGCCACAGTCGCCCTCATTTGAGAGCACCGACGGATGGCTCACGAAGGTGGGCACCTTCACCGGTGGCGACCAGCGCACGGCCACCCAGCAGGACAAGACTTGCTGGAATGCCTGGTGGAGCGGCATCAGCGCTGCCGAGGGCAAGAACCAGACAATGGAGATACGACAGCGCATCGGCGGACTGCCCGAGGGCCTCTATAGCTTGGAGTGCAAGGCCGCCACGCAGCACTACTGCCTGAGCGACCAGCATGGGTTCCTGAGAGTGGAGAGCTCGGAGAACTCAGAGAACTCAGAGAACTCGGAGCTCTCTTCCCTCCCTCTCTCTTCTGAGACCCCGCTGCTGCAGCGCGACTACCTCGACATTCCAGGCACCATCGGTGCCTGGCAGACGCTCACCACCACACCCGTCTATCTGAGCGGTGCTGAGACTGACACGCTCGTCATCGGCTTCACCTCGTCGAAGCAGGGTGCCACCGACTTCGCCTGGCGCCGCTACGGCACCAACGAGACGACCTCGAATACGGGCGACCAGCGCGAGGGATGGTGGTGCGCCACCGACTTCCGTCTGCTCTATCACCCCATCTTCCGCTTTACGGTAGTGCCGGGCCAGTGGGGAGCCGTTTGTCTGCCATACGCCTATCGCGTGCCGCAGGGCATGAAGCTCTACCGCGTGGCCGGATTACTGAGCGGCTATCAGCAGCTGTGCTTGGAGGAGGTCACCGAGACGGAGGCAGGCATGCCCTATATCTACAAGAGCGAACAGCCGGAGGCTGTCTATTTCACTGCTGGCGAGACGCACAATCCCCGCAGCTACAGTAACCTGCGTGGTTTCCACATCACCGTCACAGAGGCCCGTGCCGGCCACTATCTGCTGAAGGATGGCGTGTGGAAACGACTCACCGCGCGCGAGAAGATACCCAACTACTCAGCTATCATCACTAAGGTGGGCGACATGACAGTCTATGACAGTTGGGAAGGCACGACCATGCCCATCGAGGGTGCCGACGACGAGATGAGAGCGCTCGGAATAGGTAGAATGGATGATGCTGAACCATCGGCTCCCGCCCGCTACTACGACTTGAACGGGCGACAAGTGAAAACACCGATCAGCGGTCACCGAGTGGTGATTGAACAGCAAGGAAAGACCATAAAGAAAGGAGTGCGATGAGCACTCCTTTCTTTTTGTGGATGATGAGAATTTTTTTACTTAGGCTGCTTGCCGATGTAGGCGAGGATACCACCATCTACATAGAGCACGTGGCCGTTGACGGCGTCGCTGGCGTGAGAAGCCAGGAACACGGCGGGACCACCCAGCTCAGAAGGATCGAGCCAACGTCCGGCAGGAGTCTTGGCGCAGATGAACAAGTCGAACGGATGACGGCTGCCGCCTCCCGTTCGCCCTCTTCATTTGCGTACAGACACTCGCGGAGCGTTGCCTCGAGCGTTCAGCGCTGGGCGGTCCGGCCGTGTTGCTCGAACCCAATGCTTCTGCCGCAGCGAACGGGCACATCCTGCATGTT
>ODAI012455343.1_pt1 | contig 23303 bp, 15 predicted proteins | sample 1539321 | NCBI WGS metagenome assembly ODAI01 (sample SAMN02144231, study PRJEB22623) | gut metagenome | biome: sheep rumen | host: Ovis aries | place: New Zealand | reverse complement strand
TTTCTGCGGTTCGGCTCTGTTTTGGGAATTTATATTGCGTAGGGAGAATTTCTTACGGTTTATTGCGTTTTGTTTCTTCGGTGTACCAATACCCTGACATTCTGCGTCGGGGTGGTGATTTGCATTGATGATTTACTTTTTTCTTTGTGAAAAATCCATACGGCTCCAAATCATTCAGACGTAAAAAATTTGAGCGTATACCAACGTTCTGCCCTTGTAATTCCTTGTAAGATAAAATAGAATGGTACTTATGGATTTGAATGATTACCGCCTGAAAGCATACAACAAGGCTAAGGCTTCATTACCGCCGGAGAGCGAGAAAAATCAGAATGAAAGTGTAAAAAGCATTTCGAAAGAAATACGTCACAATTCGCAGCCCGGCACCGAGCCGATAGTTTACAAACCTGTTTTTGAAAAAATCAACCGCAAGATTGATGAGGTCTTGCAGAAAAAGACCCCCGCAGCGCGGACCGTGACATCCCGTCCGTCCCAGGCAAGAGAGAGTGCTTCTGAAACTTACGGCCGCGAAGAGAAATCAGAGGTCAAATCAACAAGAAAAAATCTTGCGAAGGGAAGCGGTGTTCCGACTGCAGAGGATATTAAGGCCCGCGAACAGGCAAAACTTGCAGCCAAAAGCGGAACATGGTTTCAGAAAAAGACCACGACTGAAGATGACGTGAAGGCTGCCGCCGCCAGACTGACTTCCGGCGGTCTTATAATGGTGCCCGAACAGGAAAAGAAAGAGGGCGAAAAAGAAAGTATTTACCGTCGTGTCGCAAAATTCATGGTTGTAATCGGCATTGACGAAGCCGCGAAAATTCTTCCGCATCTCACCGAAGAGCAGACCGAAAAAATCATCCCTGAAATTGCGTCGATTAGAAATGTGACGCCCGAAGAGGCCAAAGAGGTTCTGGCGGAGTTTGATTCTCTTTTGAACAAGGCTCGTGAATCCGGCGGAATGGATACTGCGCGCATAATGCTCACAAAAGCCTACGGTGCTGAAAAAGCCGAGGAAATGCTTCATAAAGTGGTGAGTTATCCTGAAGGAAAGCCTTTTGATTTTCTTGAGGATGCCAACGCGGAAAGAATCGGAGTGCTTTTGGACGGAGAATCCAGCGCGGTTCAGGCCATTGTTCTTTCTCAGATTGAGCCTAAGAAAGCCGCACAGGTGATTGGCCGCATGGATGCCGCCGCGAAGACCGATGTTGTGATGCGGCTTGCAAAAATGAAGCCTGTTTCGCCGACCGTTATGGAGCAGATTAACAAAGCCCTGCACGACAAAATGCTTACCCAGAACACGGAAAATACGCAGAATCTCGACGGACGCGGTGTGCTTGCGCAGATTTTGAAGCGTATGGATCCTTCGGTTGAATATTCGATTATCGGAACGCTCAGTGATTCCGACCCCGAGCTTGGTGCGGACTTGAGACGCAGGCTTTTTACCGAAGAGGACGTGATAGGCTGCGACGACCGTTATCTGCAGAACAAACTCCACGACATGAAGGACGAAGAGATTGTGCTTTTGCTCAGGGGCAAAGATCAGGCTTTCCGCACGAAGATTCTTTCCAATATTTCCCGCAGAAGAGCCCAGACCATCGAAGACGAAGAGATTCTCAAACCTCATGTGCTCAGGGCTGATTCGGAGAGGGTCACGTCACAGTTTTATGCGGAGTTGCGCCGTGCATGGGAAGTCGGCGACTTGATTGTGCGCGGACGCGATGACGGCGAGGTGTATGTATGAAAAAAGGCGACAGATACAAGGGATTTTGCGTGCGCGAGGTGGTTGATGTTGAAGACTGCGATTCAACCGGCGTTTATCTTGTGCATGAAAAGACCGGAATGGAAGTGTTCCATCTGCTTAATTCTGATGAGGAAAATCTTTTTGCTTTTGCATTCAGGACTCCTCCCGGAGACAGTTCAGGCGTGGCCCATGTTTTGGAGCACAGCGTCCTTTGCGGTTCACAGAAATTTCCTTTGAAGGATCCGTTCATACGACTTGTGAATCAGAGCGTGAACACATATCTGAATGCCTATACAGCTTCTGATCACACCGTGTTTCCGGCAAGCTCCACAGTGAAGGCCGACTATTTCAATCTGATGGCGGTGTATGCCGATGCTGTTTTTTTTCCTCTGCTTCGTCCCGAAATTTTCATGCAGGAATGTCACCGTCTTGATTTTGACGACAATGGCAAAGTTTCACTTCAGGGCGTGGTTTACAATGAGATGAAGGGAAATTATTCGTCCTACGAGTCTGTTGCAGGGGATGCGATAGAAACCTCGGTTTTGGGCGGCACTGTTTACGAATATGATTCAGGCGGCGATCCTCTGGAGATTCCCGGTCTCACGCTGGCAAAACTCAGGGCTTTCCACAAGAAATATTACTGTCCCGCAAACTGCATGGTCTTTCTTTACGGAAACATATCCACAGAGGAGCAGATTGATTTCATTGAGCGTGAAGTGATTCTTCGCGTTGCGTCGTCTGGTAAAAAAGCCGTGTACAAGACGCGGAAAAATGCCTTCATAAAACCCCGGCTGCACGCATACGGACCTTCGGATGAAAAGGAAAAGAAAAGCACGGTTTCATGTGCCTGGAGGATTGAGGACACTGGTCTTTCCCGGTCGCAGGTTGCCATGGAGATTCTGTTTCTCGGAGACCTTCTTTGGGGAAATGATTCCGCCGTTGTGTCAAAGTCAATGATTTCCTCAGGGCTTGGAGAAGATTTGGCACCACAGACCGGTGAGCACATTTCAATTGAATATCCCGTGGTGAATTTCGGACTGCGGGGAGTCGATTCAAAGAATGTGCTGAAAGTGAAAAAGACTCTTTACGCCACGCTGCTCGATGTGTGCAGAAACGGAGTGAAGCGCGAGGAGATGGACAGGGTGCGGATGTCCTTCGAATTCTCAAACCGCGAGATCAAGAGATTTGACGGTCCGTATTCGCTTGTTCTTCTGCGGCGCTGTCTCAGGGGATGGCTTTACGGCGAGAAACCCTGGGAAACCCTTCTTTTCATGCGCGAGTATTCCGCTTTGGTGCAGAGAATGGATTCTGACCCCTCGTATCTTTCGAAGATGATCCACAGATATTTTCTGGACAACAAAAGATGCTCCCTTGTGACGGTGACTCCTTCCGCCAAGTGGTCCAGGGACCGTGCCAAAAAAGAGCGCGAGACGGCTGAAAGACAACTTTCTGAAATGGGTGAGAAAAAGGCCCGTTCGCTTTTGAAAAAAATGCACGATTTCCAGGACAAGCCTTTAAGTGCGGAAGAAAATGATTTGCTTCCCCGTCTTTCCATAAATGATTTGTCTTCAACCGTGGAAAAAATCCGCACATCGGAAGATGAAATTGAAGGCCTGACTCTCTTTTCGAACACGGAACCCACGAACGGAATACTCTATTTTTCAATGGCCGTACCTGCCGACTGTCTTCCCGCATCGGATTATCCCTATCTTCCGAGTATTTGCGAATGGTTCAGTCAGGTGGGATGGGGCTCGCTTTCGTGGGACAAAGCAGTTTCCATTGTCGAAGGAACAACGGGCGGATTCGGTGCCTATACGCGCTCTGCCACTGTTCCTGATTTTGCCGCGAAGTCGGACTGCAGAAAGGACTACGTGGGGCGCGACTGGGTGATGTTTTATTTCAAAGTGCTTGAGGAACGCGCTCAGGATGCATTCAATCTGTTTTCCGACTGCATTCTTCAGACCGATTTTTCAGACACAGTCCGACTCAGGGAACTTGTGGTGGCCCAGTACAATTCAATATCATCACTTGTGGTGCCTCATGCAAACTGGTATGCGGCATACAGGGCTTCGTGCTCTCTGAATCACGCAGGTACGGTCAACGAAGTGTGGGAAGGTCTTTCTTCTTATTATACCGCGCGTAAAATGAACGGCATGGATATAAATGAAGTCTCCTCTGTTTTGTGCTCTATTTTCAAAAGATTGTTCAAAGGCGGTGCCGTACTGCATCTTACGGGAACCAAAAAAGGAATTTCTTCCGCAAAGAAGATTCTGCCGGGCTTCATAAGAAAAATTGGAATGAAGAATCTCAAAAAAAAGAGGGCGAATCCTGAGTCTGCATTCAGGGCACTGACGGAAATTCCGTCCGAATTCTGTGAAGAAGGAGTGAAGGGGCCGATTGACGAGAACATAGTCGTTCCGGGTACCGTCGGATATGCATGCAGGCTGATTCCGTCGTCTCCGTTTGACACAAGGGACTGCATAGCCGATTTGGTTTTCGCACACAGTGTTTCCCACAACGAGCTTTGGAAGAGTGTGCGCACGGTGGGAGGAGCATACGGAGTCTATCTTTCCACAAACAGCGATTCAAAAGTCTGCCGGTTCCTTACATACAGGGATCCTCGTCCGTTCGATTCTCTGGATGTCCTTCGGGAGACAGCCGAGGCTTTGGTTCAAAAGGATTTTTCTGAAGCCGAAGTGGAAAAAGCAATCACAGGCTGCTATTCCGACGAGGTTTTCCCGCGTACTCCGGCATCGAAGGGGGCCACTGCTTTTCTGTGGGAGCTTTACGGACTCAACAACGCGCAGAAGGCCAGAAGGCTTAAATGGCTGCTTTCAATCAAGCCGGGTGACATGCACAAAGCCGCCTTGAGATTCGAAAAAGCCGTAAAAAATCCCGGCAAAGGTTTTAAAACGGTGGTTGTATGCACGAAAGAGATGATTTTATCAAAATCAAAAGAAAATACTGGTAAAATTATAAAATTTTCGGTATAATATAATCCAAAGATATCTCTGAACCATTTGGCAGGATTTCGTCAGGCTTGGTTTCGGAGATTTCCCAGCGTATCCGAACGATGAACTATGGGGGCAATTTATGACAGGTGTAGATAAAGAGCAGTTTTTAAGCATGATCCGTCAGCTGGTTTCTGATGTACAGGGAGCGCCTTATCCCGGAGATGGATTTGAACCCGAACTTTATTCAATTTGGTATGAGCATGTTCAGAAGAATGCACAGGAATGTTTCGAGTTCCTCGATGAGAATTTCCCCTCGGACAAAGAGGGTGTGAAAAAAACACTTCAGAAAATGTTCAATTAGAAGTCATTACCTGCCGAAGATAGGGAAAGAGGACTGGTATATCTATTTTGTAGAACCGGTCTTCTTATCACAGGATTGGTGCACTCCGTTCCGTAAGTATTTTGGGTGGGTATATGGCAAATCAGAAGATAAATCACAACGAGCGTTATATGCTTAGGGGCGCTCTCAAGAAAAACGGATTTGACCGCTGGCGATTGGTAACTAACGGGGTGAATGTTGTTTCTGGAGAGGAGCTTGCATTTTTCATTGAATTTTACGTGGTGAATCCGGCTGTTTCTCCGGAGGAATGTGTGTTGGGATTTAAGAACCGCGCCGCCATTTCCGAGGATGATTTGCACGCAGCTCTTACTGGTGCCTCCGGAGCCGCAGATGGCAGTTCCGAACCTCTTGTGAAACCTTCCTTCGCAATGGTGAAGGCCGGTGTCCTCCGTGAAAACGGAAAGCAGATGAATGTCTATTATCCTGCTTCCCAGATTCAAGTGGGGCATACGGATCTTCTTTTCAAAGTCGGTACAGACGAAAGCAATTATTGTTCGCTCACAACGACTTCCACATACGGCACTGTGAATGTCTCAAAAATGGATTTGGTCGAACATCCTGAGATTTTGGGGCAGAGTGGAAAGATGTCCTGGAACCTGCGATATTCCAAGCAGATTGGATTTACTCCCGATTACAAAGGAAAAAAACTCAACTGGTCTGTTTCGGGTGCCAAAACCGTCTTTGAAGGAAAAATCATTCTTGACGGCGAGGAGTATGAAGTCACGTCCCCGCGTTCAAACGGCTATTTCGACAAAAGCTGGGGAAAGGAACTCACGTCTTCTTTCTTCCATTTGAGTTCATCACGCCTCACTTCAATAATCAACGGAAAGGTTCTGCCTGATTCCTGTTTTGTTGTCCAGGGTGTCTACAACGATTCGCTCAGTGTTCTTGTTTCATTGAACGGTAAGAATATTGAATTCAATGCAAAAAAGCCAAAACGCTATGAGCTTACCTACGATCTTTTCGAAATGCCTTCAGATGGCGAAGAGGAATCCAAGTTTCATTGGTCGGTGAGTGCGAGCGACAAAACCTATGTGGTTGACGTGGACTGCTATTGCAATACCAAGACAATGTTCCTGCGGAAATACGAGTGTCCCGAAGGAAATCGGAAAGTCCTTTGCATCGCAGGCAGTGGAAGCGGAACGGGTGAACTGCGTCTTTACAGAAAGATAAAGAAAAACCTCGAGCTTATTGAACACGTGCGTATTGCAAATATGCTCTGCGAGTACGGCGACATAGAACTTCCCGTAGTCTGATTTTCATTTTGAAAACACCTTTTTCAATTTCTCTTGACGAAAATGCTTTTCCGTTGTTATTTTAAAAAAAACGGGAGGCGCAATAATGAATTACGATCAGATGACATTAAAGACTCAGGATGCACTTCAGGAGGCGAGCGCGCTTGCCCAGCGGAGTGACCACAGCGAGGTGGGGCTTGAGCATCTTCTTTATGCCCTTCTTTCTCAAAAGGATGGAACAATTCCTCCGTTGGTTGAGCGAATCGGCCTTAACGTGAATACTCTTCTTTCAAAAGTGAAGTCCATGCTCGACTCATTGCCAAGCGTAAGGGGAAACGTTCAGATGACGCTTTCCTCTGAGACTCAGAAGGTTCTTGCAAAGGCTGAAGGCGAAATGTCTTTCCTGAAGGACCAGTATCTTTCGACCGAACATCTTTTCCTTGCGATGACGGAAAGCGACGGTGCGGTGGGAAATCTTCTGCGCGAAAACGGATGCACCCACAAAGTCTGCCTTGAGGCGTTGAAGGCGGTGAGGGGAAATCAGACCATAGACAGCAACGACCCTGAAAGCAAAATGCGTGCACTCGAAAAATACTGCATTGATCTTACCGCTCGTGCAAGACAGGATAAAATAGATCCGGTCATAGGACGCGATGAGGAAATCCGCAGGGTTATGCAGGTTATAAGCCGCAGGACTAAAAACAATCCTGTGCTCATCGGTGAGCCGGGTGTAGGAAAAACCGCCATCGTGGAAGGACTTGCAAGACGTATTGCAGGCGGAGATGTTCCCGACAGCCTGAAAAACAAGAGGCTTCTTTCACTTGACCTGGGTCAGCTTGTCGCCGGTGCGAAATTCCGCGGTGAGTTTGAGGAAAGACTCAAGGGTGTCATAAGCGAGGTGTCAAAATCAGACGGACAAATAATCCTTTTCATAGACGAGCTTCACACGATTGTCGGAGCCGGTGCCTCGGAAGGAAGCATGGATGCCTCGAATCTTTTGAAGCCTGCCCTTGCAAGGGGAGACCTCCGTGTTATTGGAGCGACCACTCTGAATGAATACAGGAAATACATAGAAAAGGATGCCGCGCTTGAAAGAAGATTCCAGCAGGTTTACTGTGCGGAGCCTTCCGTTGAGGATACCATTGCAATCCTCCGTGGACTGCGCGACAAATATGAAATCCACCACGGTGTGAAAATAAACGACGAGGCTCTTGTTGAGGCCGCCACTCTTTCAGACAGGTATATCACAAGCCGTTTCCTTCCTGACAAAGCCATTGACCTTGTTGATGAAGCCGCAAGCCGCATAAAGATGGAAATTGAAAGTCAGCCCGTGGAATTGGACAAACTTGAGCGGAAGATTCTCCAGCTTGCCATCGAAAAACAGTCGCTGTCAAAGGAGGACGATCAGGCCAGCAAAGACCGTCTGCAGAAACTCGAAAAGGAGATTGCGGAAGTCACTTCCAGACGCGATGCCATGAAACTCCAGTGGCAGAATGAAAAGAATATGATTGAAGGCGGAAGAAAAATCAAGGAGGATTTGGAACAGGCAAGATTTGACGAGGAAAAATACACGCGCGAGGGAAATCTCGAAAAGGCCGCCGAGTTGAAGTATTCAATCATTCCGAATCTTGAAAAACAGCTTGCCGAGGCGCAGAACAAACAAGGTCCTGTTTCCGAAGAAGCGCAGAGCCTTTTGAGGCAGGAAGTCACCGAGGAGGATATTGCCCGTGTGGTCAGTGCGTGGACAGGCATACCCGTCACGAAGATGATGACTAGCGAAAAGCAGAAATACCTTCAGCTCGAGGAAGTGCTTCACCGCCGTGTCGTGGGCCAGGATGTCGCTGTGCGTGCTGTCTCGGAGGCAATCAGGAGAAACCGTGCAGGCCTCAGCGATCCGAACCGTCCTTTGGGCAGTTTCCTTTTCATCGGTCCCACGGGAGTCGGAAAGACGGAACTTGCCAAAACCCTTGCCGATTTTCTTTTCAACGACGAAAAGGCTCTCACCCGCATAGACATGAGTGAGTATATGGAAAAATTCTCGGTTACAAGACTTATCGGAGCACCCCCGGGATATGTGGGATACGACGAGGGCGGACAACTTACGGAGGCTGTGAGAAGAAGGCCGTACTCCGTTGTCCTTTTTGACGAAATTGAAAAGGCTCATCCTGACGTGTTCAATGTGCTGCTTCAGGTGCTTGACGACGGAAGACTTACGGACGGGCAGGGACGGGTGGTTGATTTCAAGAACACCATAATCATCATGACGAGCAATCTTGGTTCCGACTTGATTCTTGAGGCCGCTTCGAATGATGAGACGGATGCCGTGAAAGAAAAAGTCAATGCTCTTTTGAAGCAGACTTTCCGGCCTGAATTCCTGAACCGCATTGACGAAACTGTGATGTTCAACAGGCTTGGAAAAGAGCACATCAAGGCAATCGCTTCCCTTCAGCTTAAAAGGGTGGGAGCCCGTCTTGAAGACAGAAGGATTTCTCTTGTCACTGAGGATTCCGCGCTGGACTTTATTGCCGAAGAAGGCTACAATCCGTCATTCGGTGCCCGGCCTGTCAAGCGCGCAATACAGACTTATGTTGAGAATCCTCTTGCAGGCATGCTTCTTGCGGGAAAAATTCCCGATGGCTCCGTGGTGAGGGCATCATGGGACGGTAAGTCTTACGATGAGAATGCGTTGACTTATTCGGTCGAGCACCCTGTGAAATCTGCTTGAAGGAAGCTGCATTGAAAAAAAAGTTTTTGATTTTGGCTCTTGCGCTTTTTTGGGGAAGCCTTCCGGTGTTTTCAAGGACAGGTCTCGGTGTTCAGGGCGGAGTGGGAGTAGGAAATCTTCCGTTTCATGGAGAAGCGGGAATTACCTTTAAGCTTTCCACTGTGCCCGTCACATTCGGACTTGATTATTCTTTCGCAAAGGATTTTCAGGGAATCGGTGTCACTGCCGACTGGTGGGTTGCAAATCCGAAGCTTTTCGGAATGTTCAAATTCTACTACGGGCCGGGATTCGCTTTTCATTTTTACAATCCGGGAACACAAAATCCGGGAATCTTCGTTGCGGCGAGGGCTGTTCTTGGTGTGAACGTGTTCGTTTCGGATGTGGTGGAATTTTATGCGCAGCCTGCCGTTGAGGCGGGATACGGCACTTACGGCGGATTTGTGTTCAAGGTTCCCTTGGATGCAGGAGTCAGATTCTGGTTCTGATTGAAGTGTTTTTGCGGCTTTACAAAAGAGAGACCGGATCCACGTCGGACTCGATATAAACGTTTTGCGGGGCGGTGTATCCGTTCAAAAGATTTGAAGCCATTTTCTGAAGCGCCCCGATGTTTTTTCCGCGAAGAAGAATCTGATGCCTCCAGTTTCCGGCCACAAGTTCAATCGGACATTCGGCAGGTCCCATTATGTCTGTGCCCGGGATTTTGTTTTTCCTCAGTATTACGGCGGCTCCCTCTGCGGCTTTTTCTGCGGCTCCGGGCACGGAAGACCGGAATACTAGGCGCAGCATTCTCACGAACGGCGGAAATCCAAGCACATTTCTCTGTTTGATTTCGTTCGCATAAAAAGTGTCTATGTCCCCTTTGACCGCCAGTGCTATCGGTTCCATGTCGGGGCTGTAGCTCTGCACAATCACTTCTCCGTCGGGGAAAAATCTTCCTGCACGGCCTGCAACCTGGGTGATAAGTGCGAAGGTGCGTTCGGAGGCCCTGAAATCAGGGAGATGCAGGGAACTGTCGGCAAGTATCACGCCCACAAGCTTGAGTGCCGGGAAATTGAGTCCCTTTGCGACCATCTGAGTGCCCAGTAGAATCGAGTATTCCCCTTTTCTGAATGCATCCAGTTTTTCCTGAAGCTCGCCTTTGTGGCTTACGCTGTCTGTGTCCACGCGCAGAATCTTTTCATTCGGGAAAGTTGCTTTGACTTCGGCTTCTATGTATTCCGTGCCGAATCCTGAATATCCCACATCGAGGGATCCGCATTTCGGACATTGATGCGGCGGTTGTATTGAATATCCGCAGTAGTGGCATCTGAGTCTGTTTTCCGCTTTGTGATATGTCATTGAGACCGAACAGTTCTTGCATTTCATTTCAAATCCGCAGCTTGAGCAACGGAAAAAATGTGTGAATCCCCTGCGGTTCAAAAAAAGTATTATCTGTCTTTTTTCTGCAAGGGCGGCTTTCATCCTTTCTTTCAATTCTCTGGAGAGGCAGTTTTCCTTGTTCTGTTCAAGGCTCAGATTCACGCTCTTTATTTCAGGCATTGCTCCGCCGGCAAGTCTTTGAGTGAGTGTGTGTCTTTTTATGGTGCCGTTTTCCATTGCGCTCCATGCTTCGAGCGAGGGAGTGGCGGAACCCATCACCAGCGGAATTCCAAGGGTTGTGCATCGGTGCATGGCCACTTGTCTTGCGTGGTACCTAGGGGTGCTTCCGGCTTTGTATGAGGCATCGTGCTCCTCGTCAATCACAATCATTCCCAGATCGGGGACAGGGGCAAAAACTGCGCTTCTGGCTCCAACGACTATGCGGGCTTCACGGTGAAGAATACGTCTCCATTCGGAAAGTCTCTGGCTTGGTGTGAGTTCAGAGTGAAGGACTGCGGCTGTGTTTCCGAATCTGCGTACAACCGCTTTCACCACCTGGGGAGTGAGTCCTATTTCAGGCACAAGATAAATCACGCCTTTGTTTTTCTCAAGTATTTTTTCCGCCGCACTCAGGAATACCTCGGTCTTTCCGCTTCCTGTCTTTCCGTAAAGATAATGGAAAAGGCGTTTTTCGTCTCCGTCAAGAATTCCGTTCACCGCAGCCTGCTGTTCCCCGCTGAGATTCTTTTTTTCAAAACTGTCTTCCGTGTCCGAAAACGAAAATCCCGAGGCATCGCTTTCCCGTTTTCCTGAAGGAATCATCGCAAACACGGCTTCTCCTATGGCGGTCAGATAGTAGCGGCTTACCCATTTTGCACTTTCGTACAGTTCCCTCGTAAGAACCGGCTCGGTGTCAACATATTTTGCGGCGGCACGGATTTTTTCCTCTCCCACGCTGCAGGTAGGCGGAAGTGTGTCGTACAAGGCCGTGACAATCCCCGTCATCCTGCGGTTTCCGAATCTCACTTCAACGCGGCGCCCGAAAAGCACGTCTTCGGAGGCGTTTTTGTCTTCTTCGCTGATTTTGAGTGGCTCGTGGTATGTGAATGCCTGGTTCAACGGAAGATTCAGGACAACATCGATGTATCTGGACATTTTCAGCCCTGTGCTCCGTCGGCGGCGAACGGTTTGTCGTATTCAGGGCAGATTTCCTTCAGTTTCATTCGGAAGGTCTTCAAATCCTCCCATGCAGGTCTTTTCAAAGTCTCGTCCCTTAGGAGAGCCGAAGGATGGTAGGTGGCCATAAGCGGTATACCGTTCAAATCGAACATTTTTCCGCGCAGGGAATTTATTCCTTCCGATGTGTGCAGCAGATTCTGTACGGCGCATCTTCCCATGGCAAGGATTGCTTTCGGTTTCAAGAGATGAATCTGGGCCTGAAGATATCCTGAACAAGAGTCTGCTTCCTGCGGTTCAGGAGTGCGGTTGTGCGGAGGCCTGCATTTGACTATGTTTGCTATGTAGCAGTTTGAAGATCTGCTCAGGCTGATTGCGGAAAGCATTTTGTCGAGAAGACAGCCTGCCTTTCCCACGAACGGACGTCCTGTTTTGTCTTCTTCCTCTCCGGGGCCTTCTCCCACTACAAGAACCACGGGATTTTCCACGCCTTCACCGCAGACCGTGTTTGTGCGGGATTTTGAAAGTGTGCAGGCATGGCATCGGGCAATTTTCTCTCTTAAAGCCGCCAGTGTGATTCCTGAGGAAGCATCTTTCTGTTCTACGGTGTTGTCTTTTTCTTCTATCGTTTCTTCCGAGGAAGCAATCCTGTCGTCCTGAAACAAGTTTTCATCCATCTCGAATTCCGTGACGCGGTAACCGGCGGCCGCTGAAATTGAAGCCTTGAGGAAATTGTAAATGTTCTTTTTTTCGGTTGCCGTCATAATCAGTCCTGTGTTGAAAAAATGCCGTTGGAAAGTCGTAAAAGCAGCAGACTTTTGCAGCTGGCTCTGGTTAAAATCATCGTAATCTCCCGTTGCGTTGGACGGGTTCCAAATCCGAAATATTATACACTATACTTGCTTATTCTGCAATAATTGTGTACACTGTGACTTGATATTTTTTGAAACGGCCTTTTCAGCAGGCTTTCTTGAGGTTCAAAATGAAAACTAAAAAATGTGTTGTCCGTCTGCTTTTTATTCAGATTCTTCTTTTTGCCGCAATAGGCAGGGTTTTCTCTCAGACTTACATTTCAGTTCCTATTCAGGATGAAGTCTATCTTATTTTGAACAACGCACAGATGAGGGGGCTCTGTCCGTCCCTTCCTGCATACAGGCCGTACACGGAAAAACAGGTCGAAACCGCCATAGACACTCTTCTTTCTCTTGATGACGCGAAGGTGAGTCCAAAAGAAAAGGCAGTGCTTGAGGCTGAGAAAAAAAGACTTTTTTACAGAAAAACCGGATTCGATTTCCACCGTGCCGCTTATTACATTCACACATCCCCCGACAAAGTGGACATTTCGGCAGACATAGGCGGAAGATTCGGTGCTTTCTTTTCCGACGGGCTTTACAACACAGGAAACTCTTTCGGCATGGATCTTGTTCCTGCTGTGTATATAAGAGGAAACCTTGGAAGCCACGTTTCGTACAATGCCGATGTTTTTGGTGATGTTTCAATGGCTCCGCTTACGTATCTCGGCTCCACTGTAGTCACGAGTCTCCGGGGAGGCACAAGCACGGCCACTGTGGGAACAGACATCTGGGCACACGAGACTGAAACAAATCCAAGACCGGCCACAGTGAATGTTTTTGACAACCGTGCATTTCTTCCTTTTTCCTACACGAAGATTTGGGACGGCTCCATTTACATGCTTTCCAATATGACGGCTTCGGGTCTTTCCGGCTGGCCTGACGGTGTGGGTTTCGGTTTCGGAATGAATGCCGAGATAAACGCATCTTTCCTGAATGACCGCATCTTTTTCCGCTTCGGACGTGTTTACCGCGAGTGGGGCGGTATGGATGACAGTGCAAGTCTTATCCTGAACAGCAGGGCCCGTCCTTTCCTGAGTCTTGACGGAATTATCACAATCTTCCCGTGGCTCCGCTTTTCATTTGTTACCGGAGTCCTCGAAATGCCGAATGCCATCTATATTTCAGGCGAAAATCCTTATGTCGAGGCAGCCAGATATCAGAATGTGTTTTCTTCCGATATGATTGAGCTCGATTTCAAGTATTTCGATATGAGTCTGGGTACATCGGCAATCTGGCCCAAGCGTTTTGAGCTCGGTTATCTTTTCCCGCTTTTCAACAAGGTGTTCTATCAGAATAATATCGGAGACTATGACAACATCAACCTCTTCCTCAATATGCGCGGAAAGTGGCCGGGAGTCGGAAGCGTCTGGTTCTCCTTCTACCTTGACGAGATAAACGGATTCAGCAAGGAGGGTGGAATAAGGTCGGGATTGGAAGCATTCACCTGGGACCGTGCAATGTTCGCTTTCCAGGTAGGTGCGAAAGCTGTGGTTCCGTGGATTCCGTTCACAAATGTTTCTTTGCGCTACACAAAGATTGAGCCTTACTGTTACACACACCAGATGCTCAAGAATACACCTTGGTTCCCGAGCACGTACATCTCCGAAAGCTATACAAACAACGGAACTTCCCTGGGATATTATCTTCCTCCGAACTCTGATGAACTTAGAATCAGTTTCGATACCCGTCCCACTCCTTATGTGAATGCAAATGTGACGTATCAATTCATAAGGCACGGTGCGGATTACGGATCAAGACAGGTTGACGGAAGTTCACTTTACTCAGAGCTTTCTCCCGATCACCGCGACAATATGCGCAGTTATTTCCTTCAGGATGGTGCGTATCAGTGGTTCACAATGCTTTCGGGAGCCGTCAGCTGGAGACTTATGCAGTTCAATGTTCCCATAACACTCAATGCCGGTGCGGGGCTTGTGTATTCATGGTTCACCGATTCGGACGGAAATCTCGGAGAAAAGGGCAGTTACAGCGTCATAAACACCGAAGAGTATCCGCAGAGATTCGGAATGGTTTTGTCAGCCGGCGTAAAGATTTTCTATTAAAGACAGGGGAACCGGAATGACAGACATTTATGACGAATCCTACACCGAGCGTTATTTGGGAAAACTCGGTGAACTCACTCTAAAGGGTGGAAACAAAAAGATTTTTGAAAAGCAGCTTGTGAACAACACAAGACTTGCCCTTGAAACCGTGGATGCCCATGTGTATCTCAGAAACGGACGCCTTTACATAAGAGCCACAAAAGAAGCCGCTCCCGCAGTGGAGTATGTCCTGGATCATCTTCTTGGCATTACAGGATGGGCAAAAGTGACTGTTACGGAAAAGTCGATCGAGGCAATCACAAAGGCAGTAACGAAACTCGCCCAGGATGCAAAGGACGGAGGAGCACGCACGTTCAAAGTGGAAGCACGCCGTGAAGACAAATCGTTTCCGTTGAATTCCTATGAAATCTGCGTGGAGTCTGCTGGGGAGGCTTCCGACGGTGGAATCCTTGAAGTGGATGTGCATAATCCTGATGTGACCATAAATGTCGAGGTGAGGGAGGAAGTGTTTGTCTATTCCTCTCAGCACAGAACCTGCCGTGGACTTCCTGTCGGTGTGAGCGGAAAGGGCCTTCTTCTTTTGAGCGGAGGTCTGGACAGTCCGGTTGCAGGATACAGGATGATGAGACGCGGAATGAAAGTTGAGTGCGTTTATTTTCATTCGTATCCATACACTTCGGTTGAAGCCCAGCAGAAAGTGGAAGAGCTTGCCGCCAAAATTGCAGACTACGGTGTTGACACTCATTTGAACATAATCTCCTTCACTGATGTGCAGATGCAGATAAAGAAAAAATCCCCGGAAGCCTTTGCTACCCTTATGCTCCGTCTGTGCATGATGAAAGCCTCGAATCTTCTGTGCGAAAGAATACATGCCGACGCCATAATCACAGGGGAAAGCCTTGGCCAGGTTGCAAGTCAGACCGTGGAAAATCTTGCCGTGACCGAAAGTTTTGCATCCCTTCCATTGTACAGACCTTTAATCGGACTCGACAAAGAGGAGATTGTGGCCACCGCGAAAGAGATTGACACTTACGGAACCTCGATTCTGCCTTACGAAGACTGCTGTGTCCTGTTCAGCCCGAAACATCCTGTTCTGCGTGCAGACATTGAAGAGGCCCGCCGCATTTACGAGGGAATGGAAATCGATGAGCTGATTCAAAAGGCCTTCGACACAAGGGAAATCAAACGGTATTCACTGCGCGGTACCGTTGAAAAAAGATGGGGCTCAAGGTGATTTTTTTTGCTTCGGTTGATTTGTGAATGGGGAGTCACCGGAAACTGAAGTTTTTGATGTTCCCTAATATAAACTCTCTTTCTGCCGATAATGAAAGCGTGAAACTGTCATGCAAACTGATGGCCACGGTTCTTTTCGCCGCTGCAGGATTATTGCCGCTACAGGCTCAGACCGCCGCCGAACAAAACGAAGAAACTCAGGAAACACGGATTGTTCCCCTTCTTTTGGAGGGAATATGGGAAAATTACAGCCGCTACGTTGTTTTTGACTCAGGCTATCTTGCATCCTCGGGGGAAGCCGTGCCCCAGATTGTGCTCAGGACATTCTACCAATGGTACGATGACAGGGCAGCGGAAAGCCATGAATATTCGGAAACAAATCCACGGGACGACAACAACACCACCGCGTCATCAAGTCCCGCTCAGGAAATACGGATTACGTTTGTGCCCCTTACGGACGAGCTTTTTACGGAAGATTACGGCATCACGACGGTGCAGGAAGACGGAGACGTGCTGATTGCGGAAAGCAATCCTTCGGGTGCGTGGGATATGGTCGTGGAATTCGGAGGCCGCAGACTCGGTGGAAAAAAGCAGTACCACATCCCGATTGCAGTTATCGGCGACAAGCTGTATCTTAAATTCGCAATCAAAAAAGAGGATTCAGATTCTGTTCCCGTAAGTCCTTTTTTGGACGGCACTGTTCTTGAGTCGGGAAATATTCTGGCCGGTTACTGGCAGGATGCGGGAAATGCAAACGGAATTCTTGCAAGCATTCCTGTGGAAAACACGGAGCTTCTTTCTTATTACGTGACTGACGACGCTGTATATCCCATCCGCTATTGGGAGACTGATATGGAATACGATTCTTCGGCAACGGCATATTTTTCAGACAACGGAGAGGATTTCAGTGTCCCGAAGCATTTGTGGGTGGGCGACAGAAACTATACATGCACGGTCGGAAGAAGAACACAAATCCGCAATATGAAAAAGACAGACTCTCTGCCTGAACCTCATACCGTGAACTCTGTTTTGGTGCAGAAGAATACCACTGATGAATACGGAAATCCCATCGAGTACACGGTGAGGACTTCGACAATCTGCGCATTCGGGGAGCCTTATCTTACTCTGACCGACGGAACGCGCACCATTGAGGAAATCATCAGAATCAACAATGCACGCAGAAAGCCTCTTCCGCCGCCGCTTTTCCCGCCGCACGGAATACTTGACTTTGACTGGAGCATCATCGACGATCCGCCTGAAGACTGGAACAGACGGATGCTGGATTTAGGAAAATAAGCGGAACCTCACTTTCTCTTCACGAACTGGATGTAGTCCAAAAGCATTCCTGTGTCTCCGTTTTTGTTGCCGGCTTTTGCCTGAATGGAAATGAGGACTGTTCTGGGTTCGTCAATGGTGAAGTAGGCCGGAGTTCTTGTGGTGAGCTCAAATGTTCCGAGCGGGGGATTGCTTGGATACATGCGGTAGGGATTTTCGTCTATGACCACGTAGAATGCCGACTGTTCGCTTTTGTATGCCTTTTCCGAAACAAGACATTCGTAGGTGCCTGCCGGAAGCTGGACTTTCATTTGGGCCTTGGACGCCGCGTTTTCAATTCTGATTGCATATCTGCTCGATGCATTTTCATCCTGAATGATGACGCACTGGCTCAAAAGCATGGATTCACATTCATATTTTATGCCCGCGCCTGAAAATTCAACAACGGGAAGATCTGTAAGCACCATCGGCTTGACGACGACTTCCTCTTCTTTTTCTTCTCCAGACTGTACGGCTGCGGCTTTCGTTGACACACATCCTGCTGCAATCGACATCAACGCGGCCACGGCTCCTGCACACAAAAAAGCTCGTTTCATAATCACTCCTGTTAAATCGTTCAACAGCGGGACCCGGATGATTTTCCTGCCCGCCGCAGTATTCTTAAGGGAACCTTGATAATTTTATTTTTCCGATGTCGCCTTAATTTCAATATAATATCATAAAATCCTGTTTTTGAACAGTATGCCGCTAAAGTTTGGGGACTCTGGGGCGCGCAAGGTTTTTCAGCATATTCTGAAGAAGTTCATGCGCCTCTTCCGCGTCAACGGTTTTTGACGGCTCGTGATATGTTATGAGATGTTCTGGAATCTCGTCCAGAAATCTGCTGGTCTGACATTCAACAGAGGCATTCATCTTTCTTCTGTGAAGACATGACGAAATGAAGAGTCTGTCCCTTGCTCTTGTGACGGCAACGTAGAAAAGCCTTCTCTCTTCTTCAATGGCGGCATCTCCTCCTTCTTCAACAGCTCTTGCGTGAGGCATGAGTCCTTCTTCCGCGCCTGCAATGAACACAACCGGGAATTCAAGTCCCTTGCTTGCATGAACGGTCATCAGGTTCACCTTGCCCTTGTCCTGTTCCCCGTCATCCAAATCGTCCCTGGAGAGAAGGGTTATGCGGTTCAGGTAGGCATACAGGCTTGTGTCCGGGTTTTCGGGGTTGTTTTCCCATTGTTCCATGCTTTTTATGAGACTTTCCACGTTCATCATCTTGAATCTCGCGGCTTTTTCACTTTTCGGATTTTCTGCAATCAGATAGTCAAGGTACTGTATTTCGTCAACAAGACTCCTGACTTTTTTGGAAAGGCCTTTTCCGCTGAGCATTGTCTTGAAATTGTCAATCAGAGAAACGAATTCCTCAAAATCGGCTCTGGTGGAGGCGCTTACAGGGCAGTTTTCCAATGGGGCTGCAAGGATTGTCTGTATTGCTTCCCACAAAGAGGAGCCCATTGCGTCCGCCACATTGTTCACGGCTTCGATTGCGGCCCTTCCTATTCCACGGCGGGGAGGGGTTATGATGCGCAGAAGATTCACGTCGTCATCGTGGTTTGAAATCACCCTGAGATAGCTGATTACGTCTTTTATCTCCTTGCGTTCGAAAAAACTTGTTCCACCGCTCATCACGTAGGGAATGTTTGCCTCAAGGAATGCCTCTTCAATCGGACGGCTCTGCGTGTTGGCCCTCATCAGAACACCGAAGTCGTCGTATTTTCTTTTTTCCTCGGCGCAGATGCCCTGTATGCTTTCGGCTATGAAATCCGCTTCTGCGGCTTCGTTTTCCGGCATGAAGATTTCGATGGGGCGTCCGTCTCCATTTCCGGACCACAGTTCCTTGTCCTTGCGGTTGGTGTTGTGTCTTATGACTCCGTTTGCTGCGGCAAGAATTGTGCCCGTTGATCTGTAATTCTGCTCAAGGCGTATTTCCTGCATTCCCGGAAAGTCTTTTTCGAAATTGATTATGTTCTGATAGTCCGCACCACGCCAGGAGTATATGCTCTGGTCGTCGTCTCCTACTACCGCGACGTTTCTGTCTGAAAGAAGATGCATGAGTTCGTACTGCTGATGGCTTGTGTCCTGGAATTCGTCCACCATTATGTAGCGGTAACGGTTTTTGTATTCCTGAAGGACTTCGGGATGCTCGTGGAAAAGTCTGATGGGCAGGGTTATAAGGTCATCGAAATCCACTGCATTGAAAAGCTTGAGACCTTCCTGGTATCCTGTGTAGAGAGCCTTGTACTGGTCTGCATCCGAAGTGAACTGCTTGCGGCCTGTCTTTATGTCGCTGAAAAGAACTCCGATTTTATATAAGTCAAGGGCCTCCGCCGTGAATTTCAAGTCCCGTCCCGTTTCTTTGATGAGCGCATATCTGTCAGTCTCGTCGTAAATGGAAAAATTCGTCCTGTAGCCAAGTTTGTCTATGTCCTGCCTCAGAATTTTCACTCCGAACGCATGGAATGTGCTGATTGTGAGGCTCTGGAGTTTTTTTCCAGTAAGCTGCTTGATTCGGTCTTCCATCTCTTTGGCGGCTTTGTTCGTAAAGGTGAGGGCGAGAATCTGACTTTGCGGAATGCCTTTTTCCAGCATGTTTGCGATTCTGTACGTGATGACCCTTGTTTTTCCGCTTCCGGCACCCGCGATAATTAAAATCGGACCGTCTATTGTTGTGACGGCCCGGTACTGCTGCGGATTCAGCTCGTTTTTCAAATCTTCTTCCAATGACATACCCGGACATTGTAATTCTATTGTTAAAAATAGTAAAGTATGCTACAATGGTAGAACAAGGTGATTTCTTATGGTCTTGCCGTATCTGGGAACCGCCTGGCACTGATCTGCCTTCATTAAGAAAATTCTTGATTGTTTTTAAAGGAGTTTGGCAAAATGAATAATGCTGTTGCCGCTTTTTTAGGGAAGCACAATTTTCCCGTTCACATGGACGTCAACCCGGTGATTGACGCACTGCTTTTCGATATGCACGAAGGTCTTTCCGGAAGACCAGCAGCCCAGGACATGATCCGCACTTTCTGTAATCCTCCTGCCAAAAGAGCTGCCGGTGAAAGCGTGATTGTCATTGATGCCGGCGGCACGAATTTCCGCTCATGCCTTGTTACATTCGACCAGCAGGGAAAGGCCGTCATCGACTTCATGGAAAAAACACGCATGCCGGGAATCGAAAGGGAGCTTTCACGCAGGGAATTCTTTGATCAGTTTGCAGAAAATCTTGAGCACTTGAAGGACAAGTCCGCGAACATCGGATTCTGTTTCTCATATCCAATGACCATTACCGAAGACGGTGACGGAATACTTTTGGGCTTCTCAAAGGAAATAAAGGCCCCCGAAGTCGTGGGATGTCACGTTGGAAAAGAACTTGCACAGACGCTTGCAGCCCACGGATGGCAGAAAAAAGTCCACATTTCCATGCTCAACGACACTGTTGCGGCATTGCTTGCGGGTGCCGCCTGTCCCGATGAAGGAAACCGCTACTCATCATACATAGGATTCATACTTGGCACTGGAATGAACGGAGCCTACATACAGCCCGCCGACAGCCGGTACAAGGGACTGAAGGAACAGATTATCGTATGCGAGAACGGGAAATTCGACAAAGCCCAGCGTTCGGATTTTGATGTGGCCTATGACAGGAAATCCGTGAAACCGGGCTCTTCACTCCTTGAGAAGATGTGTTCAGGCGCATACCTTGGTCCGGTAAGCTATGAGGTGATTCATACGGCGGCAGAGGAGGGCCTTTTCAGCAGGAAATTCGCAGAGAGCCTCCTTGCAATCAATTCCCTGACCCTTATTGAAATGGACGCTTTCCTCCATGCACCTTTCGGAACAGGCTCAATTCTCGGAGCAAAAGCCGCGGAGTCAGCCACAATGGAAGATTACGACACCCTGCACCAGCTGCTTGATGCCGTTGTCGAGCGTTCTGCACGTTTCACTGCCGCACTTCTTTCTGCATGCGTCATTAAGAGCGGTCGTGGAACCAATGCCGCGGAGCCTGTGTGCATCCTCTGCAACGGAACCACGTTCTTCAAGACATACAAAATCCGAAGCCGTGTTGAAGGTTACCTTGACGAGCTTTTGGTAAGACAGAGAGGTCTTTTCTATGAAATCATCAGCCGCGACAACGACATTACTCTCGGAGCCGCAATAGCCGGACTCATTGGAAAATAACAAAATGCAGAGTCAGCTCGAAAGACTGAGGTTTTTCGAGGCTCTCAAAATTCGAAAATCGGTTTCCCGAAAGCACAAACGGCATTAAAACATTTAAATATTTTTTTCGGGGGGCCGATAATCTAAAAAACGCTTGGAGAGCCGGGTATTATTCCTGGGTTTTCCGCAAGAGGGGAAAACAGTGGCACGAGGCAAGGTTCTTGGTAAGTCAATTATACTCATAATTTTCATCATTATAGTGGTCATTTTCGGACTCATGTGGTTTGATTTTCTTGGAGTCATTCAGGCAAAGAAACTTTTTTCTCCTGTGTACCGCCTGCTGAAGATGGAGCCACAGACCACGGTTTCCGCTTCATCACCTGCCGACTTGGCTGAAGAGGATCTTGACAACGCAAGATGGGCAAAAAGACTTGAAGCCCTTGATGTCCGCACCGAAGAACTTGACAAGCGGGAATCGGACATTCTGGCCGGCGAGGAAAACAACGCTCAGATTGCGCAGGAGCTTGAAGATCAGAAAAAAGCGCAGGAAGAGCGTGAAAAAACATTTAACAATAAAGTTGAACAGACCGAAAATAGGGAGAGAAATATCGAGCAGACGGTTCAATATCTTAACGGTATGCAGCCGGCGAATGCAGTGGCAATTCTTGAGGGCATGGATGATCAGGACGTGATTGACGTGCTCCGAAGGGCCGAGGTTGAGGCCCAGAATAGCGGAAAGACATCAATGGGAGCGTATTGGCTTTCACTTATGGATCCTGTCCGTGCCTCTGAAATCAACCGCAAGATGATGAACAAACCTGTTTCATTGGATGCGGAAGAGTAATTGGTGACTGCCTCGGTGTTTCGCCGGAGGTAAAACCAATGCAGACATTGAATGTTCAGCTTGTCCAGAATGAGATGGGTAAGACCAACGAAGTCGTCAAGAAAAGCGGCGGCAGGTCCGGTGCCTCGTTCGGAACAATACTTGAGTCTGTCCAGTCAAATAAGCCCACGGACAATGCAAAAAAGACAGAAAGGACTCTAGACAATGTAAAACCGGAGTCTATTGAAGAAAAGCCTGTCGCTGAAGAAAGAAGTGTGGAAAACACTGTTGCGGAAAGCGGATCCCCGGAAAAAACTGCGGGAGAAAAATCTTCAGTAAAAAAATCAAAAGACAATGAAAAAGAAGCGGACGGAAAATCCCTTGAAGCGGAAATGAACGTGAAGATTGACGTTGCAGCCGCAGAGGATGACAATTCCGTTTTCACGGCCGCATTTGCAGAGGCACAGGTTGTTGTTCCCTCGGATAATGCGGAAGTACAGGTTCCCGTTGAAAATCTTGATACAGAAATTGCACTTGCAGACGTCTCAAAGACGGAAGAAAACGCGGTCGGATCTTCCAATGCGGAAATCATTGCAGGTGCTTCAACCCCGGATGCTGTCCTCGTGGAAAGTGCCTACGGTGAAATCGGTCTTGCGGATGATTCTGAAATAAAAATCCCTGAGACAGCAGGTGAAGTTGCGGAAGAGGAAATCGCCCTTGCCGGTGAAAGCGGTGCTCCAGCTGTGAATGAGGAGTCTAAGGAAAAAGATTCTGCTCTGGAAAATGCCCTTGCCTCAACCGATGCCGGTAGAGAAGAGAAGCCGCTTTACACAGTCGTTGACCAGCGTACAAAACCTGAAGAGGAAAACAAAATCGCTTCGGCAGATGAGAAAACCACAGTGCGGTCCGTTCCTCAGGAAAATGCGGATGTGACTGGACAGGTTGCAAGAAACATTCAGGCAAACATTCTTTCTTCAGACAATCAGAGCGCAGGAGCCACGGGATCGAATTTCCAGCAGATGCTTACTCAGCAGATTCAGGAAAATGCGCCTGAGTTCGTGAAAGCCGGGACAATAGTTTTGAAAGACAACAACTCCGGCTCAATAAATTTGATTTTGAAGCCTGAGAATCTCGGAAATGTTAAGATTAGTCTTCAACTCTCCGATAAAGTAATAGGTGGAGAAATTGTTGTGCACAGTAAGGAAGCTTTCGAGGCATTCAAGCAGAATCTTGACACTCTGAAGCAGGCTTTCCAGAAC
>ODAI012259145.1_pt1 | contig 23308 bp, 35 predicted proteins | sample 1539321 | NCBI WGS metagenome assembly ODAI01 (sample SAMN02144231, study PRJEB22623) | gut metagenome | biome: sheep rumen | host: Ovis aries | place: New Zealand | reverse complement strand
TGAGTTTATTGTTTATGAGCAGATGAGCCTGCCGTTCTTTACTACGATGATCTAATATGGAAGAAGATGGATGAGATACGGAGACGATATAAGTTTTATGGCTATGTGCAGGGAGTTGGTTTTCAGTGGAGGGCAAGGCAGGCAGCTAACCTCTACGGATGTACTGGCTGGGTGCATAATGATTGGGATGGAAGCGTAACTATGGAGATTCAGGGTGATGAATCTCAGATTGATAAGGTAATCATGTCTATCAAGGACGGTAGATATATTGAGATATGCAACATGGACATAAAACAGATCCCGTTGAAGGAAGAACGGGATTTTAAGGCGGTATAAGCGGCAAAACAGGAATTGATGCGGCAAGTCTTTTTTTAATTCCTGTCAACAGGTTCATATACCATATCAGTAAGGGCGGATGACAGGAGATCCTTTGGATCAGAGGCCACATTAATCCATCCGTCTATCTTATCGCCGGGGAGGATGAATGGCATTCGGTCATGCAGCTGCCTCAATTCTTCATTAGGTTCTCTTGTAAGTATTGTAAAAACCGGAAGGTCATCTTCAAAGCGGTATAGGCCGCAAAGATAAGTGATAGAGGCACCAGAGGGCTGTATCAGATATTTCCGCCCTGTTTTTGTCTTCCCAGTCGGCGTAGTGAAATGCTCCCACTCAAAGTAATACGAGGCCGGAACAATGCAGCGGTGCTTAGCCCAGTGTTCTTTGAACAGGGGCTTTTCAGAGGCTGTTTCCAGCCTGGCATTTACAACCGGGGAGGAGCTCTTTGGTAAAGAGAATCCCCATTTCATGGGGAAGACAGCCCTGTTACCTTTCTGATTCGATGCTATCACCGGGACTAAATCTGTGGGACGGATCTCTCCTGAAGTCAGGAGGGGTCTTGCCAGCTTATCAATAAACTTTCTTGTGAGCGCAGAGCGCCCGGCTGCCGCCATGATATCCTGCAATTCGGCGTTTTCTTTTTCAATGTAAAACCTTGTACACATAATAATGTCTATTTGATCCGATCCAATAAGGCTTCCAGATCCGGTATGTGCTCGTCATCAAAAACATTGAAGATGATGGAAACCTCGCCGGGGCTTTTTTTATAGTGGTTGCGCTTACTCTTTCCGTGTCTTCTTTATCAAACGCGGCGACAGCAGTTGAAAGGTAATCATTCTCTGCCATAAGCTTATGAAATTCAGCCGGTTCAAAGTTTTCCCTTGTAAAGGTCTTGGCAAAGATGTCGGGGCTGAATATGTGGCCACCCTTAGCCTTCCTTTTGCTTTTGAGGTTGGCAATATTTATTTCGGGATAGTATAACATAGGGTCGTTTATAAAGCCTTCCAGGATATCCAATATATGCAAAGGAGGCAGACTCTTGCCGTCTGCGGTTTCCAGGCTTCTCATCCGTACAGCGGTAGACATTCTTTCATATACTCCTCGAATAAAAGAAAAAGACTAATCGCTCATAATTTTGACTATGACCTTCCTGTTCCGGGCTCCGTCGTACTCAAGGAAGTATATCCCTTGCCAGGTTCCGAGAACCAGGCGGCCGTCTTTAATGATCACGGTTTCAGAGAATCCCATCATTGAGGCTTTCAGGTGCGCCGCGGCGTTGCCTTCCATATGAAGATATCCGTCCTCCCATGGCACGATCTTGTTGATCTCCTTCATAAAATCTGTCTGGACATCAGGATCGGCGTTCTCGTTGATAGTCACAGCTGCGGTAGTATGCGGCACAAAGATAATACAGATACCGTCAGAAACACCGCTTTCTGTGACAGCCTGCTGAACCTGTCTTGTAATATCAAGCATTTGCGTGTGGGAGCTTGTCCTTACCGGGATTTCAAACATACTCTGATTCATTTGTTTCCTCCGTTTCGAGCTTCTGCTATATATATGATAAGAATACCACATGCGGCCGGTTTTATGCTATACTGATTAAAATTTAACGGCATAGAATCGGCATAGCGAAAGGAAGGGGCTATATGGCATATGAGATAATCAAGATAAACGATAATACATGGAGAATCGAGGACAATCAGCATGTGAGGTTCTTTCTTCTGGCGGGAACGAATGAGGCGCTGCTGATCGACAGCGGGATGGACGTACATAACGCAAAGGAGATAGCGGAAGAATTGACGGATCTGCCGATAAAGCTGCTGATCACTCATGCTGATCGGGATCATACCGGAAGCAACAGTGAATTTGACACATTTTATATGCATCCTTCTGAGGCATCTAATTATTACAATACTCAGAAATCAAACGGGGATTTTACTCCGATAGCTGAAGGGGATGTGCTTGACTTAGGAGGCAGGCCGCTTGAGATCATCGCCGTGCCCGGCCACACGCCGGGAAGTATAGCAGTTCTTGATATCAATGCGAGAACTTTGTTCGGCGGGGACATTATTCAAGACTCAGTGATCTTTATGTTCGGCGTACAGAGGGAGATGCACGCATATTTGAAGAGCTTAAGAAAGCTTGACAGTTACAGGGATCGATTTGATACGGTTTATCCTTCGCATGGATCGTTCCCAGTACATCCGGATCTCATTGACAAGCTGTATGATGCAGGTGTCAAGCTGTTAAACGGGGAGTACCTGGGCAGGGAAGCTGAGTTCCAAGGGATAATAGTTGACAGCTATGATGTCGGCGCAGCGACGTTTTTGATGGACAAGAAATAGACAGGCACCCATGCGAATCGGTTGCCATTAAATATAAGGAAGGGACGGTCAGGTAATGCCGGGATTAGTATTCAGCGAGAGTGATTGGAAGCTTTTCAGAAGCAGAATTGGCATATGGCAGGAAAAATATATGGAGGCACTATGCAAGGAGTATATGACAATTCTGTCTGACGATGGGAAAGGCTCTGACAGGTTTTGGAAACTGGAGGAGAGGATAAAGGAAGACGTTAATAAAACAGGGGTTCAGGCTAGGATGAGCCGGTCTAAAATGTTTTACAATATTCTTTCACTAATAGATGAGGGCGCAATCACAGTGGCTGACCTAGATGGGTTCAGTGATGATCTTAAAGATGCGATAAAAGCATATACAGACAGGAACTTTCTGAGAGGACAGGAATAGGAAAGCTTCCATATATAAAAGCTTTTAAGAAGGAGGGTAAAAATGCCGGATAACAGGATTGAGATCATGCAGGGGGATATTACAAAACTGTCAGTAGACGCGATCTGCAATGCCGCGAATTGCTCACTGCTAGGGGGCGGAGGCGTGGACGGCGCTATTCATAAAGCTGCCGGGCCGGAGCTTCTGGCGGAGTGCAGGACGCTTAACGGCTGCGAGACCGGGGAGGCTAAGATCACGAAGGGATACAGGCTTCCTGTAAAGTATGTGATTCACACGGTAGGACCTGTGTATTCCGGCAAGCCAAAGGACGCAGAATTGCTCCGGAATTGCTATGTCAATTCGCTGAATCTTGCCAAGGGGAACGATATCCACAGTATTGCTTTTCCTGCGATATCGACCGGAGTGTATGGCTATCCAAAGCGGGAAGCGGCCGAGATTGCGGTAAAGTCTGCGAAAGAGTGGCTTGAAAAAAATGCTGATTACGGTATAAAGGTCTGCTTCGTCAGCTTTGACAGCGAGACATACGGGATCTATCAGGATATATGCGGATAGAATTGGAATAATAAAGAATATAGCTGGAATACAGCGGACTTAAACGTCATTTCCATATCATATATATGGGGATGGCGTTTTTATTTTGGTTCGTTTTGAATTTAAGCTGTTTTGCAGCCGTCCAGGAGTTATAACAAAAAAATTGTGTTCAACAGCGCCGCAAGGCTTTCCGCTTTTTTTGCCTTTTGTAGTGAAGAAAGAACTCATAAAGGAGGGCAGTGCATGGACGTGATCAGATTTGCGGAAAAGGCGGAGAAGGCAGGGGCAATAGTTGTGGACAGTATTTTCAAGGCAGACAGCATACTGAACCGGAAGGGGTATCAGAAGATCGCTGTTTCGCTCAGCGGAGGTTCTGACAGTGATATCATGGTGGACATATGTTCCAGGCTCAGAAAGGATCTGCGGTATGTGTTTTTCGATACCGGAATAGAATATGATGCCACAAAAAGACATCTCCTTTATCTGGAGAACCGTTATGGCATAAGCATTGAGAGGATCCCGGCCGCTGTGCCTGTGCCGCTTGGATGCAGCCGGTACGGCGTTCCGTTCCTGTCAAAGTTTGTTTCGGACAATATTTACAGGCTACAGAAAAACGGGTTTCAATGGGAGGACAGGCCTTTTGAGGAACTGACCAGGCTGTATCCCGACTGCGGGAGTGCGTTGAAGTGGTGGTGTAACCAATACCGGAACGAGGGGTACAGCAGCAGCTTCTTTGAGATATCACGGAACAGGCATTTGAAAGCCTTCCTTCTTAAACATCCGCCGGAGTTTGCTATATCTTCCCAATGCTGCGAGGGAGCAAAGAAAGCCGTATCTAGAAGGTATAATATGGAGGAACGGATAGAGCTTTCCGTGATCGGGGTACGGAGGGCGGAAGGTGGAATCCGGAAGATGGCTTATAAAAGCTGTTTCGCCTCTACGACAAAATATGGCGTTGCACAGTACAGGCCTTTATTCTGGTACAAGAATGAGGACAAGAGGGCCTACGAAAAGGCTTTTGGCATCTGCAACAGCGATTGCTATACGGTCTATGGATTTAAACGGACAGGCTGCAGCTGCTGTCCGCTGGGGAAGGAGTTTGAGGAAGAACTGAGGGTCATACAGGGGAAAGAGCCTTTGCTATACACGGCTGTAAACAATATTTTCGGGAAATCATATGAGTATACTAGGAAATACCGTGAGTTTTGCAGAAAACAGAAAGCGGCCGCATAAAGAGGCATACAGGTCGCTAACAATGGCGGTTTTTCCACGTATATGGTATACTTTTTGATAACAGCGAGATAGAAGGATGACGGACACAGAGGGAGATTGGACTATGGGCTTGTTTTCATGGATGTTTGCTGACCGGAATAATGTGGAGAATCTGCGGATAGGGATGGAAGCCCATATCCCATGCCCGGACGGCAGCGTGGTTTATACGAGCCGCTATGACGGATACGGGCATTTTGGAGGCTATGACATATATGAGCTGGCGGCAGACTGGAACAGGGAATATTTGTCTAAGAATCCGGATTATGTCATTCCCTCCAGAAAAGCTGCGGCAAAGCCGGGGAAGCCATTCAAAATAAGGATTTCAGACTTCATCTGGTATCCGCTGTATGCTGATTTATCCATAGACAGGCAGGAAATGGTTGAAAGAATGCGTAAGGAGAAGGGCGTGGACTGGTTTGAATACCGGCAGATAGGGATAGATATAGCCTGCTACGACGAAGATAACGAAGCATTGCCATTTCCGATAAAGATATGCAGGGATCCGGGAAGCAAATACAGTGGGCTTCCGGCGTCAAAAGGCGATCCGGAACAGGGGTATCCGATTTACAAACAATAATCTGATAGGGGATTAGCCTCCTATCAGATTGCCGTGTTAGCCGTCGAATGCATACCCGTGCAAGCACGGTATGCGCTCTCCGGCATTATCGCAAAAAAAAGCGGCTCTGAGGAGAATGAACTCCAACAGAGTCGCTCTTTGCATTACGGTATTGGAAAGGAACCCTTATAGCTTGACAGATATGCCTAAAATGTCAAATCCGTTCGACCACGCTGTAAAATTCATCGGTGATCTCATAGCGGTAGGGAATATAATCCGCTTCGGCGCTGTCTGTTTCGGAGAACATGGATGCCTTTTCCTTTGCCTCCTCCAGCGATGTATATTCTCCAATCAGATGCGTATCCTTGTTGTCAAACAGGTAGTATTTTCTGCTGGCTGCCGGTTCTTCGCTCATGCTGTCGCAAACCTTGGAATGGAGCCCTTGCACCTCATGCGTAAAAGCATCTATTTCATCATAGGCGTGAAACAGAGCGGAGACATAGGGAAGATTCCCTTTTGCCGTGCCGATGTTATCAAGCAGGCATAATAAGCCATGGGAGAGGATATTTAGTTCATCATTGGTAAATCCTGTGTTCTGCATATTTAATCCTTTCTGCCATCGTAACCTCCGTGGCGGGGAAGATATACAATCATTTTGCTGAGTTTTCAAAAGGCAGGTGCGGAAAAATCAGGCGGTTGCTCCGTCAATGGCATTTACGAGCTTCCACATATAGTTGAAAAACGCCTGGCTGCCTGTTGCCTTTCCGCGTTTCCAATACCGGTAGCTCATGCCGTTCTGACCATCAAAGTTCACTTCAGCCAGGCTGTTCAGGATCCATCCCTGCGTCCTCAACGGGACGTCAATGCCATAGTGCCTCATAAGATCAAGGATGACCCCATCTGTGTTCGGCGTCCTCTGCCTGGCCTTTATGGAGGTTTCTGCCGCATTAAGCCTTGCCGCATTTTCTTCAGCAAGACGCCTTTCCTTTTCAGCCTCTTCAGCCATCAGCTTCTCGCGGCGCTCGATTTCCTGGCGCTCCCTTTCTGCCAGCCACTCTGTTTTCTTTATCCTGTATTGTTTGGCAAGTTCAGCCTCGCCGATCATTTCGAGAGCCATGATATCGGTCTCCCGTATAAAGTACCCATGGGAAACCCGATCCTTAAGAGCATTAAGGAATCCGTCTTTGCTTTTGAAACGGAGCCCCTCATCCGTATGCTCTTTCAAACGTTCCATGGAGTCATGGCCGTTAATGGACAGGAGGGCGGTATGGACATTATCACCGATCTCATTGAATACGATGTAATACCCTCCATTGTAATCAGTTCCTCCGTTTTGTACCGCGGCATCGATCAAAACAAGATAAAGGCCGGAGTATCTGTCCTCGCCCAGCACCTTCTCAAGAGGCCATGCGTTGTAGAAGTGCCTGCAAGGCGTGTTATGATCCGACTTATAGCCGACCGTCCGGATCCTTTTTGTTTCAATATCCTGGAAATTGAAATCCTTTAACATGTTGTATTCTGTCATTTCATTGATCTCCTTCCTGCGTAAAGTACGCTGAAACAGGAGAGAGCCTGAATACACGCATCCAGACTCTTTCATTACAAATGGTTCTTATTCAGGCGGCCTTTTCAAGCATAAGCCTTTCAAAAGCTTGCACGAATGCGCTGACATCCTCCGTCATGTCGCTGTTTCTCATGCCGCGGCATTGGGCGACGTGATCCTTATTCCATTCAAGGGTATAGAAAGGGATGTCCGGTGCCGAGACCTTTCTGACAAACAGGATCATCGTCTCACCCCTCGCAACACGGTCAACATATCCGCCGACACAGTGGTGCAGGGCATTTCCTTCGTTCCTGATCTCATCCGCGGAACCGGGGACAATGATCATGAAATCCTTAGTAGACATTTCATAGCCGCTGCCTATTGAAGCCTTGCGGAAGATCTGGTCTGCCTTGCGCCTGATCCTGCGGTCACGGTCCCTCTGCCTCTTATCCATGAGCCGGGAATGTTCTTCCTGCATCCGGTCGTGGGCCTTATTAAGGTCGGGAGGCAGGATGTAGTACGGATCCGTCAGGTCACATTTCAGCTTCCTGCACCATCCGACATAATCCCGCCAGTCACGAAGGACATTTCTGATTCTGTAACAGGACGGCGAATGGTCAGGAACACAAGTCTGTTTCTCAATGTATGCCATGAAACGGGGGAGGGATACATAAGGCATGATTGTCTTGACCGTTGCCAGGATATCCGTATCGCCGGAGCACAGGGCAGACCACCTTTTGACGTCATCACCGGAGAATGTAAGGCCTTCTTTTATGAACGCCTGCAGAACCCTTAATTCATCGAGCGACATCTTCTGTTCAAGCACCATCCGGACATACCTCTTTGGCACGCGGAAGAAGTCTGCGGCAGAGGAACCGTCGTGGTTCACAACATTTTTTTCAAAATACCCGTAATTGCCTTTGATAAGAGAAAAAAGCATGTCCGTCATTCCTGTCTTAATAAGGAACTCATAATATTTCCGTTCAGGATACTGCCTCATGTAATGCCATACTGGGATCATCCTGCCGGGTACTGATTTCTGGAGAAGGTCAACGGAGCAGTATTGGTAATCTGTTCCGGTAAAGACGTCGGGGAGGTTGCCGGTATAGACCATGGCGCTTGCACAGTTGATCTTTCCGGTATCGGGGCACCACTGTTCAGAGCCTCTCTGTTTGTAGACGGCATATTCGAAGGATTCCACGGAATTACCTTCATAGAAGACCCTGCATAGTTCCCTTTTCCAGTATCTGGCGGGCCTTGCGATAGTCGTCTTGTCATGCTGATACTCTATGCCGGCCTCGAAATACCTTGCCATAAACCCGTCTGCTGTTTTCTGGAAGATGCAGAGCCATTTGTTGTTATAGTAAGAGCTGAAGCCTTCCTCCTTCCGGCCGTTCAGCCTGGCACTCTGGGGCATGAGGGTGGCCGTTCTTCCGCAAGAGGGACAGGAAGCCTTTTCGCCGCGCCTGACCTTGAGGAGGGATTTGTCCAGATCCACTTCTGTCCGGCAGCAGGCGCAGTAACCCTTGATATGGCGCTTTCCTTCCGGCTTGTAGACGAGGTAATGGAACTCGGATAGCGCCTCTTCATATGCCCAACTGTCGAAATCATCAGGCAGGCCAGGCACCTTCTCCATCATCCGGCGGGTATGGGACAGGGCCTTTTCGCGGCGCTCATCTAGTTTTCTATCAAGGATTTTTTCCTGCCACCGGTAAATATCTTTGTACCAATACTGCATGTCCTCAATCTTCCCGAACTTTTTTTCATATGACCTGCGGCTCTGGCTGTCAATGAAAGCGCAATGCTTCCTGCCATGCCAGTATCCGATATCGATCACGCTCTCAAGCCTGCCGGTGAGCCACTTCCCGCCGGGTCTTCCAAGATTTTCGGTGATATAGTCATCCTTCTCCATAAAAGTGCGGAGAACCGGCGTGCTGAGCCCTTTCCGGATATCCTCCCTTTCGTAGAAGTTCAGGATAAGAAGCTCCTGTCCGGAAATCTCCTGCACGGACATGAGGATATCCAAATCCGCGTTTTCTATCATTTCCATCTGCTCCATCGTGAGAGCATTCATAGCTATTTTTGATAATTCTCTTTTCTTCATATTCATAATCTTCCTCCCATTAAATCAAATATTGACATCTGCCCTTTAACTGTTTTTTTGGTATCAATAAACTTAGATACAGCAGAGATCTCATCATTGTCCGATTCCTTTGCCGGAGCCACTTTCTCCAGCCTGCGTTTCCTGTCTTTCTCCGCCTTTTTCTTCTGTTCCTCTGCTTCAGCGGCCTTCCTATCTTCCTCTGCCTTGTCATCAAGGTGGTAGTAGTCCTCAGCCCATTCAAAGACGTCATAATGTATTATCATGGCGCAGTTTGACTTATCCGCCATTTTCCTGGCCCTCTCCGTAATGTAGGAGAAGCATTTCTGCCAGGTCTTGTGCTCCTGCAGGATATCCTGTGAAAGGCCATAATCCTCCTTGACCCTTTCCATAAGGTGAGAGAGGATCAGGTCGGCATAAACGACGTCCTTAGCGGATTCCTTCTCTGCCTTCAGCTTTTTGTAAGCAAACTGGCGGGGGGAATTCTCTGCCGTTACGGGGAGCTTTGCCTTTACCGGTGTTTTCTCTGACGGCATTGCCTGTATTGATACGACTTTTTCTGCGGTGTTCTGCTGCATATTCATATGGACCTCCTTAATCTTTATAAAAACAAACAGAGCCTGGGATCATGCCCAGACCCTGTATTTGCTGACGGGTGACTGAATGATGGTTCCTACGATGGAGCGGATAGCCTCTCCCCATGTTTCGGAATTCCTTGCTGCCTTCTGGTTCTTCAGAAAGTAGTAGAGATATTTCCTCTGGACAGGATCCTTTGTATCGAAGGAATACTCGACTTCCTTCTCAAAACCATCATTTCTTGAGCGCTCTATCCACTGGAGATGTTCCTCGGAAACATCCAGGGCGGTGATCGTGACGATCTTGTTTGTGATGCTTATGGATACAACTTCTATTGTCATGCGGCATTTCCTCCTTTGCGGTGAATTTGAAATAACTTGAAACCAGCAGTGATCTATGATAACGGCATATGCTTTTCCTCTCCGATGGCGATTCTGTTTTCAAGGTGCGGTGAGCAGCCTGTTTACCTGTTGCTCAAGTAATTCCAACCACAGGTTCTGCCGCCCCGCAAGGGTCCGAAGGACTTGTCTTGCCCTTGCGGGGCGGCAAGGTTCTGTGGTATAAAGCCCCGAAGCAACAGGTGGGCTGCTCACGGCCCGGGAAACGATACAGAGGAGAAAGGAAGATGCCGAATATCAGGCTTGAATACAATATATTGTTCTTATTCCTGAATCGGGTGGTATATCTTGTCAAAATCTGCTATCATAGATTGAAATAATAAGCTTCCAAGGAAGAGGGGGAGGCAGAGGGAGGGTGTGTTTATTATGAACGATCAGGATAAGAGAGCAGTAGAGGGACTGGCCAGGTGCGGGATTGATTTTGAAGGCTTATGCGATTCGTTTCCGCAGTTTGCAAGGAAGGATATCGAAGCGATATTTGTCAAGATCAGGCAATCAATAGGCGGGTGGAGCGTCCCGGTGCCGGAGATTAAGGCAAATTGCTCCTGAGCATTGATGGGATTACAGGAATATTCAGAGAGGAAATGCTATGGGCAGTCCAATTATCGAAATAGATCTGCATGGGCTCAGACAGGATGAGGCGCAGAAAAAGATTGATCAGATATTGGCAAAAGCAGATGCCGGTACATATCAGGTCAGGCTGATCCATGGGTTTCACAGAGGAACAAGCCTGAAGGAGATGATCCTATATGAGTATGAATTGCATCCGAAGGTCAAAAGGATCATGCCGGGCGATAACATGGGGACAACTATTCTCGTATTAAGGGAACTATAGTGAGGTGAACAGATGGAAACGTGGTATTACGATGTTGTCCGAATAGAGGGTGATTACGCCTATCTTAAGAGGACTGATAAAGAAATAGACGATGAGAAGATGGTGGCAAGGGCTTTGCTGCCGCCAGAGATTATGGTTGGAAGTCATCTGAAATATGAGATGATGCTTTATGAGATGAATTGACGGGCAGAACCGATCATGGGAGCGATTGAGAGTAACCGAAGATTTTATGAAGAATATGTAGCCGGTCTGATCCATACAAGATTCGGGGAATATGAGGACAGGATTGCCGTGGGTATTGCAGGAGAAGGTTCTGATTGCTTTGGATACGATGACCTTATCTCGCGGGATCATGACTTCGGCACTGGTGTCTGCCTTTGGTTAACCGATCATGACATGGATGACTTTGGATATAGCCTCTCTATAGCCTATAATGAACTGGTTGACAGCGCAGAGCGGAAGTATTATACGGAAAGGCTCAGGGAACGCCGCGCGGTCATGACCATCCATGATTTCTATTCAAGTATACTTCAGATTGCTATAAGTGGACATATCAAGCGATGAAAGAGCTTGATGTTTCAGGAGAATTTTCCGGAAAGATACAGGAGCTTGCAGATACAAAGTGTGATGTGGGCGCGTGGGAAGGAACAAAATATCATCCGAACAGGCCTAACTATAAGGACAGGGTAGTATCTTTGGCGGAAGAGATAGCTTCAGAGATAACGGCCATGATAATGGAGAGTGGTTTGGCAGAGGCAAGGTTCTTTTATCTGGAAAGCTATGTGAATCTGCTTATTAAAGGATAAGTGGGAGAAAGTAAGGAGTGATGAAACCCATTTTTCACCAACCGAAATGTGCATCGACAGGGGGGCGAGATTTTGGATATTTATGAAGAGTATATTTCCTGTCGGTGCACATTGAGGGCGGTAGGACAAGCGGTAGCGCGTCAGAGCCTGAGATAACGCTGAATTGAAACCAGTATTATCAGTCGCATGTTTGTACTATCGATGTGACGACAGTCTAATGATTGGAGAGAAAATATGGAGATTGAACTTGAACCAGATGAGCTGAGACTGTCTCCTATGCAAAAGACATGGATTTTGGATCTTGACGGTACCCTAGTAGTTCATGACGGACCGTTTATTATGGGAAAGGATGAATTCCTACCCGGGGCGCGGGAGTTTCTTGAGTCTATTCCCAAAAGGGATATGATAATTTTTCTGACAGCAAGGAGCGATTAGGAAAAGGCGCATACAATGCGGTTCCTTAAGGAGAATAAGGTCCGGTACGATCATATCATCTTTAATGCGGGAGAAGGCGAGCGTATCATGATAAACGATATGAAGCCAGATGGCCTTGTGACAGCATACGCTATAAATACAAAGCGAGATCGCTTTTGCCGGACGGAGTTTGTCACGGATCGGACTATGGGGACGAGATTTGACTGAAAATATAGTAAGCGAAAGTGAACATATCCGCGGAAGAGTACGGAAAGATGGTGTATATGGAAGGGATTACCTTCACTGCTGTTCAGGTGTTTAAGGTATCCGACCGCGAGTACCGGGCACAGACCCCATCAGGATTTGTATGCCTGATGTATGACGGGAAGGCTTATGTGAGGAGAAAGTAAGAGAAAGGCAGGCTGCCAGGGTAACGGTGTCATGGTTTTCCTTGCCTTGATCTTGTATGTACGTGCATACTGATATGAAGAACCTATATTTTTACGGAGATTCCAATACCTATGGATTTGATCCGGCAGATTATAAAACCGGCCGTTACGCCGAGAAGGACATCTGGACAAGTATTGTAGGAAATTCACTGCATGATGAGTTTTCCTTCACCATAGACGGGATGAATGGACGCTGTATTCCATCATCCGGATGGGTTATTGACAGGATAAACAATATCCAGACTGATATATTTATGGTCATGCTTGGAACGAACGACTATCTTCAGATACCTGATACAGGCTACGTGGCAGACAGGATGCGCAGATTTCTTTCCGCATTGCATCATAAGACTATCCTAATTTGTGCTCCGGTTGCCATCAAGATCCCGGGAGAGCCAATGTTTGATACTGAGGATGGCAGGCTTTCTGAGGCATCGAGAAAAGTAGCAGAGGAATCGGGCTATGATTTCGTTGATACATTAGAATGGGATTGCCCTCTGGCCTTCGATGGTGTCCACCTGTCCAGAGAAGGGCATCACATATTTGGGCATCGTATGACTGAGTATTTGAGGGAGAAATATGGCTGATCGATTGGTATTCCATGTAGATGTGAATAGTGCATTCCTGTCATGGGAAGCGACCGAGAGGCTCAAGAACGGTGACACTCTCGATCTCCGTACCGTTCCGTCGTGTATCGGAGGGGATCCGGACAGCAGGGTCAGTATTGTCTCAGCGAAATCAATCCCCGCGAAGAAATATGGTATCACTACCGGTGAAGCGGTATCCATGGCCATAAGAAAGTGCCCGGAACTTATCGTCGTGAAACCGAATTTTAGGCTCTACAAAAGAATGTCCCGGGCATTTAAGGCGATCCTTCGGGAATACACGCCGCTGATGGAGTCGTTTTCCATTGACGAAGTGTTCATGGACATGAGCGGTATGGGAAGGCTTTATCCGGATCTGATCGCGTTAGCCTATGAAATAAAGGATCGTGTCCGGGATGAACTGGGCTTTACTGTTAACGTAGGCATAGCGCAAAACAAGCTCTGCGCGAAGATGGCAAGTGACTTTGAGAAGCCGGATAAGGTCCACACATTGTTTCCGGATGAGATTGAAACAAAGATGTGGCCGCTTTCGGTGGGGGAGCTGTTCGGCTGTGGGAAGTCCACGGCAGAGAAGCTGGAGAGGATGCATATACATACCATTGGTGCCCTTGCAGAGATGGATATGGATCTTCTGAAGCGTTCCTTCGGGGATAAAACCGCGCTGTATCTGCATAATGCTTCCAATGGGATTGATGAATCCGAGGTCAGTAACGAACAGCGGGAGGCTAAGAGCTACAGCGTGGAAACTACCACTGAGGAGAATTTGACAGATATGGAAGCTATCTGCCATCTTTTGAGGGCACAGGCAGATGAGGTGGGATTCCGGCTCAGAAGTGATGATGTTAAAGCAAGATGCATCACTGTATCCTATCTTACGGAGAAATTTGAAAGAAGATCGCATGGGCGGAAACAGGATAATGCCACGGATATCACGAAAGAGATATATGTAATGGCCGTTGAGCTGATGCGAGAGGCATGGAAGGGTGAGCCTTTGCGCCTTGTTTCCATTTCGGCGTCAGAGATAGACCATGATGGCTATGAGCAAATGACCCTGATTGGGAATGAGACACGGGAAAAGCAGAAACGCCTGGACCGGGCACTGGATGATATCCGCAACCACTATGGCAAGGGAAGCATCGTCCGGGCGGGGATAGGTGAGTTCAGAGCGGACAGGCGGTAGTGTATGGAAACCTACAGGCAGGACCTCTAAGAATCTATACTTCCTGGCAAAAGTATTTAGCGGACAGATTGTTAAATGATAATATGTGCCATGGATAACATGATGGCAACAAATATGGGAGACGGATTACCGATATACGGATTCTACGAAATGAAGCAAGATATATATGAAATAGCGATGGTAAATAAAGAAGAAGCAGGCAAATGGGCAGATTAGAGGCTGAATTCACTAAAATACGGACAACTAAAAATGGCTATTGTTGAAAATGGTATTTTTTCTAAACAAGATAAAAACGGTGCTGTGGATATGGATTATATAAATGCCATAGAATGTGTGCTGGATATTATGTTAAACGAATGCACCGGAGCGATTAGCTTCGAAAGCACTGTAAAATCTATCCCAGACGTAGCGGATCTGTGTGCTTGTAAAGCAAGCTTTGCTGTCAATTATAATGAAGAAGTTATTACGATTGGGTATAATTCTGAAGATGGCAATATCGAAAACGCTGACGGCGGGTTTGAATTGGTGTACGAAACCAGAAAATTCGGTCGAGGAAACATCTGTTATGAGGGCTTCAATCTGCGGGAGAGTAAGGCAGTCCGAAAAGTATTGCCGATGCTTGCTGATTTAAAGGACTATAGCTATGCGCGGGATGCAATAAAATGGTATTCACGGGAAGAAGCGATTAAGAAAATATCCGAGCGCATTAGGGATGGAAGTCTTGACTTCGCAGAGGTATCCAGGGAGATTTACGACGTAAATAATTTTGACTATGAATTTGGCGAGGGATATGAATATATTGTATACGAGGCGGACTATGCTGATGAACATTATATCTTATCATTTCTGGACAGCTTTGAAGCGTTAAAAAGGGTGAAAGAAAAAGCGCCGGAAGATGCTGAATACCGGGATTTATACTATTACCTCGCCCCAAGGATTAAAATAACCATTGGCGAATACTACGAAAGCACCTTATACGACCTTTCCCCTAAAGAAACCTCGATGATAACAGGGTACGATCCGGAAACCATTAAGGTCGAGGATGTCCTTGTGAGGGCAACTAACGCCAGGTGCTACGAACGCGACCATAGTGTAGAAAGAATAAAGGCAAAGCTTTATGTTATTCCCTACCGCACCGGAAGGAAAACTCTTAATGAAATCAATGCCTACTACTGTAGTGAATGCAATCGATATTACATTCTCGAAAGAGATTTTATTGAACTCAGAGAAATTGGTGTAATATGCTGCAGAATCGTTGATATTAAGGAGCTGGGTAAAATTACTCATAGCGGGTGGGCTGAAATATCCATCCTTAGATCCTACGGATATAACGTATCAAAGAAGGATGGCTTAAGCGATGATGAGAGGCATCAGATCTTGGATATGATAATTGCTAACGGTATTATGACAAGAGAGCGATGTATTGATTTCATTTTGTGGCTTGTCAGCCGGCATAGCGGGAGACCAAATATGACGTTTGCGATCTCAAAATGGAACAGCGATGTAGACTATCTAAGAAATGGGGTTTGGCCGAATCCGTCCGACATTATCGTGGGAAGCGTATTTTCTAATAGTTCAAAATAGTGTATAAGAGCATCGTCAGAATAGAGGGGATAGATATATGGAAATAAGAGCAGACAAGTTTATAAACGAATTAGCGACCAGGACGATTCAGAATTATGAGTATGTAAAGAAAAACAGCGAGAAGGAAGGGCTGTTTGAGGTGACACAGCTGATAAACTCAATGTATTGCCTGATTGTAGTCCCAGAGGAAGTGTTTGGTTATAAGTCGCCTTACGCGGATGAGAGGAGCGTATTTGAAACCCGCGAAAAGAACCTGAAAAAATACGAATCATACCATGAGATAGTAGCATTAATAAATGAGTTGGAACAGCAAAACAGAATAAAATATAAATCAATTGATGAATATGTTCAAAAAAGTCCTGTTTCATGTATGTTATATCATATGAGAAATGCTCTGTGTCATGAAAATGTGGGATTTCTGCCTATAACATCAAGCGATGGGAAAAACAAGATTACGGACATTATCTTCAGAACCGGCAAAGGCAAGAATACTCAGTTTATGATGGTCTTGAAAGTGGAGCAACTTGAAAGGCTTCTTACAAATGTGGCAAATTTTTATAGCGATATAGAGAATGGCAAAGCAAATTCCGACAATAAAACATATAGAGACCATTATCTTAGGCTAAAGAGCGATTTAACCCATTTTATCGGAGAATATAGGCAATAAGGGGAAATAATATTGCCATACGATTAGAACAATGCAGGAATACATATTATACCGGCAGGAGGTGAACGAAATCCGGACAATGTTGATTATTATGTTAAATATGGTGCTATTTTATCGGATTTTGTTCTATTTCCTCAGAACAAACATGGGTCACACCCAAATATTGAGTCTTTGCTGAAGGATATTGAACTTTGCAATTTTATCGCTTTATGGGAGCAAAAGGGCGAGATGAAGAAATGCTTATGCGGGGGCAGATTATCATATTCGGATAGCATAGAGCTTAAGTTCCATAAGTACGGTAAGATATCTTCAGTTGTCGTTCCCGGGAAGACATGTCAGGATTGCGGACGGAAGTTTGTAGTGATTAATGCTATCAAAAAGGAATTTGATTTTTAATATGTCGGCAGTTATGGGGTACGGTATTTTAAAATGTATCCCTTTTTTGCAGTATTCACTCTGGTTATACATCGTAACCAGAGTAGTTGCAACTTAAAAAACTGTTTCTTATAATCATGAAAAGGCATTTAATGCGGAGGCTGGATGGTGAATAAGTCGGGGAAGAAATGGATAATATACGGTATCATAACGGGACTCTCGATAGCAACGCTGGCTGGAGCCTTCGTCATGGGAAATAAGACTCAACAGAAAAATAAATATGAGGACGCACTCTCAAAAATGAATGAAGGGCAGACGGCTAAAGCAGCTAATATATTTGAAGAACTTGGAGAGTATAAGGATAGCTCCATAATCGCGTCTCTTTTGAATGAAAAATTATCTGCTCCCAGATGGGACAAACTTTCTGCTGAAAGATATATTTCAGATCCCGTCTGATTACAGAGGGGCTTATCTTGACGAAATATCTGAAGAGTGGGATTATTTAGCGTCCGGCTTCGATGATGATTATAATGCATATTTAGAAGAGAAAGCCCAAAAGGAAGCGGAATGGAAGCAGCAGGAAGCAGAGAGAGAAAGGGAGCGAAAAGCCCGTTATGCAAGCAGACCGCCGTTTGAGGGGATGCCTGCAAACATGATAAACAACACGTTATATGGAAAATACTCGGAGCGGAAGGACTGTCTTGATTTTTCCAAGCTTGATGCAAGCCATCGTCATACAGATTATATCTGGAAGTACTCTGACGGCACAAGCTATTGTACTGCGACTGCTCGCTATTGGGACTTTAAGGAACAGAAGGAAGTTCCAGGCTATGTCGATTCGGTGTATATTGGACAAAACGCTCCTGATAAACTGTGCCAGAAAGGCGCTCAAATGATTCTTGAGCATTCAATGGCTTCCTCAAAGAACATGAGCACGAATTATACCCATACCGATGCCGATGATCAGGATTATGAGGAATTCTATCTGGATAACAAGGCTGATTTTGAAAATGAAGACGATGCCTGGGAATACTTGGAAGATGAACCAGATGAATGGGATTAAGCATTGAAGGCTGACAAAGAAGGAGAAACAAGATGGCTACGGGAAAAGACGGAAGATTTTACGATCCTGTATTTGACCTTAACCGGGATGGAATACTTGACAGCGGGGAATACGCTTATTATCAGGACGTTCTGTTTGGCGATGATAAGCCGGATGATGGCGAAGACGATGATTTATTTATGGACGACCTTAACAAGTCAGAGCTGGAGGAAGCCGGCATAGATATATCAGAATTTAAATTCCTTGACGATAACGAAAAATATGCCGCCCTTATGCAGGCGGATTTGGATCCAGAGGACTATGAGGACCTGTTCGATGACTATGATGAAGCTAAGGTGGTGTGGGAAACGAAAGAGTCACGCGAAGTAGTGCGGGAAAAGAGGAAATCTCTCCGTTTCCTTAGAGATAAAGAAAAACTGAGAAAAATATGGGAGGAAGACCTTGACCCTGAGGATTACGAGGATCAGTTTGACGATTATTCCAAGGTATCAAAACTGATAGAATACAAAGACGACCTGGATTGTGCTGGTATTGAAATATTGGAGTTAATGTCGTTAAACGACCGCGAGAAAGTATTTGAGCTGCTGGAAGAGGATTTAGACCCTGATGATTTTGAAGACCTGTTTGATAGCTATTATGACATTGAGCATATAGTCAAATTGGCAGAAGAACTTGACTATAACGATGTGTCCTGGAGCGATTTTACACATATGTCCGATACTGAAAAATTGAGGGCTATATGGGACGCTGATTGCGACACGGATGATTACAGAGATTTATTCTCCAATTATAGCGGTATCGCTGATATAATAGTCTTAAAAGAGGAATTGGATGCCTGCGGAATTGACTGGGATGATTTTTCCGATTCAGGCGATAGCGATAAATTAGAGCAATTATGGGATGAAGAGCTTGACCCGGAAAGGTTCTCCTTTTTCTTTGATGATTACAGTTCTGTCAACCCCGCCATTCAACTGAAGCAGGAGCTGGATTTTGTCGGGATTGAAATGGATTATTTTCTTGAGATAGAAGATCAGAAAAAACGAAGGCTGATAGAAAAGCTGGGATTGGATGTAAATGAGTATTCTTATCTGTTTGATGATATATCTGAGACCCCAACGGATGAGGCAGAAGCCAACGAGAGCGAAAGCAAAAATTACTATCTGGAAGAAGAAATATTTAAAGCAAAAGGCATTCCGGAAGAGTCGTTAAGGTTTGCGGATGAAGTCACAAGAAGGTTAGTGTTGCAGCGAGCCGGATTACAATATGAAGATTTTAAAGGGTATTTTGTTGAATTCGATTTGGCACAAAAATGGATGAACCGCACAGATAACGATTTAACGATGTTACAGGAAATCCTGAAGACATTGGAAGAGAATCCGGATATGCTCAAACGCGGGATTACAGAGTGGACAGACGGAAAAATTAAGGTTATAGCAAGAAAAAAAGAAACAGAATAATCACGAATGCCGTGAACGGTGTAAAAAAACAGGCGCATATACCGATGATGCTATATGGTTGCTTCTGACTGTGGTTATGATGATGAAAAAAGTAGGAGCAGAGCATTAAGAAAGAGGAGAAATGAATACTAAGGGCGCAATCAAAAAAATAAAGGAATCCACAGCAAATATCACTCCCGAAAACGTCTTGATAACCGCAGCGAGACTCCCAGGAGTAAAAATCAACCGGGAGAAATTCTTGAAGAAAGAATTAAAGGGCAAGTATCCCCAAAAAGTAATAGAAACTGCGATATCACATAATCTTGCATATGCGGGCATACCACTTAAGGACATAGATGCGATATCAAAGCATGTCATTAATTATGAAACAAATAAAACTTCAGCGACATCTTTTGTTGCCGGATTGCCGGGCGGGGAAGCCATGATAGCTACCGTACCCGCCGATATAGCCCAATATTTTGGCTTTATTTTGAGAATAATGCAGGAATTGGCTTATTTATACGGCTTTGAGGAATTTGATTTAAAAGAAGATGAGATGTCATCAGAAACCTTAAACCAACTGTTGGTCTTTCTCGGGGTTATGTTCGGCGTTCAAGAGGCGAATGCAGCCGTGAAAGTACTTGGAAAAACATTAGCACAAAAAGTATCAAAAAATCTTGCGAATAAAGCACTCACAAAAACTGCGTACTACCCTTTACTAAAAGAGACTTTGGCAAAAGTCGGGGTAAAAATAACAAAACAGATTTTTGCTGACAGTGTAGCTAAGATTGTGCCGTTGATCGGCGGTGTTATTAACGGGACTCTTACCTTTGCGACTTTTAAACATCAATGTATAAGACTGAAAAAGAGCTTTCGCAGTCTGCCTATTTGCAAGCCTGAGTTTTATGAAGCTTATGAAGATGACGTTTAATTGGATGCCTGCTCTTTTCACGTTCGCTCTTTAACCACCTCAGACAGTTTTCCGGGTCGGGAGCACTAATAATGATTCAGAAAAGAAAGTCATGGACATAAATATAAGACAAATACAGGCTGAAAGAAGTGTTGCCGAATCCTCCATATCGAAAATCCGCTTCTGTCTGTGCACGCACCGCAAACCGATAACGGAGCGGTATTAATTCATTATTAATCAACTCTTTATTTGTTATTATAGCGTCTGATAAGGTCTGCTTCAGACCAGGGAACAGAATGTCATCATCGAGGATATTCTCTTCCAGAGGGTATTTAAGCTCAATGTAGATATTTCCATCCATTCTTCTGAAATCAGTCATGGTAAAGTAGGTCCCTATTCCACGCGCTTCTGCTGTTGCAGTAATTGTTAAATACAGATCAAAAAAATATTTTTTATCAGAATTATCATCATTCCGTGCATAGATAACCCCAAAATTCTTTATGCGATAGATGGTGGAATCGGTTGATGTTTTTGACATTTCCGTCACTTTGTCGGTTGATGTTTTCCAGAAACTCGGATATATATCGATAACCTGGGCTTCGTTATCTGATGGACTCATAATTGTTTATCCTCAATATTGGCTTTGAAATATATAGCTATTCTATCATAGTGGAGAATTTCTGAACAGAAGAGATATACGAATATACGGGATCTAAAGAGACAGCAGGTAATATACAGAAAAAGAGCCACCGGTGTATACAGCGCAGCAGCCCTTAATCCATAGATAAAAATATGTTAGCCAATTTTTACCTCCTTCTGCCCTCTGTAGTTTCGGCTGAGCCACCGGCTTTACATCGGGCTTGGCTTTCTATTTATATATACGATATTTCGGATGGATTTATTGGGAATATAAGCTTGTTAAATCTTAAAGTTCTATTAAATATAAGTTTCCCAATCTGCCGGACTATACATCTCCAGCAGACGGGTTTGCATCCTTTCTTGGGCGACCGCGTGGCCGCTTAGGTTTAACTTCCACTTGATCCTTAGGCTTGGGCTTGCGCCCACGCTTTTTGGGTTCAGGTTTCGGAATAGGCTTTGAAAGACCAAGCGCTTCGAGCTCTTCAAATACGGTCTTCAAAGTGTGTACCCAGTATCCATCATCAGTGGATGGATCAGCAGGAGCATCTGTCCTGCGCCATGCAGATGAGAGATCATCCATCAGATCTCCATAGGACATCTGATCAAGTAATCCGGTCTGCTCTGCCTTTTTTATAATCCGGCAGGTGGCAACTGTAGAAATAAAGTTTACAAACTCGCTTCCGATAACAGAGAAGTCACCCTGTTCTCCTGTATGATCAAGGCATTCATCACTCTTGTACCTTTTGAATACAAGTTCGAGAAGCCAGCGATCTTCATAGCAGGTGTATGCAACTTTCGGCTCAAGATCCTGATCGGATTCGAGAACAATGACGCCGAAGAGATCCTTCTTCACCGCATATTTCTCTGGCGAAAAAGTGTTCTTCCTCTTAGCGTTTGCAAGATATGTCGCCTCTTCCTTGGCCGCCTTTCTTGCATCCTTGAAAGCATATAGGAATCGACCACCTTTGATCTGTTTTTTCTTGTAGACAACATGTGCGTCGATACCTTCAAGTACACCATCGAAGGTAAGCATTTCATTGTCGGAAATGCGTTTGTCATTCCGTTTGATGGGTGTCAGAAAGTGAAGATCAGGTCTTTCCGAAAGCTCGTCCTTTATCTTGCTCGGAGGAAAGCCCTTATCTGCGACGATGATTCCTCTTTGGATATCATTATCGCGTATAAATGCAGGATATGAACTGGCATCTATGCTGTTGCCTGGAAAGACTTCTGCACAGATGGGTTCCATTCGTTCTATGTCGTAAGCATAGATTACGGAAACATCATTGCAACCTCGTACTCTTGCTTTATAAGAGTATGCTGAAAGATCATTCACAACGCTTGTATCCTGCTTTAGTGTTCCATCGATTGCTATGTGATGATCCGCTGCAGTAGCAGCCATGCGGCGCTGATAGAACAGCTTGCGTCTGGTACCGTCCATGCCGATCTTTTGGAACAGTTTGCCAACGGAATTTCGTGATATCGCTGCACCAGGATAGTCCTTACAGACAAAACAACGGTTGTAGTGTGTTGACATTCTGTTGACTGTAACTGATGGTTTTATGACCCTGAGCGTTGCAACTGACATGATTGTAAATACATCAGAGGGATCATAAACAGCCAGCAGATCCTTTTCAATGTCTCTTGTCACTGAACGAACAAGGGCGGACGAGCCGTATGAGAGCATATCCGGAATCGAAGGCGCAGCCTTGGCTGCAGTGTCTATAGGTACATACTCGTGATCGATGATGTGCCCGATGACCTTGCCGTTGTGTGGTTGCGGATTGCCGCCAGCAACATATTTGGTGGACGATCTTTCCCGGACTGCATAACGCTTCGGACCTTCACGGCCGCTGTCGTCGACGATGGTGTTTTTTGGTCTCGGTACTGCTCTGATATCTGCTGGAACTGCCATAGAAAAGCCTCCTTTTATATAGTCCTATTATAACATATACGGACTATATATGCAAGCTTTTCGTGTACCATTTTACAAAAATCTCATGTCAAGGTGCGATGTAAATCGGGCAATATGTAGCGGTTTTCCGGAGTTCTTTACCTCCGGTGCCTCCATATCTGCCCTGTATCAGTATCAACCGACGGAACTACGAGGTTTTCCTATAGTCCGACGATTTGGGAAACTTATAAAGGATCATGTGAAGAGCATGGTCCTTTTCTTATACCCAAAACCCGGAGAAAGGAGGGAACCCTTATGGGAGCAGGCAGAAAGCCGAAACCTACAGCCATGAAGGAGCTGGAAGGTAATCCGGGAAAGCGAAAACTGAATAAG
>ODAI013033424.1_pt1 | contig 23309 bp, 23 predicted proteins | sample 1539321 | NCBI WGS metagenome assembly ODAI01 (sample SAMN02144231, study PRJEB22623) | gut metagenome | biome: sheep rumen | host: Ovis aries | place: New Zealand | reverse complement strand
TGATGTGCCATTTATTAGTTCTTGAAAATCGTTGGCGGATGGCATTGTTGGGTAATATCCATTCGGAATCGGAATGTTTTCGCTTGATACTTGGATGATATCATCCTCGGATTCAAGGAAAACAATTTTGTCGGTGTTGTTATACTTTGAGTATGGAGTTGTCGAACCGTATTTGTATGTTGTGCCGTCAATAAACGGAGTTATCTCTCCCCATCTGTAAAGAGTTCCACGAACATACGGAGCGGTTGCACCAACATCCATTGAGAACCATAGGTTACCTGACGGAAGCCCTAAATCCACATATTTTGGAAAATTGTATTGGACATTACTTCCGTCTACATAGCTGACCCAAGGTTCATTGTAGTCGTTTTTCATTGCATTGTTAAATTCCGCAATGGTGTCAAAATTGCGTAAATAATCTGCCATTGTTATAGCGTAATTTACTATAAATATGGCGTAATGGAACAACAAAGGGCTGATTTTCGTCAGCCCTTCAATTTATTCGTCCTTCTCAGTTGCTACCGTTGGCGCTTTATCCGTGAAAACAATCGGATCGAGCGCAGCGATATCTTCAGAGTACCAAACTCCACTCCAAACGTTTCCTACGTACGCTTTGTGCCTGGCGATTTCCTCGTTGATTGAAATAACGTCTTCAAGTAGTGCCTTTTTGTTTCCATAGTCATTTGGCTCATAGTTCACAACAAGTTCTTTGGTGAAATTGTAGCGGTTGATAAATGTGTCAAACTCCCTGTCGATGTTAATAAGGCTTAGAACCATGCCTACCATAATCAAAAAACTAAGGATGGAAAATACGCCACCAAGAATTTCGAGCCATTCAAAATCCCAGCCGCCGTATTTCGATGCAAGGATTGATGCGAGAGTGAATACGACAAACACCCCAATAGTAATGTAAAGACAAAGCATAATTTATAGGTTTTAATGGTTAATGTTTCACAACGTGATCCGCAAGCGTAGTAGCCAGTGGTGCGAGTGTTTTCCACCTGCAAGCAAACCCGTACCATTCTACGGTAGCCACTGCCGAGTTGAAAACTTTGTTCGATTCCGCGTTTTTCTTAGGGCTGATATCAATGTCAACATACGTAACATTAACCCCTCCTTCCCTAAGATCCTTAGCAACATTTACGGACTCCTCAACTTCTTTAAGAAGCCTTTCGTTTTTTTGTTCTTTCTGGTATTTTGGGTTTACTTTCCATCTGTTGACAATGCAGTGGGCTCCGTGCCCATGCCCGTCAGTTCCCCTGTCGTACATTGCGATAACCGTAGCGAAAACAGTGTTTGGCCCTCTCGTCTGAGAGTCTGTTGCCACGATAACGTCAATATTCTTGTGGGTTTCTACATAGTGTTTTACATATTTTGAGACAGAAGGTATTTTCTGCCCGTTGAATTTTCTGAACATTATTTCAATTCTTTTTCATAAACAATCCTCCAAGTAGTTGAGTTACAATGAGGACGGTATATTTTGTTTGCATAAATTTGCTGTTTCTCGTTTACAATGAACGCCGGAAATCCGATGTAATCTATTTCGCTATATTCGATAAAGACGGATTTTAGCCTGTCGCCTCCAATATAGAAATCTGCGTCAGCGTTGGATCTGGCGTCAAGAATGGCGACGTTCTTTTCCTTGTAGATTTCTGTTGAAACCATTCCTATTTTCTCGTCTTCTATGTGCAGCGTGGCGAGAACGTAAACTTTTTCCTTTTCCATACTATACGATTTCTACATCGTGCCAATTACCTTCTTCATCAAAATATTGTATATACGCATTGGTGATTCCGTACCAGTTGTACTCAATTTCAGGGATAAAAAGAGACTGATGGCTGTTGTAAAATTTACGGAGCGTCTTGATATCTTCTTTTTTCATGCCCTCGCACCAAAAATCCGTAATTCCTTCGTTAAGAACGATATCATGCCTGTTGTCTACGTCATCCAGTGCCCTTTTAATTAGCTTTACGAATTGCTCGGCATCTTTTACGGAAATATAGTTCCACGGATCAACAGACTTCTTCGATTTTTCATCATCAATCACCTTAGTGTGTGTGGTAAAGGCATCGCAGCAATGCTCGCCGTAGCCAATTTCAACGAAAAGGTTAAAATGAGGATCGTACTTTTCTTCTGATTTTTTGATAGGCAGGATTTTAAGCATAGTTTTTTATTTTTCTGCAAATATAAGAACTATTTTGCTAATTTCCAATTCAGGAATTTTTCAAGTTGCCTTGCGGTGAACGTGTAATACCCTCCGCTCTTGTATTTTTTGAGGGCTTTCACGTAATCCACAAAATCATTGGACATTAACGCGTTCTTAATTTTGGAATATCTGTCTTCAATGTTTTTTAACGAATCTTCCGGTTTAAGGAAGAGGACATAGAATCCTGAATATACAGCAGTACCACCGTTTGCAATATTGATTTTCAAATCGCTCGCGTCCCTGATTATGTTATTCACGGTAATCTTCCCCTCCATAACGTCAGATAAGCCTTGCCTTCTTCCGATTCCGTACCAATCTCCGTCAAAATCCCGTTTTTCAAGACGCTCTTTGTTATCCATAATGTAGTTAAACGCATCTTCGGACAAACGCCGAACCGCCCACAATGGAATCGAGACGCCGGTTTCCGCGTGCGGAAGGAAACATACTTTTCTTTCCCCCGTTGACGCTTTAACAATTGGAATTTCCAAAATGGAGCCGTTGAACTTCGGCTTCGGGTAGATAAAGAAATCGTCAAGAAGAGTTGCCAATCCGTTTTTAACCCTTACGGTTTTTTCTCCGTCATATTGAAGCACATTCCTGAGTACGTCAATATTTTCTCCAAGATACATTTCGTCCCCGATAAACATGTCATTGTACGGAATGAGTTTTTGTGAACCATTTTCGTTTGACGTGTAATAGACGAAACTTATGCTTGCATTTTTCTTGAATTTGAAAATCGACGTATATGCCGTAACGCCATCGAATATTTTCAGGTGCCCGTTGTCAAAGACGGATACCAATGTCCTGTTTTCCCTGGCATATTCCCTGAACGCCCTTCCGGCCGGACCTTTGAGCCAGCCGTTCGGAGAAATGTAGCAAAGCGTCCCCGTTTCATTGAGCATTCTGAGGCCCAGTTCATAGAAGGCGATATACAGGTCGGTTGATCCGGTTTTACAGAACTCATAGTTTTTGAGGATTCTGTACAGTTCATCGTTCGGCTTCAGGTTATGCACACGTACGTAAGGTGGGTTTCCGACAACGAAGTCCATAAGCCCGTCGTAATCGTGGTTTTCAAGGGCATTTTCGCACTTTATATCCCAAGATGGACGAATATCCAGACCCATATCAAAAAGTGTCTTATTCAGGACTTCTATGCACTCTGCGCAAGAGTCAGGATTTATTTCTATCCCGTGGATATAGGTTTCAAGATGCTCTTTCAACAAATCCTGCGTACCACGCTTGAAATTAGCGAACGATAGCACATACCGTTTAACGATTTCCTCCAAAAAGGCACCCTTTCCACAGCTGTTATCCATGATATGCTTCTCAAGTATCCCACTTGTAGAAGGGAGATACCAGCTTCCGTCAAGGATTTGTTTGACTATATTTTCGGGCGTATATATTTCGCCCCGCATCTTTTTTAGGTTTTTCTTCATATTGCAAATATACCAAAGTATTTATGATAAATGGCAAAGCGTATATACATAACAGAAGAGCAGTTAAAAACCATAGTGAAAGAGATGGCATATCCATCAAATTTCAGTATGGAAGAACTTGTCTCGCTGCCTTCCTACGCAGCGAGAGTGAAGTATTGTCAGCAACGTCTTAAAAGGATAGGCGCTGGCAGTTCAAGAATCGTGTTCGCGGTTGATGACGAAAAAGTCCTTAAGGTTGCAAAAAACAGGAAAGGCGTTGCGCAAAATCTTGAAGAAGGACAGGAATGGAAACAGGACTACTACTGTTTCGCAAACGTCTATGATCAGTCAGATGACGGAATTTTCCTCGAAATGCAAGCAGCCAGACCGGCCAAGCCTTCCGATTTCAAGCGTATTACCGGATACGGTTTCGATGTTATGCAGGCTTGGGTGGAATACACCAGGAGTCTTTATACGAGAAACTTTTATTTAAAGAACACGGTTGACCCGAAGTATAAAGCCCTATTCGATTCCGAAGAATGGGGTGAATACTTGAACGATTATAACCCTTTTTCTGGAATACATAATTACCTTTGCGACGCATGTATTGAAGCAGTAGGCGACTTTCAGCGCATTTCTTCTTGGGGAGTTGTTTCCGAAAATGGAGAAGAAAACCTCGTCATTATAGACTTTGGCCTAAGTGACGAGGTGTTCAATGATTATTATCGCAGAAGGGCGTAAATCAGTTGCTTTCGGTTGGTTCTTCAGAAACAATTACCTTCGGCTTATTCTTACTTCCTTTCGGACGGCCTCTTTTCTTTTTTGGCGGGAACTCAAACGTGTCAGGATTCTTCATTGGCTGAACTTCCACGAGTTCAAATGCCTTTCCACTTCTAATTGATTCGTCAAGTTCTTCTGGAATCGGAATTTTTACGCTTTCAATGTTGGCAGGATCCATTTGAGACTCTTTGGCTACTATTGTGCAGTCATTTTTAGGCTGTTCAATGGTGAAAAGTTCTTTTTTTATTTTTCCGATAACTTCATCGGTTGAAATGGCTCTGTCTATTTCTCTCTGAACCAGCGAACGCAAAAATTCAACATCATCCGTGCTGAAATATTTCTGTTCATCTCCTTTAAATTTCACGCCGTCGGGCATAATCGTTTCAACGTTTTTCATGAAACTGTCGTTGGAGATGTTAATTCCGTGTTTTTCTTCGTTTTCGGGTTCTTCGGGCAGGTAATAACCTCCGTCGGGAAGTGTAAGGCCTGAAACAAAATCTTCCTTTGGAATGTCCGTGATTGATACAACTCTCGGTGCCTCATAAACACGCTTCCCACGTACGTCTCCAAGTTCTTCCTGTTTTACGCCCTCACAGTAATCAGCAACTTCTTCCGTAGTCCCAGTGTATAGCCCACGTTCTTTAAGGACGTTCTCAACACGCCTGTCGTTCGCCTTTGTAGCAAACGTAAGTTTCAGTGTCTTGAGAATACCAATAGACATTGTTTCCGCATAGTCTTTGAGCTGGTTAACCAACGACTGACAGAATTCGTTTTTCTCATTGAATTCCTTGTCATCCATTTCCCTGATTTGCAGTTCGTCGGAATTTCCATCTGTGTCGTTTACGGCTGCAACTTCAAGTGCTTCGTTTGTCTGTCCGTCATATTTGCCTACACGTTTCAAGGAAACCGCCCAATAGTCTTTGTTCTTCTCGAAGCCAATGTAGTTTCGCTTGTTAAGCATTGCCATTTTAGCGGTGGTTCCACTGCCCATAAACGGATCAAGAACGGTGTCGCCTTCGTTTGTCCAAGAAAGGATATGGTCTTCCGCAAGTTTTTCAGGGAATACTGCAGGATGTCCCGTCTTGTCGTTGAACGAGACTGTGTATTTCCAAATGTTAGTTCTCAGGCTGAACTCGGGGGTTGGCTTGATATTCTTCTTCGACTGAACGAGGTTTCCTTCCTTGTCGTACTGTGTTTTCGTGCCCCAGTTCGTCCAGCCTGCCCACTTGTTTCGCTTATCGGCAATCAGTTTAATGTCTCCACGAATTTTACCCTTCGTGAACACAAACATATATTCAAAAATCTGAGAGTATCTTTTTGAATTTGCTTTCGCCGGGAACGTGGAAGAATTCTTCTCGTAAATCATTGTATCGTGGATCTTAAACCCGACCTCTTGGAAATACAATGCCTGACGGAATGACGTGCCTGTTTCTCCGCCGTTAACAACTTCGTCACCGACAACCCACACGACAACGCCACCGGGCTTTGTTACTCGGTACAGTTCGTTCGCCACTTCCTTGAAAATGTCGAAATTCCAAGCGAACTCATCGTCCTGATATGTTCTCAGCGAGTCGTAAGGTGGACTCGTTACAGTAAGGTCGACAGAATTATCTTCAAGTTGTTTAAGTCCGTCCCTGCAATCACAGTTGTAAATGTTATTCAATTCAAGCATATTCTTTTAGTTTTACTCCGTTTTTTTCTAAATCTTTTGTTTTGAATATCACCGATACGGTATGATACGTGTCGTTGTCCGCAACGGCTACAAATATATCTTTAAAATTTTCAAGTTTTCCGAAAATTTTCCCGTTCTTAATCATTTCATTAGCGGTTTCCTTCACGGATGGCACGAAATCCTTGTGCCCTTTCGCAAATGTATGCAGGAACTCTTTCAATGAAGGAACGTGTATCATTACAATCTTATCGTTGAAGAAGCACGCAAGCATCTCTGCCTTACTGTTTTTGAGCCAGCCGGGAACGTTATCTTCAAAAATAGACCACATTTCAACTAGAATGTCGTTTCGGTAGTTAAACCTGCGAACTTTCTCAGAAATGCCAACCGTTCGTCCTTTGAACGTTCCCATTACGTCAATGTCGCTACGCTGCAGTTCCTTTTCTTCGTCGGTATTGTATTCTACAAATTCAGCATCCTTAATTCCTACGCTGTCGTAGAATTTTTTCCTTACTTCAAAATCATCAACTGAATATTTCAAGTCGTTTTCAAATATCGCTGCCATTTTTTTCAAATGATTTTTCTTCTACGGGATAGTTGGTAATCAGTACCTCATCTGTCTTACTTTCACGCTCTTTCCTGTGATAGTACGAGTTAGCGTATGATTTGTCAAGGTGGAAAATGAAATAGCCGTTTTCTTTGGCCCAGTTTTTCAGTATTTCATTGGTTTCGCCCTTATTTTCAAGCACATTCGACAATGCGAACTTAACTCCGTTCTTGCTCCAATGGTTGAGCTTCTTTAACAGCATATTTTCTGAGTTCTCGTCCCACCCGTCGTTGTACGTTGCCTGAGAGATAAGGTAAGGAGGGTCCGCATAAACAAACATGCCATCAATACTCGGAAAATCACGGAAGTCCTGTTCCGAGAAAATGCAGTCCTTTTCATGCATTGCATTTATGAATCCGATAAAGTTCTCTCGCATTTTTCCATTGAAACTACTCCTGTTTGCACCGAACGGAATGTTGAATTTCCAATCTTTCTTTAAGTTAAACCGTATCTGGTTGTTGAAACTGTATGCCATTAGTACAAACAAATCGAGCGGATGGCGTTCTTCAACGGGAAGCGCATTGTAATGGTTATCCCTGAAGTTGTAATAGTTTGCCTCCCCTTCCTTTCCTTGGACCAGCCCATATTTTTCAATGGTTTTATCTATGTACGACAGGCACTCTTCAACTGAATGGTTGTACATATATGTGTACATCCAAATCAACGGCTTAAGATTGTCGTTGAACACAACCGTTTTTGCATTGACATTCATTCCGACAGTAGCCCCTCCACAGAACAAATCGACGAAAACGTCAACGTCTTTCGGAAAATATTCCTTGAGCGTCCTAATTAGTTTTTTCTTTCCGCCCATGTAGTTCATTGGGGACACGACCATTTTCTCATCATCCGCTTTCTCTACTGTAGGGCTGTCATTTTTTTCATCAAAGGTAGATTCAGTATTGATTTTCGTTGACGGAGCAAGCTTAATTTTCGCCTTGATGGTGATTTTGTGCCTTTCAGGAATCTGCATACCTTCAACGACGGAGCGGTACGGATCATCTTCGGGAGTTTCTTTCTCTTCCGTGAAAAATCCTTTGTGGAGTATATGGATGTATTCGACAACTCCGTTTGCTGCCTGTTTCCTGTTGTTGTCCGCCTTGTATCGCTGATATTCGGTTCCTTCTACTGAATAATCCCCGTATTTTGACATAATGGATTTGATTTCGTCAAAAGACAGGAGGCCTTCATTGTTATATGAAAGGAAAATCCATTCAAATTTCGCATTCGCAATCAGATCGTCAAGCGCTTTTCCTACGGTTTTTTCACGGCAATAGTCCGATTTATTATAGTCGTCTTTCTTGACGCCCGTTACGGAGTCTGTATCCGGTGCCTCTCCCGTCGCTATCGCGTTTAGCACATGATAGTTTGAACCGTATTGGCGGTTGTTATACGGTGGATCAAGGTAGAGAATATCGCCACTTATCAACTTAATGAGTTCATTGGAATCGCACATCCAAACATCGTTAAGATAAGATGCTTTTTCAATTTGTTTCGGCAGTGCGAAAAATATGCCTTTTTCTGAATTTGACTTTAGTTTCTTTGCGTATGCGCCATAGGTGGACATTGTGTTGGCAACCTTGTCCGCCCCGTCAATGATTGAAAGGAGGACAGCCATGTAGTTTTTCCTACTGAGCGTCTTGTTTGACGCAAGACGAAGCCGCGCTTCTGCAAGTTTCTTTCCGTTTTCCCTGTTAAAATAAAGCCGGCCAGCGCTACCGCCTTCGGCATAGCACTGATAAAGGCTTGATTCTGTGGTTCCTTCAATGCCGTTAAGCGTATCAAGAAAAGACTGAACCACATCCCTGTCAAATCCCCTTAATCCGACATAATTTGAAACGTAAGAATATTTTTCGAAATCGTTTGCGATTACCTTTTTAACCATCGGGCAAAAATGCCTCCCGACAACGCCCGTTCCAGCAAAAAGATCACAGAAAACCTTATCTGAAAGGTCCTCTCCACAATGTTCTTTTACTACGCTTTCAATAAAATTCGTCAATCTGAGCTTTGAACCAATATATCTCATTCAAAAAAGTTTTCAGTTTCGGCAAATATACAAAAAAAATAGGCTCCCGAAGGAGCCTTTTCTAACTGCGTTTTTCAAGGAATTTGTTGAATAATTCTGCGATAAACAGCCCGTTTACATTCTCCCAAGGAGCGTTGTCCTTAAAGTGCCCGTATGTGGCCGTATTGCTGAATAACGGCTTTGTGAGGTCAAATTTATTAATGAACTCATAAGGCGTGAGCGGAAAATACTCCTTAATGAAATCGGCGATAAGAGAATTATCATATTGCGACTTTGCATCAACGTATATGCTGATTGGCTTTGCTACGCCGATAGCGTACGAGAGCTGAACGGTAATCTCAGAAGCAATGCCACCGGCGACAATTGATTTTGCAATGTACCTTGCTCCGTATGCTGCAGAACGGTCAACCTTTGTGCAGTCTTTACCAGAAAACGCACCGCCACCGTGAGGACAACGGCCACCGTACGTATCAACAACAATCTTTCGCCCGGTAAGCCCCGTATCACCTTCAGGGCCGCCAATCACGAACCTTCCGGTTGGATTCACGAGCAGTTCAAACTGACAATTGAAAATACCTGCAATATCAGTGTGGTAAAGCTTCAATTGAGGTAAGATATATTCAAGGAAATATCTCTTAAGCGTAATTTCAGACACATCCGGATCGTGTTGCATTGAAATTAGGATTGTCTTGATTGAAACAGGCTTTCCGTCCTCGTAACGTATTGTATATTGACACTTTGCGTCTGGGCGGCAACCGGGAATTATGCCTGATTTTCTAAAACTGTCGTAAATACGCATGGTGTCGTTTGCGAGAACGATTCCTACAGGAAGAAGTTCCTTCGTTTCGATACACGCGTACCCGAACATTATTCCTTGATCGCCCGCGCCCATGTCTTCCTCAGACTCGCGAACAACGCCCTGACGAATATCCGCGCTTTGTTCGTGAAGTGTATTTACGAAAACAGCCGATTCCGGATTGAAACCGTTCGTTCCATCGTAACCGATTTCGTTGATTACTCGTTTTGCCGTTCCGATAATGTCCACATCCGCAGTTGAATGTGCCTCACCACCGATTACAAGCATATTGTTGGTTATAAAACACTCGGCGGCAACCTTTGCATTTGGGTCTTGTATCAAAAATTCGTCAAGAATTGCGTCAGAAATTTGATCGCAAACCTTATCCGGGTGCCCACAACTAACTGATTCACTGGTAAAATAATATTTCTCCATGCTTATTTAAATTTAACTTAACCAAATATACAAGTTTTCTTTATAATGCTGAAAAAAAACACATGTTTATTAAAAAAGAACATGGCAAAAACAGAAATAAAAACTCTTTCAATGGAGCAGTTGCTGTCGCATCTTGAAGCGGTTGACATCGTTTGCGATTTCTATGATAACGAGATGAAAGCGAACACGGGGCAGTATGATGGTGAAGAAGTTAGTGCCTATAATGCTGCAAACGACAAGTTGCTTGGATATTTGAAAGTCAAGGAAAAAATATTTAACGAAATAGAAACAAGGGTAAAAGGATTATGCTGAAAAAAATTTGGCTTAACATAGTAATATTCTTCAGGTACCTGATGGCGGGTATGCGTGCGGCTGACAATGAAATGACAACCGGCGCGAAAAACATTGCAGGTGACGGTACTTCAATTGAGAAGAAGCAGGAAGCGGATAACCTGTATGCAGCGCTCTTAAGGGGCGAAGTCACACAGGAGGTTCGTGAGGCGCGTCATGAAATGTATTACGCCGAGAGGCGTTCGAAGGATTATATCTATTCCGGCGGAGGGCATGCAAGCAAGAAAAACAAGGTATTCGACTATACGGGAAACGTAGAGAGGTCTGACGGAAAAAGGATATTGCTGGTACAGGACAATTATCAGGACCAGGCCACAATCGAGGAATACGGAATTGACGTCGGGAAAGTCGAGGAATACGGATCCAAGATATACGGAACCATCAAAAGCGAAAACATAGCGAAAAAAGAGTACACTTTCAAAATTAAACGCGATTTCATTCCTAAATTCAGGATTGAAGAGTTCATTAAGAAGGTGGTTGTGAAAGAGTTCGGAGAAAAACGTATATTTGACATATATGTCAGCAAATATCCCGTTCAATTTGACAGACGATCAAGAATGTTCGTCAATATGATTAACGAGATATACGAAGGGAACTTCCGTTCAGAAATCATTGATTTCGATACCGTGTCTTTCGTGACGAAAGATGCTTACGGTTCGGACGATTTGAAACTGTATTCGTTCAACGAGTTCGAATTTCACGATATCATCGACTATGACGGGAACTATGTACTTCGTTTCGTATGCAAGCCACTTGACGACGGCGTTGACCTTATAGCCGAATTTTACGACGATGCTACCGATCAGAAATCAAAGGAACACGCCCCAAGAGAGAACGCCGCCCTAAACATGGATGACGCAATTGAAATTGCAAGAAGGGAATCATACGATGCTGAAACAGCAGAATCCCTAATAAAGCAATTAAATGAAGGAAAATGAATTAACGTACACGACCAGCATACTTAGGTATGATGGCGGAAAATGGACCAAATGCCGGAATTGCGAGTACCTTCAGAATTTTCGATTTGCAAATCGTGAATTCTATCTCGTGAAAAAAGATGCCGTTTATTTCGTAACGACAGACAAGGGTGCGGATATAGCATCCGTATATCTGAAACCTGAAACAGAAAAAGGCGAAAAGATCCTTCCCGGAGAGGTTGTGTCACTGTTCAGGAAAGAATACCTGAAGCACAACATTACCCAGGAAATGATAGAACTGTTTTTGAACGATCCGCAAGAGTACCGAAAGAAATACAACAAATAAGCCGGCTTCAACAGCCGGCTTTTTTAAAGTATTGTCAATAACAGTGCCCAAACGCAGCCGAGTTCAGACGCAAGTACGCCCTCCCCGACGAATTTGCTCCCTATTGCGCTTTTCGGATAAGCAATCAGCCACAATGAAAAATACACCAACGGCGTAACAATGGGGCAAACTAACAGACTCGTCGTAAACGATGAAAACGTAACGAGGTTTAGCATAACCAGCACGGACAAAGCCATGCCAAAATAAAAATCAACCTTGTGGGAAAACCAAAAAAGCTTGATGCTCTCCCACAAATCACCAAGTCTCTTTTCCATAGTTATATAAGTTCCTACTAATAAATACTTTTAATCTTCTTATTTCTTTTCTTCTGCTTCTTTTTCTTTCTTCCTAATTTCTTTAAATTTTTCCATTTCTTCCATAACCCAATCAAGCGAAACAGGGTCTTTTTTCTCCACTTCATATTTGGGTCGGATAAATTTGTAGAATGCTTTTCCGTTTGAACCGTCGAGACCTCCGGCCATAAACATAAGATAGTCGTTTACGTCCACTTTCTTGTATTCATACATGTCTCCTTTCCTGAAAACGATACGGAGCGTTTTAAAGTCGTTTTCTTTATCGTCGCATTCTGAATAGAGAATGTTGGAAGAATCATACCAAGCACGGTCTATCTTGTTTTTTTTGTCGTAATACCTAAATAGAATCATTTTCTTTTCTTTTGCTAAAGATACTATATTTTTTATAAAAGGGAAACGAATGGCCAATCAACCAGTAAAGAAAAAGTTCGATTACGAAAAATATTTCTCAAACGAATTGCGGGGATTGTTGAATTATATCGGCACAACCGTTTCAGCGGAAATACCGTTCACATCGCTCACATTTGATATCTTCTTCATTGCCGCTATGGAAATGAAGGACAGTCTGTTATACAAGGCAATGAACGGGTTCATAACAAGCACAAGCATTGACGAAATACATGACAGGGTACTTGCCATGGTTACCGATACCAAGGTAATGCCTGTGAGACCGGGAAGGACGATAGAATATTCAACGGAGCTTAAAAACCTGTTTATGCTGTCAAACGGGATAAAGGAAGAAACAGAGGCAAATGCCATAACTTCGGATATGGTGCTGTTGGCATTCCTACGAAGCACAACGAAGGAGAACCCGATTCACAAAATCATTGAAGACGCCGGAATTAACGAAGATACCGCATTGGATCTCGTTAAAAAAATGAAAGATACGATGTCTGCAATTTCAAGTATGACGACAGATCAATTTGAGGATTTTGCAGACAAATTTATGACCGGAATGATTGTTGGAATCGATGTGGGAAGCGATGAAGGCGACCATTCTGCGTTCCATGTTGTCGGAGGCGGGGAATACAACGATCTACGCGATATGGTTGAAAGCCTAATGGGCGGAAAACCAAGCGGACAGCCAAAGAGGAAGGATAAAAGCTCGATAGAATTTTGTGACAACCTCAACAAACTAGCTGAAATCGGGAAGATAGATCCGTTAATCGGAAGAGATAAAGAAATTTTCGAGATTACAAAGGTCCTCAGCAGGAAAATGTGTAACAATGTCGTATTGGTTGGGGACCCAGGCGTTGGCAAGACAGCATTGATTTGCGGGCTTGCAAAGAGGATTGTTGACGGCAATGCTCCAATGCTGTTGAAAGATTGCGAAATATTCAGATTGTCTTTAACCGATATGGGCGCAGGGACGCAGTTCAGAGGGCAGTTTGAACAGAGGGTTTCCTCTTTGATAAAATCGCTTAAAAAGGTTAAAAAGCCAATATTGTTCATAGATAACATTCACGTCTATACAAACGAAAGGAAAAGTTCTGAATTTGACATATTCGGCGCCTTGGAACCGTTGTTCACGGAAAACGATGTTATGGTAATTGTAGCCACTACAGCAAAAGGCTACCATTCTTCCTTTGACGGAAATCCTGACGTTAGCAGGCGTTTTCAGAAGGTAACAATAGACGCGCCGTCGGAAAATGAATGCCTTGAAATCCTTGAAGGGGTTTCGGAAACGTTCGAGAATTTCCATAAGGTGAAGTACAGCAAGGAAGTCCTTAAATCTGCTGTAACGCTTGCCGGAAGATACATTACGGACAGGAAACTTCCATCCTCCGCTATTGACTTGATTGATGAAGCAGGTGCGTTGAAAAAAATGAAACAAACAGAGCCGGAGGCTGTTTATTTAAAGAAAAACAAGATTGCTTTATTGAAGAAGAGGAAGGACAAGCTTATTAAAGAAGATAAAATAGCCGAATCAAAAGATATCGACTATGAAATCGACGGGCTCAAGATAGACATTGCGGAAGAGATAGACAAGATAGAGAAATTGGGCTTTGCTGACGTTACGGAAGAGGATATGTGCAGGGCAGTTTCCGAGCATACGGGAATACCGGTTCAAAAAATCACCGTATCGGAGAAAAAGCAACTTTCAAAGATAAACGATATCCTGAACGCAAACATTATCGGACAGAGTGAAGCGATAGACATTGTTTGCCGTGGAATAAAGAGAAACAAGGTGGGGCTTGTACAGACTAACCGGCCGGTTCTCAGTTGCATGTGCATTGGAAACACGGGCTGCGGAAAAACGCTCCTCGCAAAAATGCTTGCAAAGGAAATTTTTGGCGACGAAAAGTACCTTGTACGTTTCGATATGTCCGAATACTCAGACAAGACGGCAGTGAATAAGCTTATCGGTGCTTCCGCAGGATACGTTGGATACAACGAAGGAGGATTGTTGACGGAAGCCATTAAGAACAAGCGCCACGCAGTCTTGCTAATCGATGAAATTGAAAAGGCGACGGAAGAAATATTCAATATATTCCTGCAGATACTTGACGAAGGTTTCCTTACAGACAACACTGGATACAAGGTTGACTTCAAGAACACGATATTGATATTGACTTCAAATGTCGGCGCCAAAGACGCAGCGAACGAAAAACCGTTAGGGTTTGTAACTGACAACAATTTGAACAAGCGTGACATTATCGAAAAAGAGTTGAAAAACAAGTTCCCGCCAGAATTTTTGAACAGGCTTGACGAAATAGTTTATTTCAACTCATTGACGGATGATAATTTGAAGGATATCGTCAATCTCGAACTGAAAAAACTATCAGACAGGCTTGAGAAGATTGGGTATTCCGTAGAATACGAAGACAGAGTGACGGATTACATATTCAAGAAGATAGAGCCCGAAAAGGAATACGGCGCACGTCCGATAGGAAGGGCAATCCAACGTGAGATAGAAAACAAGATTACGGATTACATCCTCGAAAATGAATGCGAAGGAAAGAAATTCAAGGTTTCCGTGCAAGAAAGCCTTGAAGTTGTAGGAAATAAATTCAGCAAATTCGTTCGCGGAAAAATGAACAATATCGTTATAGAGTAGTGTTTTGTTTTATGTTTTAGTATTTATTATAAAATAGAAATAGCGATGGCAGAAAAGATATTTAAAGGATTTAGACAGGTAGATGGAACAGCGGAAAATTTTTCAACGAGCGGATTTGAAAATGGGTACATCTATTTCGTAAGGACATCGGAAGATGGAGAAGACGGCTATCTTTGGTTCAACGGTAAGAAATACGGGGAAGATGAAACCCGTATTGATTGTGGTACCTATTGATTCAACGATACGAAAAAGAAAAGCCTCCGAGTTTCGGGGGCTTTTATTGTATGTTGAGCGCTGATTTTATCGCTTCAGCAATCTGTTTTGTAAGTTCTTGCGTCTTTTTATATTTGGCGAACGGCTTTCTTTGCTTCATTCCATCATAAAGCCATTTTTTGAAATCTTCAATGCCGACTTCAGAAATGTACTTGAACCCTTTCCAGTCTTTTTCATAGTTTGACAGATATGCCGCTTTCGCCTGTTCTGCAGAGTTGAATCCGAGCATTACTTTCGTCTCGTCAAATTCCCTTCCGTCATATTGGTCAATTGGGAAAATTTTGTCAGAACTGAGGTTTGGCCCAATAAACACGTCTATCGCGTCTCCGTCTTTGCCAAGCGTCTTCGTGAAATAGCCGTAGTCATTATGCATAAGCGTTTTCCACTCTTTTCCGTTCTTGTCTTTACCGCTCCTGTAAGTCCCTTTCGGATTTTCTATCTTAATGTCAAATCCGTTTATACGCACGAACCCATGTTTATAGTTCCCCGCTTTCTTTTGTCCGTCGGTGGGGTTCGTGTCGGTGTCCTGCCTTGCCTTTTGAAGTTCTGTGAACAGGTTTTCTGCGATTAGATATGATAGTTTGCTTTTCATTATACTATTTATAAATACATTAAGAATGTAGTAATATGGCAAAAATTATACTTAACGAAAAGCAATTTAAGGATTATATGAGAATTCTCCGTGAAAACGAGAAAAAGAAAGCTCTTGTAAACAAGATCATAAAAGAATCCATGGAGGAAGGAGAATTTTCAGATTACGTAAATGATGTTTCGGATAACATAAGATACGGCTATTCAATGGGTAATGGGGAGCCGAAAAATTGGAAAGAGGCGGTTACTCGCTGCGGATACGATATAATCAACTCCAACGAAAATGGTTTTTATTGCTCAGCAAGATACGGATTTTTGGGTAATGCAGATGCGATAGACGATCCGGAAGATGTTGCCGACATGCTCAAAAAATTCGGCATTAAGGCTAAATATGTAGGAACTTTTAAGACGAAGGGCGGAAACGAAGTTGAGAAGTTCAAGTTTCTTAAATAATTGTTGATCGAAAAATTTGGAAAATTGAAAAACTTTTGTATTTTTAATACAAAAGTTTTATTGTTTTATGGGAGTAAGATTGAACAGCGAGAAAAAGATAGAAAACGATAGTTTTAAATTAAAAATCGGAACGACCAACAAGATAAACCCAATGGTTATTTACGTTGAAGGAAAAGCGTTCATAAGTCCTGAAGATGACAAAGAAGATTATGCCAAAGACATTGCTGAAATCAAGCACGTATTCAAACAAAGCATAAGCGACGGACTATGTACGACGGATGTGTTCGACAATAAGTATATCATTGATTTTCAAGTCGCTTCGAGCGGAATTGCCGTAAATAAGAAAAGTTTTCTATCATTTCAGTTCCTTGTTAGGCAAAAAAGGGACAACATTATGAAGCTAACGGACGTTAAAGCGAGGACGGAAGGCATGATACTCAGTATAGTTGACTCGTTGAAAAACGCAATATTGGAGCACAACTTTTCGCTTACAAAGACCAAGAAATAGGTATTTATAGGGAAATAGGAACAAGAATGGCTCAATATCATTACATAAACCAAGGCGCGGATTTGCCGAATTTGAGAATGGAACTCGTAAACGATGCCAAATACGAGTACATAAAATCAGGCAAGTTTGGAAATGCAATACAAAACGCCGACGTGACATTTTCAATGTGGGACGAGAATGGCGTGTTAGTTCTTTCTGACGCGCCGTGTGTTATACATCTTGCCAACGACAACAGTTGCGAGGATCATTATATCATAGAATACAGGTTCACAAAACGTGACACAAGGAAAAAAGGCAAGTTCAAGGGGCAGTTCAAGATTGAATTTCACGGAGATATCTACCAAGACGGCGTAGAATATCAGGAAGGAACGTTGATAATGCCTATCTATGAGGATGTTTACGTATTTGTAAAATAAAACCCGAAGGATTTCCTTCGGGTTTTTCTTATCTTAGAGGGCGTTTGATAACCCTTCTTGTAGCGGTCTTAGTCGCAGGCGTAACGACCTTCCGCTTTGTAACCTGTTTCACAGGTTCTCTTTTTACCGCCTGTCCACAATTACACATATATTTTCTTTTTTTAGTTTACTAACCACATTGAAGCCCTGTATGCTGCAGATTTGTCCTGATGGAGCGGTTCCCTGTTCATAAATATCTGCGGCGTGTACTTTTTCTCAATTTCTGTCTGCGCCTGAGATTGAGAAGGGCCGAATTTAATCCTGCTGTTTGCCTGTATCAATGCTTTCATAATGGAAACGTCCATTGCCTTGTTTCTCATTTCTTTCTGCATTGAGAATTGCACAACGAAAAGTCCCATAGCAAGGCAGGTGATTGTATCGTCGTGGAAACCATCCATGTGATCCTGTTTCCCGTTTTTCCAAACCCATGTTTCAAGTTCGGCAAGCACTCTTTGGGAACGAATTTTAAATTCGTTGTTCCTTACCATACTTGCAAAATTAGAAAGCATTTGGAATCGGTTGTTACCGTTGTGGAAGCCAGGCATTTTTCCGTTCTGAGCCTTCAAAGCCGTACGTCCCTGCCTCATGTAATCTTTCAAATCAACATCATCGTAATAGAGGTTGGGATATTCGAGATTCATAAGTGTAATGAGCGTAGCGTCACCGTAACCGCCAATTGATTCAACCACACAGAACGCATTGTTATAAAGCCTTCCGTAGTTGTTTGCCAATTCTCCAATAATGTCTCCGAAAAGTTTTCCGTTATATTCAAGCACCTGTTCGATACACGGCATTCCGTCGTCGTCTATTCCATCCAAGTCGAATATTTCAAGGGCTGTCGAGTCATCTGCATCACCACGTGAGTTATCGACTGACAATATGTAACGGTGGCCTTCTATCGGAAGTTTCCAAATCCACACTTCCTGAAAGTCCTTGTCGTGCAGTTCAGGGTCCGGATCCCGCATATTCTTCAGGCGCTGCATTTCAATGTATGTCGGGTCTACAACGTTATCAGAAGAACCGACGAATGACACATCAAGCTCTTGTGCGATTTTGATAGGGTCGTTGTTAAATGCGTTACACATTCCAACATACCAAGGAGAAGTCGCCTTGTACCCTTCGCGCTCCATCGTAGCCCAGTGCTCCGGATTATACTCAATGTGCCCTTCTTTATCAATAACAGGCTCTTCGTATTCAGCAAGCAATGCCTTTGTTTCCTCGTCAAACTTCTGCCATTTCAGGAAGCAGTTATAACGCGGGTCTTGATACCAACGAAGTTCCGTAATGTGGAAATCGTTTTTCCCGTTCAACGCCTTGTTATAGATACCATAGTACAATTGGTCCTTTCCACACGGGGTTGAAATCATTATTGTTCTACCACCTGTTGATGTAGTAGCCACAGCCTGTGCGTAAACGTCCATTCCGTTCTCAATGAAGGCTGCTTCGTCGAATATCAGCCAAGAAACAGAAGATATACCACGAGCCGCGTTCGGGCCTGAAGAAACAGCATATACTTTACACCCGTTTTGGAGTTCGAGACGCTGTTTATTATGAATTTTGAAAATATCCTTCTTGTTCTTTTCACTTTTAGGGTCCACTGAAAAGAATTCATCACCCCAGAACCACCTCGGAAGCTGCATCAAGAAATGCTCAATCTTTTCAAGAAGGTTTTGCGAAAGTTTCAAGTCACGTCCCACAATTAGCACTGTTTCCGGCGATTCGGGACTTGCAAGGGCTATTTCGCATGAAATAAAAGCCGCTGCAGTTGTCGTAATACCCGCTTGACGTGGCTTTGTAACAATGTTTCTACGATAGTCTCTAAAAGCTTCAATCAGGTCTTTTTGCCTTGGGAACAGATTGAATTTTACTTCCTTTCCTTTTTGCATGTCAAACGTCTTCAGATAATTCTCAATCATATAAATTCGAGATTTATCAGAAATACACTTGATATACTCTTCAGATATTTGCGCAATATCGACCATAAAACCTATTTTATTGCTTTTAAGCATTAAATAAATAGTTTTTATAAGGCGTTTTGTATTTATATGTAAGTAAATTATGGACTGATATGAAGCAGATAAGCAGCGATATTTTGAAGCAAGCTATTAACGAAGCAATAAACGAAATGTTTGGCGAGGCAGCACCAATGCCTCTTCGTGGCGGAAATGCAGGCGGGCATCCTACTCCACTAAAAGCACCCACCCCTCTTCGTGGTGGAAATGCTGGCGGACCTCCAATGCCACTTAACAAAGGCGTTGGGGCTCCTACTCCGTTGAAAGGAAATGGAGCGCTAAGTCCACAAAATCCTCCGTTGCTTAGCACAACCGGTGCGGATGACATGTCGTTTAAGGGAGAAAAAACCAAAAACGGATTCCGCCCCGGCGTTAACGACTGCAAATATGGAAATTTCTTTGAGACACTTGACCCGAATATGCAGGATGAAACCGTGCTCAAGATTGATTTTGATTATATTCACAATTTGACAGCACAAAGGTGGGTTGACACCCTTAACAAACAATTCGGAAACGTTCTGTTGGCCAAAAAAACTGAAAAACCTTGGTTGGCTAACAAGAAAATGAAGACAAAAGAGGAAGTTGAAGAAAACAACAACTTTAAATATTTTATCAGGGTTTGCGTTTTGCCGGGCAAGAACGACGATTTTCTTAATCTCGCAGATCAGATAATTGACACACTTTACCAAATGCCGAAAGTTGTAAACAGGATGACAAAGTTTACTGTCAGTTACGACCCCGGGTTTGAATCTGAACTCATTCAGAGAGTGAAAGATATTGTTAGAAAGACTCCAACAGACAAAGAAATCGAAGAAGTTAACATTAGGATTGCCGATTCTTGGGTTGATCTTTTGTCTCAGATGAACGATGCTCAAGTTAGACAAAAACTCGGAAACATAAACGGATTTATCGCAAGCGCACCCGCTACAAATTCCGCAGCAAGCAAAAACATTCCAAGGGGTGATCTTACAGGCGATAACGGTTTTGAAGCGGGTCACCAGCTTACTGCCGCAAACGCGTTCCAAATCTACCTTCAGGATCCAAACGCAACATTTGTTACACAAGAATTCCAATGGAGAAGATGGGGGCATGAAGTTATTGACCCTAATAAGTTCATATTGGTTACTGTTCCTTCAAAGAAAAAAACAACTGCCGACGATATTGATAAAGGTGCAAAGGGCGCCGGATTTGCAGGTGGTAAAGAAGAGTTCGACACGAGAAGAAAGAGAGGCGAACTTGGAGGAGGAAACGTTTTTGCCGTAAGAATGAACGCGCAAAAAATATCGAAAGATAATGTGTTCTTCTATACGATAAAAATGTATGACGTGGCAAATACAAGGGTTATGCCTGGAATGACGAGTAAATTCTTGGAAGGCCCGGGGCAAGACATAAACCTGAAAGACAATTTGAAGGGAATACCAAACGCTGCCGCAAGAACGGCTGGCTATGTTCCTAATACTATCGCAACCGCCGCACAAGCAATTTCAGGCGATGGTTCAAGCAACCCTCATATTGCAATAATAAGAGACGCGTTGTTTGATGTTGCTATTAGCTACGGTGCAAACGTTCCTCCAAAGACTAATAATCCTGATGAAGACATTGTGAATTGTGCATACGCATACGCAGAGAAACTTTTGAGCAAGGGTTTCGGCATTTCAGTTAGCGAAACACAAAAAGCATTTTGTGATGGCTTCACCGGCGCTCTTGCTATATGCGTTGGCGTTAAGAGCGATACAGCAAGAATGCACCTTGAAAGAGCACGAGAAGCAAACGGAAAGGACTCTAAACTCTCACACCTTATCATTCAATGGGGCGACGAACTTGGTGAACTTCTAAACAAGGTAGTTAGAAAAACACAAGAATTGCTTGCCGCGAGAAAGCAGATTGCTGCCAAAAAGACAGCACAGCCTGCCGTGGCTCCTGCTACTGCACAGCCCGCTCAAAACACGATGGCAAACGTTATTGAAGAGAGCGAAAGTGTTGATGCTAACAGTCTTGGAATTCATATAATGTCCACAGAAGAGTTTGCGAATTTGCTTGGTGTTGGGCAAAACGAAGGCGATATGTACGAAGAAGAAAATGATTTTGTATCTGACGAAACAATAAAAGAGTCTTTCTTTAGTTTCTTGGACAGAATGGAAAAATTATGGTAAGCCGTAAAAAACATATAGAAGAAGAAATAGGGGAGGGAAAAGGAATTCCACCAAGAGGGAAATCCTTTTCCGAGCTTATGAACGTTTATAAGGTTGTTAGCCATAGAGATGCTGACAACTATATAAACGGCTATGACAGGAAACAGTCTTCCGGATACAAAGAAGGGACGGCGGATGCATACGGAATTATTGGATATTGTCATGCTACTTTGGATGGCGCAAGAGTAATGCTTAACGGCGGGTGGTTTGGAGATAGTATTATACAATTTAAGCTGTTACACGGCCTTCAAAACTTCATTTTTTACACAAATTATTCTTACGGGTACTCATCTGATGCTGCTCAAGTCGAAGAACTTATGCGGAAAACATACGGGAAGGTTCTTTCTTTGGAGGAGCAGTTTTACCGTATAACTAACGATTGGAATATTTCAAAAGATTTCGCTAGAAGATATAGCTCTCCGCATTCATACGGAAAGTACGGAATAGACGAACTTTATGAAAAGGGATATTGGCCACGAGGCATTGTATGCGTTTATGGGGCTGGCGACGTAGTTGTTTTACCGTCAGTATTTAGCGATATGATTACTTGTGCAATAGCGAAAAACGCTCAGGGTAAAAGTACTTCCGAGATACAGAAAATGCTTGATTCAAACCCGGTTCTTGATGATAAAGCAAGAGCGGTTCAAGAAGATTTTCTGGATATAGTTCCGCACATGTTAAGAGCCGGCGCTAAAAATCCTAACGCGTGCCAATATAGAAGGGTTGGTGACTATGTTTTTGCTCCTTACGATACCGTCAGAGGCGGATACAACATAGCAATAATCGACGAAAAAAATCCGGTACCCGAAGTTCAAAAAATGTTTCCGGAAGACAATATGCTGGATCAATTGCCGGGAAACGTTACTTCAAGCGGCTCGTTTAAGTTTATAATGGGCAAAAGAAAGTGGATGGGTAACGTTTTAGGCCTTGATGCTTACGATACAAAGCTATCCAACAATCCGGTATTTTGGCTTGCAGATGTTCCTGACCAGCCGTACGAATGGAATGCTATTACATATGCATACGAAAACCCGGATTGGGTTGAAAGTATTTTAAGAGAATACGGCTTGGTTGCCGAGTCTGAATTGCACGCAAAAATAATGACTGAGGCATTTAGGCCCGGAATGTCGTATAACGAATTCGTAAAAGAAAATCGCGCAATTGGATACGTATGCACTCACAGCTGGAGTGTGAATGGAATCTTAAAATATGGATTTAGTAGAGAGTGGGCTTCGGAAAACGATAAAAAGCAACGCGGCGGAAGTTGGTATGGAATCGGCGTTTATGGGTCTCCAATATTGGGCGAGCCATTCAGTTACAATAACAACATGAAAAATGCCGGCTCAATAAGGCTTTCTACATATCCAGGAAGCAAAAGCGATGGGCTGAAATACGGAAAAGTAATATTTAAATGCGCAATATTAGGAGGATGGAATAACTTCCTTATTTTTGATAAGACACTTGCACAGGCAGTTTACAAAGACAACTGGACGATTGAAGGTCAAATAGCACAGATTTTTGGCGCAAAGAACGCAAACGACGGAAATTATTTGCTAAACGAACTCAAAAGGAAAGGAGTCGGCCATTTTAGATATGACGCATACGAAGACAATGGAGATCCGAGAACGGGTGAAGCCATACACGGACTTTTCTCTTCCGGTGTAGGAAGCCCTGAGTACGAAAAATGGGAGAAATTTTTCAGACAGCACGGAATAAGGGGCGCAATATATCATGGCGGAAACGACGGATTCGCTTTTGTGTGCTACAATTTCACAGAAGTCATTCCTATTGCAGTAAGTTACGATAACGGTAATACGTTCACTGATAGGCCACAAACGTGGTCTGACAGAAGCGGAACATACGAAACAT
>ODAI013902385.1_pt1 | contig 23315 bp, 20 predicted proteins | sample 1539321 | NCBI WGS metagenome assembly ODAI01 (sample SAMN02144231, study PRJEB22623) | gut metagenome | biome: sheep rumen | host: Ovis aries | place: New Zealand | reverse complement strand
CCTGATCATGTCCGGCCTGGGCATCGCCACCTCCTGGCTGCCCATTGCCTTCGCCGTGCTGCTGGCGGAGGTCCGCTCCACCAAGTTCCAGCGGGCGGGGCAGACCCTGACCACCATCCCCAACTTCATTTCCTGGGTGCTGGTGTACGCCATCGCCATCTGCATTTTCTCCACCGACGGCTTCATCAACAGCTTCCTGAACAACGTCATGCACATCCAGGCCAACACCAATTACCTGCAAATCGCCGATCATACCTGGCTGAAAATGCTCCTCTGGGGCACCTGGAAGGGCATCGGCTGGAGCGCTATCGTGTACATCGCGGGCATCGCGGGCATTGACCAGCAATTGTATGAGGCGGCCAAGGTGGACGGGGCCAACCGGTTCCGCTGCATCTGGCATATCACCATTCCCGGCCTGATGCCTACTTATATGGTGATGCTGCTCATGAGCGTGGCGGGCATCCTCAGCAACGGCATGGAGCAGTACCTGGTGTTTGAAAACGCCATGAACAAGGACGTGATCGAGGTGCTGGACCTGTACGTGTACCATATCGGCATCGGCCAGAACCAGATCCCCCTGAGCACCGTGGTGGGCATTTCCAAGTCCCTTGTGGGCGTGACGCTGCTCTTCGGCGCAAACGGCATTTCCAAGGCTGTTCGCGGCGAGAGCATCATTTAAGGGAGGGATGAGCCATGAGTAAAAAGCAGCATGCCACTCCCATGCACATCAAGCGCAGCGCGGGGGACTGGGTATTTGAAATCGCGGTGATCGTGTTCTTCTGCGTGTTCACCTTCATCTGCATCTTCCCCTTCTATTATCTGCTGATCAACACCATTTCCGATAACGACCTGGTCACCAGCGGACGGGTGAATTTCTATCCCGTGCTGAAAAATTCCGAGGGCGCGGCGGTGTTCGGGGCGCAGATCAACAATTATCTGGCCCTGCGCAACGTGCAGGACATGGGCTCCAGCATCATGGTCACCGTGACCCGCACGGTGATCGGCACCGCTTTGATGGTCATTACCAGCGCCTGGGCGGGATACCTGGTCACCAAGCAGAAAATGTGGAAGCGCTCCTTCTGGTATCGCTTCCTGGTGATCACCATGTATTTCAACGCCGGCCTGGTGCCCTGGTACATGAACATGCTGATGATGGGCCTGACGGATAATTTCCTGGCCTACATCATTCCCGGCATGGTGGCCCCCTACAATATCATCCTGGTCAAGACCTACATCGAATCCATTCCCGCCTCCCTGGAGGAAAGCGCCGTCATCGACGGGGCCTCCACCATGAAGGTCTGGCTGAAAATCATCCTGCCCCTCAGCGTGCCCATTCTGGCTACTATCGCCATTTTCGGGGCCGTGGGCAACTGGAACTCCTTCCAGGATTCCCTGCTGCTGATGAACAACCGGCCTGACCTGTACACCCTGCAGCATCGCCTGTATATCTACCTGAACTCCTCCAGCAACCTGGGGGCCATGATGAGCCAGGGCGGCACCGTCAGCGAGCAGGCCGCCCAGAGCATGCTGAACCAGCGCGTGATCCAGTACACCGTGTCCATGGTCAGCATCATCCCCATCCTGCTGGTGTATCCCTTCATGCAGCGCTACTTCGTCAAGGGCATCATGCTGGGCGCGGTCAAGGGATAAGCGAGGAGTTAGGAGTGAGAAGTTAGGAGTTAATAGTTCAATAATAAGGAGGAAACGGAACATGAAAAAGTGGCTTTCTCTCTTGCTGGCGCTGGCGTTGGCCCTGACCGGGCTCAGCGGCCTGGTTTCCGCTTTCGCGGAGGATGAGGACATTTACGCCAAGCTGGACGACATCGGCGTGTACGACGGGGACCCCATCGTGATCAACGTGTACAGCCAGCTGGCCAATTACAGCGGCATTCAGGCCCATTGGAGCGCCGATCTCCTGCTGGATAAGTTCAACGTGAAAATCAACATCATTCCCGATTCCGACGGCACCTACGCCACCCGCATGGAAAGCAAGAACCTGGGCGACATCGTGGTCTGGGGCGCGGACGGCGACCAGTATCAGCAGGCGGTTTCTCAGGGCCTGCTGCTGGACTGGGAAGAGGACGGCCTGTGCGAGGAATCCGCCCCCTATGTGTGGGAAAATTACCAGATGGCTCTGGAAGCCAACCGGGCCAAGAGCCCCGATGGCAAGATCCACGGCTTCGGCCACAACGTGGCCCTGAAATCCGGAAGCCATGAAAACTTCTTCTATACCTGGGACCTGCGCTGGGATCTGTATCAGCAGCTGGGCTGCCCGGAAGTGAAGGACCTGGACGCCCTGGTGGAGCTGTTCAAGCAGATGAAGGAACTGTGCCCCAAGGATGAAAACGGCAATGATACTTACGCCGTGTCCATCTGGCCGGACTGGGACGGCAACATGGTTATGTACGTGAAGGCTCTGGCCACCGCCTACTTCGGCTGGGATGAATTTGAACTGGGCCTGATCAATACCGAAACCGGCGAATTCCAGGGCTGCCTGGAACCCGACGGGCTGTACATCCAGTGCCTGAAATTCTTCAACAACCTCTACCGGGCGGGCCTGCTGGACCCCAACTCCGCCAGCCAGACCTATACCACCATGGGTGAAAAGGTGAAGGCGGGCGGCACCTTCTGGAGCATCTTCAACTATGCGGGCTCCTCCATTTACAACACCGCCGAGCACCTGGACCAGGGCAAGTACATGTACACCGTGGTGCCCCAGGAAGCTACCCCCATCTCCTACGGCCTGTCCCTGACCGGCGGCAACCGCATTTGGAGCATCGGCGCGGACGCGGAATATCCCGAGCTGTGCCTGGCTATCATTGATTACCTGGCCACCCCCGAAGGCAGCATGACCATGTGGTACGGCCCCAAGGGCCTGACCTGGGACTACGACGAAGAAGGCGGCGCTTACTTTACCGAGCTGGGGCAGAAGACCAATCAGGACCCTGCGTTCGACATGACGGGCACCACCCTCATCGGCCCCCGCACCGGCAAGGAATATCCCCAGAGCGGCACCTATAACGACGGCGCCCTGCAGATCAACAACACCACACTCACCGCCAGCCAGCAGAACCCCGACAGCGGCAAGCAGGAAAGCCTGGACAAGGCGGGCTGGGTCAGCGTGCTCAGCGCCGATCTAAAGCCCATCCAGCAGGCCTGGTGCGAATGGGCAGGCGCCGCGGACACCCAGCAGTATCTGGAAAACCACCCCTACAAGGTGATGTTGGACAAGGGCACCTACGCCCCTGCCACCCGGGACGGCGACCTGGACAAGAAATGGAGCCAGATCCAGACCGCGGTCAAGACCTATTCCTGGCGCGCCATTTACGCCAAGGCCGACGCGGAATTCAACCACCACGTCAGCGAAATGATCAAGCAGTGCGACAACTACGGCTATCAGGACTGCGTGGCCTGGTGCGTGGAGCAGGCGGCCCTGTGCTGGGAAGCCCAGCAGGCCCAGGCAGCCAAAACCAAATAAGCGTTTCCCATTTTTCTCCGGCCCCCTTGCCATCATCGGAAGGGGGCCCTTTTTGATAAATAGGCAATAGCAAGAGAGCTCAGAGTTCAGATCTTTTTGCCGTTCCAAGTCTGGATGCGTTTTTTGTGTCCGTCTATATTCTCTGTACTCTGAAACCTGCACACTGCACTTTCTACTATTGCCTGTTGCCTATTGCCTGGTGATTTAAAGCGTTCTTTATCATCCCGACCAATTACAAAGCATTCAGAAACGGCATGAACACGAAAAAATACCGCCCATCATCCGAAACCGTGGTATAATGAGCCCGTTGTTTTTCATCAATTCAGAGAAAGCGGGTATTTGGGATGATTGGAACGTTGGTGAACGCAGCGGCGATTATCGCGGGGGCGCTGCTGGGCATGCTGGTGCGCAAGGGACTGCCGGAGCGCATCAAGGACGCGCTGATGGCGGGCATGGGTCTGTGCGTGATTTTGATTGGCCTGAAAGGGGCGCTTGGCACCGGCAGCGAAATGCTGGTGATTATATCGGTGGTGCTGGGCGGGGCCCTGGGCGCTGCGCTGCGCATTGAGGACAGGCTGGAATGGGTGGGGCAAAAATTGCAGGCCCGGTTTTCTTCCGACCCGGACAGCAGCATCGGCAAGGGCTTTGTCACCGCGTCCCTGATTTTCTGCGTGGGGGCTATGGCCATTGTGGGCAGCATGGATTCCGGTCTGCGGGGCGACCATTCCACCCTCTTTGCCAAAGCGGTGCTGGACGGGGTAATGAGCGTGGTGCTGGCCAGCACCCTGGGCATTGGCGTGGCGCTGTCCGCGGCGGCTGTTTTCCTGTATCAGGGGGCCATCGCGCTGCTGGCCCAGGCCATCGCCCCGCTGCTGACGGAACGGATGATCACCGAAATGAGCGCGGTGGGCGGATTGCTGATCGTGGGCATCGGCTTGAATATGCTGCGCAAGCAGCATATCCCTGTGGGCAATCTGCTGCCGGCGGTGTTTATGCCGCTGCTGCTGGTGCTGATGATGTGATTTTATCATGGGCGCGCTGGTTCATATCATTCAAAATCAGCTTGGAACTTAGACCTTCAAAACCCATTTGTCGAAAATTGACTTGACAACATGATTGAGTTAGGATATACTATCTGCTTGTAAGGAATGGCTAACTAACCGCATGCCGGACAAACAATCCGGCGGAGGGGCAAACGGAGGATATAGATGACACTCAAGGATTTGAAGCCGGGACAAACGGCGCTGATCACGGCGGTGGGCGGCGAAGGTGCGCTGCGGCAGCATTTTTTGGACATGGGCGTGATTCCCGGCGCGGAAGCCACGCTGGTGAAGCTGGCCCCCATGGGCGATCCCATGGAGCTGCGTATTCACGGCTATGAGCTGACCCTGCGCCTGGCCGACGCGGAAAAGATCAGCGCGGAAATGGTGGAGAGAAGCGCGGCCCAAAGCGGCAAACCGGGCAAAAAGGAAAAGGTGGCCCATCCCGGCCTGGGGGAGGAGGGCAAGTTTCATCCCAAGGGCAGCGGCGATCCCCTGCCGGAGGGCACCCAGCTGACCTTCGCCCTGGTGGGCAACCAGAACAGCGGCAAAACCACCCTGTTCAACCAATTGACCGGGGCCAACCAGCACGTTGGCAATTTTCCCGGAGTCACCGTGGACCGGAAAGACGGGGCCATCCGGGGCCATGGGGACACCTTGATCACCGACCTGCCCGGCATTTATTCCATGTCCCCCTATTCCAGCGAGGAGCTGGTGAGCCGGAATTTCGTGCTGAATGAAAAGCCGAAAGCGATTATCAACATCGTGGACGCCACCAATATCGAGCGCAATCTGTATTTGACCATGCAGCTGCTGGAAATGGGCGTGCCCATGGTGGTGGCCCTGAACATGATGGACGAGATGCGGGGCAACGGCGGCACCGTGGATATCAACGCCATGGAAAGCCTGCTGGGGGTGCCGGTGGTGCCGATCTCGGCGGCAAAGAACCAGGGCGTGGATGAATTGGTGAAGCACGCGGTGCACATCGCCAAGTATCAGGAAAAGCCCTTGCGCCAGGATTTCTGCGACAGCACTGACAACGGCGGCGCGGTGCACCGGTGTCTCCACGCGGTGGGCCATTTGATCGAGGATCACGCCCAGGAGGCCGGGTTGCCCCTGCGATTCGCCGCCAGCAAGATCATCGAGGGCGACGAGCTGATTTTGAACCAGCTGAACCTGGACCAGAACGAAAAGGACGCCCTGGAGCATATCGTGTTCCAGATGGAAAAGGAGCGGAAGCTGGACCGCAGCGCCGCCATGGCGGATATGCGCTTTGCCTATATCCGGAAGGTGTGCGACCGGTGCGTGATCAAGCCCCAGGAAAGCCGCGAGCATATCCGCAGCCAGAAGATCGACCGGGTCCTCACCGGCAAATGGTCGGCAATTCCCCTGTTTATCCTGATCATGGGCCTGGTGTGCTATCTGTCCTTCTTCCTGATCGGCCCCTTTTTGCAGGATCTGCTGGCCCAGGGCATTGATTATCTGGCGGGCCTGACCGCGGACGCCATGGCAGCCCATCATGTGAACGTGGCCATTCAGGGCCTGGTGCTGAACGGTCTTTTTGAGGGCGTGGGCAGCGTGCTCAGCTTCCTGCCCATTATTGTGACCATGTTCTTTTTCCTCTCCCTGCTGGAGGACAGCGGATATATCGCCCGGGTGGCCTTCTTTATGGATAAATTGCTGCGGCGCATCGGCCTGAGCGGCCGCAGCATCGTGCCCATGCTGATCGGCTTTGGCTGCACCGTGCCCGCCGTCATGTCCACCCGCACCCTGCCCAGCGCCCGGGACCGGAAAATGACCATCCTGCTGACGCCCTTCATGAGCTGCACCGCCAAGATGCCCATTTACGGCTTCTTCGTCAACGCTTTCTTCCCCCGTTCCGCCTGGTGGATCATTCTTCTTCTGTATCTGGGCGGCATTGGCGTGGGGATATTGGTGGCGCTTTTATACAAGAAAACCATGTTCAAGGGCGAGGCGGTGCCCTTCGTGATGGAATTGCCCAACTACCGCCTGCCCTCTCCCCGCAGCGTGGCCCAGCTTTTGTGGGAAAAAGCCAAGGATTTTTTGCAGCGGGCCTTCTCCGTGATCCTGATCGCCACCATTGTGGTGTGGTTCCTGCAGAGCTTTGATTTCCACCTGAACCTGGTGGATAAGCCCGACAGCATCCTGGCCGCTGTTTCCGGCGTGATCGCGCCGCTGTTCAAGCCCATTGGCCTGGGAGACTGGCGCATCGTCACCTCTCTCATCAGCGGCTTCCTGGCCAAGGAAAGCGTGGTGTCGGTGATGCAGGTGCTGTTCACCTCCGAAGCGGGGCTCCCCGCTCTGATGACCTCCCTGACCGCTGTGACCATGCTGGTGTTCAGCCTGCTCTACACCCCCTGTGTGGCCGCTATTGCGGCGGTGAAGCGGGAGTTGGGCGTTCGTTGGGCGCTGTATGTGGTGCTCTGGCAGTGCGGCGTGGCCTGGGTGGCGGCGCTGATCGTCCGGCTCATCGGCATGGCGCTGGGCGGTGCTTAATAATATCAGGTCAGCCGTAATCATTTTCAGTACACTTTAAATCACCAAGTGAGGAGTGAGGAATGAGGAGTTAGGAGTTGAAAATTGTTATTGCGCGAAGCGCAAACTATTAATTCCTCACTCCTAACTCCTCACTCCTAACTGATTTAAAGCGTTCTTGATAGGACTGAACATTAACAAGAGGAGTATTCCATCATGAATATAGCGGATGCGGTGGTACTGCTGCTGGTGGCCGGGGTGATAGCCGTGGCCCTGCGGCTGATGGCGAAGCAGAAGAAAAGCGGGTGCACGGGCTGCTGCGCCTCCTGCGGCTGTGCTTGCAGCCAGCGCAGGGAGTAACGCGCCATGACCTATGGAATCATAGCGCTGTTGGCAGCGCTGGGGGCTTGGGCCCTGTGGTTTTCCCTGCGCCGGGCAAAAAGGGGCGGAGGCTGCTGCGGTGAACACGGGCAAGCCGAAACGAAAGTGGCTGCCGCCGACAGAAACAAGGCCCATTATTCCTATCAATTGACCCTGAACGTGGGCGGCATGACCTGCGAAAACTGCGCCCGCAAGGTGGAAAACGCCCTGAACAGCCTGGAGGGCGTGTGGGCCAGGGTACGGGTCGATCAGGGCACTGCCCTGGTGCGCTGCAAGCAGCCGCCCGATGAACAGGCTCTGCGCCGCGCCGTAGGGCAGGCGGGCTATGTGGTCACCGGAATGCAGCGGAAGGGTGAAAGTTAATCAGTTAGGAGTGAGGAGTTAATAGTTTGCGCTTCGCGCTCCTCACACTTTACTGAAAAAAACGGGAGCCGTTCAGCATGTCAGCCGAACGGCTCCCGTTTTTTGAAAACGTTTCTGTTTTATTCAGTGAACAGAGCGATGATGGAATTGCGTACGCTGGTCTTTTGCTCTTCCGTCCAGGGGGCGTGGGCGTCGGCATTGGGAATATAGCCTTCGCTCCGGGCATTGCCAAGGCCCCAGCGCATCACGGGCACGCCATCCACGACCTTGATGAGGGAGGGCATATAGATGCGCTTTTCACCGGTAGGAACGGCATTGCCTTCGCTGTCGGTGAGCGTGTAATCGGCAATCACGGGGGCCAGCCAGTCCAGCAGTTCATAGTAGTGCTCCCCTGCTTCTTTGGTGATCACAGGCTTGTTGTTTTCGTCCAGCTCCCACTGGGTCTTGATATCCTCGGCAGAGGAATAATACAGGTTGTCCATGTTCAGCTCTTTGGCCACGTCCAGCAGGATGCCGATGAAATTGCGGCAGTGGGGGCACCAGTTGGCGCTGAAATAGATGAAGCCGTTCTGTACCTTAATGGCTTCTTCGGGGGAGACGAATTCAATGGGCGCGTCATGGGGCAGGTCCAGGGTCAGGTAATATTTCCCCGGGCTGCTTTCCCGCTCCACCCCGTTGAGCTCCATATAGTAATCCGCCAGCGCGCTGGAATCCGCCAGCGCGGCGGTCAGGCAGCAGGCGGCCAGCAGGCACAGAGCCAGGATCATAGCAACCAAGCGTTTCATAGAAAATCCCTCCTGTTTCATAGGTTATTGTGGATGATTATATCACAAGTGGGTCAATAATGCAACAGAAAAAAAGAGCGCTTGTTCAGGGAGGATCGGGGGAAGGCAAAAGGCAATAGGCATTAGGAGAACAAGCGTACAGAGTCCAGAGCACAAAGTACAGATGATAAGTCTGACAAGATTGCAGACAATCATGGGCGATGCAAACTGATCTGTACTCTGCACGCTGAACACTGCCCTCACTGCGCTGCTGAAAATCAAATGTGCACCTGGTTCATGCCCCAGATGGTGAAAAGCAGGGTCAGCCCCAGGAAGGCCCATTCGGCGGGGGAGACCTCCTTTTTTTCTTTGGTCAAAAGCAGGTATAAAAAGGTGTAGGGGATCAAATCCACGGCGTAGCGGGCGCCCAGCTGGAAGCCGCCGAAAGTGCGGTGGAACAAAAGGAAGAAGCCGTGCAGCACACAGGTGAACAGCACCACGGCCTTTTCCCAGGTCATGCGCTTTTTCACCAAATCCAGAAGAAAGCCAACCAGCATCAGCGTCAGGGTGGGACAGGCCAGCAGCATGGAATAGCCGAACAGGGGCACCGCCCAGCTTCCGTTTTCGGCCCGATGCAGCGGCGCGCCCCACAGGAAGGTTTTCAGGTGGTTTCCCACGTGGCTCAGGGAAAACTGGATGCCGCCCTGAAAGGAAAACTCCGGCAGATAGTTGTGGCCAAATTCCAGGGGATTGCCAAAGCGCACGTAATTGTAAATCCCAATGGCGGCCGCCACGCACAGCCCCAGGCAGACCCCGGGGATCAGAGGGCGGATCGTATCCCGCCAGGATACGCCCGCTTTCCGGTGGAGGCTGAACCAGGTGAAAAACAGGGGCAGGGCGTACAGCGCGTTAAACGGGCGGCAGGCCACCGAAAGCGCGTAGGAAAAAAGCGCCAGGGTGGGCCTGTCCATGGTCAGGAAGCACACCGCCGCCATGGTCAGGAAAAAGGCCAGTACCTGGGCGTGGTACCACACGGCCCCGTTCATGGACATGGGCAGCATGGAGGAGGCAAAGCAAATCAGAAACGCCAGCCCCGCGCCCGCGCCCCGGGAATACCCCGCCTTTTTCAGGGCGTGATACATGAGCAGACAGGCCCCCATGGAATACAGCTTCACCAGCAGATTGTCCGGGGTGTCGATGCCAAAGAGAAAGGTCAGCGGCCAGAGGATCACTGAGGGCAGGGGCGGGAAGGAAACGTAATATTCGCCTTCGTAAATGGCCAGCTCCAGATAGGGCACGTCCTCCGGCAGGTGCAGCAGCCCTTCCCGCCATGCCAGGGCCTGGCGGGTGTAGGTGTTGTAGTAGGCCGGGCCGAAAAAGCTGCCGCCGATCATGGCGTGCAGAAGGGCCCATAACGCCGCCATGGCGAGCATCAGGTAAAGGGGCGTTTTATCCCGGGCGGGATGTACAGGGGTTTGCATGAGTGCTCCTTGTTAAGTTAGGAATGAGGAGTTAGGAGTGAGGAGTTAGTAGTTTATCATTTTTCACTCCTAATTCCTGACTCCTCGCTGATTGAAAGCATTCGCAGCTTCCGGTTTTCGATTGCCGTTCCTTATTCCACCGGCGCGGAGAATTCGGCGGGGCCCAGGATGCGGGCTTCCTGGGAGTTGAGGAGGGGCTCTTCCCGCTTGACCCGGCGGTACTTGCCGCTCTTTTTCATTACCCAGGCCTTGGCGTTGTCGTTCAGCTCATCCTGGAGAGAGGCGATGATGCGGTTTTGCAGGGCGGGGTCCTCGATGGGGAACATTAATTCCACCCGCTTGTCCAGGTTCCGGGGCATCCAGTCGGCGGAGGACAGGTACACTTCCTTTTCCCCGCCGTTTTCAAACACGAAGGCCCGGGTATGCTCCAGCAGCCTTCCCACAATGGAGCGCACCCGCAGGTTCTCCCGCCCGCCGGTTTTCAGGCAGCAGATGCCCCGGACGATCAGGTCGATTTCCACGCCCGCGTCGGCGGCCTCGTAGAGCAGCCGGATGATCTTGGGGTCCACCAGGGAATTCATTTTCGCGGTGATGCGGGCGGGCAGGCCGTCCTCGGCGTGCTGGGTTTCCCGCTGGATCAGGCGCTTGAGCTGCTTGCGCAGGTAGGTGGGCGCGGCCACCAGCTTTTCCATTTCGGCGGATTCCCCATAGCCGGTGACCATGTTGAAGAAGTTGCCCGCGTCCCGGCCGATGATCTCGTCGCAGGTGAACATGCCCATGTCGGTGTACAGCCGGGCGGTCACGTCGTTATAGTTGCCGGTGGCCAGGTGCACATAGCGCCTCAGGCCGTCGGGCTCCTTGCGCACCACCAGGGTGATCTTGGAATGGGTTTTCAGCTTGGGCACCCCGTAGAACACATGGCACCCCGCCTTTTCCAGGGCCAGGCACCAGTTGATATTGTTCTCTTCGTCAAACCGGGCGCGCACCTCCACCAGCACCGTCACCTGCTTGCCCTGCTGGGCGGCGCGGATCAGGGCCGCCACGATGGGGGATTTGCCGCTGACCCGGTACAGCGTCTGCTTGATGGCCAGCACATTCTGGTCGTCCGCCGCCTCGCAGATGAAGCGCACCACGGGATCAAAGCTGTCGTAGGGGTGATTCAGCAAAATATCGCCGCCCCGGATGGCCCGGAAAATGGAGCCCTCCTGATGGAAGCGCTCGTCAATGCGGGGGGTAAAGGGCTGGAAGCGCAGGCTGCCAAAGTCCGGCAGGGAGGAAATCTGCTTCATGAAAAAGTCCAGGTTCAGGGGCCCGGGCACCATGAACACGCTTTCCTCGGTGGCATCCATGTATTTTTTCATCCGGGTCAGCAGCCGGGCATCGCTGCCCACCGGCACCTCCAGACGAACCACCCGGCCCCACTTGCGCTTTTTCAGGTTCTTCTGCATTTCGGTGATCAGGGCGTCGGCGTCGGAATCGTTGTAAATAAAGTCCGTGTTCCGGGTGATGCGGAAGGGCATGATGGCGATGGAATGGGCCTTGCCGAACAGCCGGTGGGCGTAATGGGCGATCACGTCCTCCATCAGCACGCCCCGGGCCTTGCCCTTGCCCATGGGCAGCATGGCCACCCGGGGCAGCCGGGCGGGCACGTGCAAAAGCGCCATCCGCGGCGCGCCGCCCCGCACGGTGGGAGGCAGCAGCAGGGCCAGGTGGATCACCTTGGCGGAAAGCAGGGGGAAGGGGCGCTTGTCATCGATGGCCCGGGGGGTCAGCAGGGGCTGGACGGATTCGTCAAAGAAATGGCTCATCCACTCCCGCTGCTCCTTGTCCAGCTCCTCCATTTTCAGAAAATGAATGCCCGCTTCCGCCAGGGCGGGAATGTATTCCTGGTTGAGCAGCTCATACTGCCTGGTCACCTGCTCCTGCACGGCGGGATAGATCAAATCCAGCTGGGCCCGGGGCGTCAGGCCGGAAGGGTCCTTCTTTTTGTCGCCGGACATGGCGGCGCGCACCAGCGAGCCCACCCGTACCATGAAAAATTCGTCCAGGTTGCTGGAGCAAATGGACAGAAATTTGCCCCGCTCCAGCAGAGGGTTGTCCGGGTTGGCGGCTTCCTCCAGCACCCGGCGGTTAAAATTGCTCCAGCTCAGCTCCCGATTCCAGATGTCATTTTTGCTCATGTACGCTCGCATCCTTTTATTTTAAGGCCTTATGGCCATGAAGTCGATTTTATTTCGTCAGCCTGCTGGTCAGCGTCAGCACGGTGACGGCGGGGGTGTTGAACAGGCGGATGGGGGGCAGGCCGATGGCGGCGGACACGCCCAGGCCGGGGCTGATGTACTGGGGAATGCCCATAAAGGAGGAGAGCCCCATGATTTTCCTGTCCTCCGGAAACCAGCCGTTGTTCTCCATGCCCGCGGATTCGGGGGCCCGCACCGCGCCCACGCCGGGAAGACGCCATTGTCCGCCCACATAATGGCCCGCCAGCACCAGGGAAATGGTGCGGATATAGCTGTCGTTATCGGTATCCGTCCATTCCTGAAGGGACTGCAGGGCGTCCAATTGCAGGGGGTGATGGGTCAGGGCCACGTGGACATCCGTTTCCAGGGTTTCCCGCCGGGCCTGACGAATGCGGATCAGTTGGTTGATCTGATAGTTCACGGCGGTCAGCGCCGCGTCCCGTTCTTCGGAGGGGGGCTGGGCTTCCAATTCCGCCTGCCGGGTCCGGTAAGCGGTTTCCGAAGCGGCAAAGTCCAGGGTATACATCCATTCGGGGGCCAGCCAGAGGGTGGCCTTTCCCCGGGCGATCTTCACCGGCGCGTCCAGATACACCGCTCCCGCTGCCTCGGCCCGCAGGATATAATCCGCCTTGGCGCTGCCGCTGCCGTGGGGGGCGGTCAGGAAGGGCGCGGGGTCCTCGTCCCCGGTGACAAAGTAAACGGGCTTATCCCCAAACAGCTTCAGTATTTCCAGAAACGCACCCACGTCCCCGTTTTCCCCGGTGATATCCCCGGTGACGCACACGATGTCGTACCGGGCGCTGTTCAGGGCGGCCTTCAGCTGTTCCTGATGGGGGCCGAAATACAGGCCGTGCAGGTCGCTGATGTGCAAAATCCGGAAGCCTTCCAGCGCCGAGGGAAGATTGGAAACCGTGACGGTTTCCTTCAGCAGGTTCACCCGGCTGTTGTTGATGGTGTTCAGCACGATCACCGTGCTCAGGATCACCAGCACCAGCAGCAGAAGAAGGCCCAGGGCGGGATGCTTTCTCTTTTCTTCAGTAAAGAGCGGATCATGTGATTTGCTCACGACGATCTCCTTTCTTTCCGTTACGCTCCATTATATATGAAAAATCCCTTTTCCGCAATGAAAAAAGCGCCGGAAAAACAGATTTTACGTTTTTCTGGTTTTTATATAGGCGGTTATTCAGTCGTATCAAGAACGCTTTAAGTTACTATTTTCTGGGGGAAACCATTCTTTGGAGGCCAAAGAATGGTTTCCCCCAGACCCCCATCCAAGAAAACCTATTGCGGATAAAACAATGAAGAAAATCATTGAATTGACTCCCGCAGTTACGGGTAGAAACCCAAATCTCCCATGACGATTTCATACTTCTGGCCCGGCGTCCTTTGGACGCCAATCCCGGATGCAAAGCATCCGGGGAAAGCCAGGGAATAATCCGCAAGGGAAAGTTTACTTTCCCCTGGGATTTTCCCGGGCTTTCTGGGGCCAGAAGCCCTCAAACTTTTCGTCACCCCATTGCAGCAGGCGGATACTGTAAATTATTCTCAGTTACGTTTTTTCGCCAATTGTGGGTCCAGGGGGTTCAACCCCCTGGTTCGGGTCTGGGGCGAACAGCCCCAGCGTTCCCCTTTAGTCACTTAAAGTGTTCAGCAGATGAACACCTGAACAGATGCTTTCCAAATAGCGCTTGCTGGCCTTTCGGTTTATTGACAGGCGCCTGGCTTGCTTATATAATTTTGTCAGGGCTTGATTTTCAAAACAGGAAAGAAGGGCGGAAGCGATGACGGAGGAAGCGATAAGAGCGGCAAAAAGCATGCTGGCCATGCAGCGGCATCCCTGGGAGCAGGGGGCGTGCGCCCAGGCGCTGTATGAGGCGGGCAGGGACGATTTGTGGATTCCCATGGCCTACGACGCTGTGAAGCGACAGGCCCGGGACGGGCGGCTGGCCATGGTGGGCGGGGGTGCGGCGGTGTCCGATCCCGCCGCCAACGGGGAGGTGTGCCTCCGGGCTTACCAAAAAACCGGGGACAGCCTGTTTCTCCAGGGGGCCCAAAGAATGCTGGATTATCTGCTCCGGGACGCGCCCCGCACCGGGGACGGCGTCATCTGCCACAACGGTGCTTCCTTTGATCCCGCTTATTCCGCCCTGCAATTGTGGGTGGACGGGCTGTATATGGCGCCGCCCTTCCTGGCCTGCATGGGGGAAGTGGAGGAAGCGGCACGGCAGATCCGGGGCTATATCCACCACCTGTACGACCCGGAAAACGGATTGTTTTTTCATATCGTGGATACGGCGTCGGGGCGCTTCGTGCGGAAAAAGCGATGGGCCACCGGCAACGGCTGGGCGGCGATGGGCCTGGCCCGGGTGGTCGAGGCGGCCCAGGAGCAGGGAAACCAGGCGGCCCAAAATGAATTGGCTCCTTTCCTGAACGGGCTGCTGGGGGCCATGCTGCGCTGGCAGATGCCGGATGGGCGGTTCCACGATATTCTGGATGAGCCCGACAGCTTTGCCGACGGCACGTCCGCCATGATGATGGCGGCGGCGGTGTACCGGGGCATCGTCCATGGCTATGTGGATCGAGCCTGGATGGAAAACGCGGAAAAAGCCTATGCAACGGTGAAGGGAAAGGTGGATGCCATGGGCCTGGTGCGCGAGGTGGCCGGGTGCCCGGATTTCATTTCGGAAGGCACCTCCGCCGAAGCCCAGGCGGCCTTCATCATGGCGGACGCCTGGCGGGAAAAATGCCGGGCATAAAAAACGGGGCCCGTGCGTTTTGCCGCAGGGCCCTGTAGCTTTCTTTGGGGGATCAGAAGCTGGAAATGCCGTGGGCGTTGACCAGGGCGTCCACCCGGATGCCGGCCTTGCACAGGGGGCAGTCGTGGCTGTCGGTGCTCTGGTAATCCATCAGGTCGCGTTTCGTGTTGAAGATGGACACCACCGGGAAGCCTTCGCAGGTTTCCACGCTGGCGAAAATGGAGCAGATGCCCACCGGGATGCCGTTGTAATAGCGGATAGCCTCGATGGCCGCCTGGGCGGTATAGCCGGTGGTGACGGAGGAGGCCAGCACCAGCACATGCTTGCCCACGATCATGGGGGCGGAATTGTCCCGGAAGAGCAATTGGCTGCCGGAGGTATGCTCCGGGGTGGCCACGTAGATGGTGCGGTGGGCGTTCATGTTCATGAATCCCGCTTTGGTCAGCTCACTGGCCATGCACGCGCCTACCACCTCCGTGCCGTCCAGGCACAGGATGGTGTCGATGATGGTGTTGGGCTTAAAGGCGGCGGCCAATTGCACCGCGGCCTCCCGGGCTTCGGACAGGCGGTGCTTGGTCATGGTCAGGTCGATATAATAATTGATATGGCTGTGGCTGGTGGCAAAGTGCCCCCTGGCCACGCGCAGCGGCAGATTGGAATTGGCGGTGGGATATTCCACAAGTTGGATCGCCATGATGCGTCACTCCTTCTATGCAAAAAAATTCGATCTCTTTTAGACCTGTTCATGATACCAAATAAAACCTCCGCTGTCAAATGCGGAAACGGAAAAAATACCGGCTCAATTGTAGGACTACAATACATATTGGACACTGGCACCAAAAAAGAAAGTGCAGGAAGATGCGAAATCGGTTATAGTTGAGTTGCGCAACAACGAAGCCGAAAGGAGCATCTCCTGCATGAAGAGTATAACACAGAACATGAGGTATCTGCAATCCTTAATGAGCTATGCTCAGCGGTACGGGGTGAAAGCAGCCAGCCGGAAGTACAACCGGGCCAGATCGTTCATTTACTTCTGGCAAGCAAGATGGGACGGGAGCATCGAATCGCTGCAATACCAGTCCAGACGCCCACATTCTCACCCCAATCAGCATACAGAAGAAGAACTGAAGCTGATCCGCAACATGCGGCGAAGAAACCCAGATCTGGGGATCATCGAGCTGTGGTGCAGACTGCGGGAAAGAGGCTATACCCGGTGCGTGGAAAGCCTGTACCGGGTGATGAAGCGGGAAGGAATGATGCTGCAGAAAAAGAAGGTGAAGAAGTACGTTCCAAAGCCTTACGAGCAGATGACGCATCCCGGAGAGCGTATCCAGATCGACGTGAAGGTAGTGCCACGAAAGTGTATCGCCGATCCGGAACTAAGGCTGTTCCAATACACCGCCATTGACGAATATTCCCGCTACCGTGTCCTGGGCGCCTATCCGGAGCAGAGCACCTATTCCTCTACGGATTTTCTCAAGAAAGTCGTCATGGAATTCACCAGGAAAGGCATTGAGGTGGAATGTATTCAGACTGATAACGGCTTGGAATTCACCAACAGGTTTTCAACACATCGCAACAGACCCACGCTGTTTGAAGTCACCTTGCAGCAATTAGGAATCCGCCACAAACTGATCCGCCCTTACACACCCCGTCACAACGGAAAGGTGGAGCGCAGTCACCGCGAAGACCAGAAACGCTTCTACAACAAGCATTCTTTCTATTCCCTCGCCGACTTTGGCGGGCAGCTCGCTGCCCACCAAAGAAACAGCAACCAACTTCCGATGCGTCCCCTCCATTGGCGTTCTCCTAAGGATGTTCTGTTAAACTTCCCTGTCCAATATGTTTGACAAACCTACACCGGCGGGAAAATTCACGTTTTCTACATGGACGCCCGCCGTATATTTTCTTTTTCTATGGGTGAGACTACAGCGGAAAGCAAAGGCGGCGTCAAGCGCCGCGGGAGGAGGAAACAATAGCATGGCAGTGGGAATGATCTTGCTGACGGCGGTTTCGGCGCTGGTGCTGTTCGGCGTGTGCCAGCGGGTGCTGGACAAAATGCAGCTCAGCGACCGGGCCGCTTTGATCATCGCGGCGCTGATTTTTCTGGGCGGGCTGATTCCGGATATCCAGGTGGGCCGGGTGGCCGTCAACGTGGGCGGCGCGCTGGTTCCCCTGGGGGTGTGCCTGTGGCTGCTGATCAAAACCGACACGAGGAAGGAACTTGCCCGGGCGCTGGTGGGAAGCGTCCTGACCGGGGCGGCGGTATTCGCCCTGGGACGGCTTTTGCCCGCTGAGCCGGAGCGCATGGTCCTGGACCCCAATTACGCTTACGGCATCGCGGGGGGCATCGTGGCCTATATCCTGGGCCGATCCCGCCGGGCGGCGTTCATCTGCGGCGTGCTGGGGGTGGTGCTGGCAGACTTTGCGGGGGCGGTGCTGGCCTGGCAGTCCGGTGTGGAAACCACCCTGCGCCTGGGCAGCGCCGGGGCCATGGACACGGTGGTCCTTTCCGGGCTGATCGCCGTGCTGCTGGCGGAACTGATGGGGGAACTGCTGGAGCGGGCGGCCCGGCCTACGCAGCGGGAAAACCGCGACCCCATCAGCACCCCGGCGCGGCGGAAAGGGGGCCGGGCATGAGAAAGCTGATTGGCTTGCTGCTGGTTGGATTGCTGATGCTGCCCCTTTCGTCCGCCCGGGGAGAGGAAGAAGGCGCGCAGGTATACCGCCTGTTGGACGAGCAGGGGGAAACGGTGACCTGGTACGCGGGCGACCCGGAGCCGGGGGACGAATACATCGCCGGGGACAACCGCTACTATCGGGTGGTGCAGATCGACCCGGAAGCGAAGCTGGCCCGGATGGAAGCCCTGGGCGCGTTTCCCATGCCCCAGGTGGATTGGCTGGAGGAGGAACAAGCCCAGCCCGTGTCCGCCCGGAAAAAGGCCGTGGCGCTGTACTGCACCCACAGCGATGAAAGCTATGAGCCCACAGACGGCACAAGCAGCCTGGAAAAGCGGGGCGGCATTTACGACGTGGCCGAAAGCCTGAAGGCCGCCCTGGAAAAGAAGGGCATCACCGTCCGGTACAGCGATGAGAACCATTATCCCCACGACGCGGGGGCTTATCGCCGCAGCCGGGCCACCGCCGCCGCCCTGGCCGAGGAAGGGGCCGATGCCATGTTTGACGTTCACCGGGACGGCATCCCCGACGCCAGCCAGTATGAAAGCCAGGTGAAGGGGGAGGATGTGACCAAGGTGCGTCTGCTGGTGGGCAGGCAGAACCAGAACGCCGACGCCAACAAGCAGTTCGCCGCTCAGATCAAGGCGGTGGCGGACAAGGTGTACCCCGGCTTGGTAAAGGATATTTACATGGGCAAGGGCAGCTACAATCAGGATTTGATGCCCCAGTCCGTGCTGCTGGAATTCGGCACTCACAAGAGCGATAAAAACGAGGTGCTGGCCTCCACCGCCTTCATGGCCGACGTGCTGGACCGGGCCCTGTACGGCGGCGTGACTGGCGCGGCGGGAAGCGGAAAAACCGCCGTGGACAAAAACACCGGCGGCTGGACGGGAAGCGTGTGGGTGATTGGGGCGCTGCTGGCGGGCATTTTCCTTTACGCCTTCGCGGCCTCCGGCAGCCTGCAAGCCGCCGGGCAGAAATGGAAGCGCTCCTTCCGGGAAATGACGGGCGGGCTGCTGGGAAGGAAGCATGGGCCGTGACAGGGGAATCAAGCAGTCAGAAGCAAGGAGCTGAGAGTGAAGAGTGAGGAGTTAATGGTTTACAAAACCCTCACTCCTACTTCGTAACTTATTGACTGAACTGTTCTATAGAAAACGACTTTTTTTCTTTTTCATTCAAGATGAATACAGAACGGCGGAAGGGGCGCATAGGCCCTGCTTCCGCCGTTCTGTGCTGTTCGGTTTTGAGATGAGAATGTCTTATTTTCCAAACAGGCTCTTGATTTTGGCCAGAATGCCGCCGGCGTTTTTGGCCACGTCTTCAATGTTCAGCTTGCCCTGCACGGCCTTGATGACCGCCTGGATCAGCTGATCGTCCAGCTTGATGCCCAGAATGTCGGTCACGATCTTGATGGGGTTCTTTTTGAACTGTTCGATCAGGCTGTTGTTGCCCGTCAGCTTGGAGACCACCTGCTCTACATACTTGGTAATGTCCTGGCTCATTGTACTTCTCCTCCTGCTTGTTTTTTGTTTCCTGTTTTTATTTCTTCTCTCTTTCCATCTGTTTCCTATTATACCATTTTATCTGAAAATTGCAAGAGTTTCTTGGGCTGTTTGCACATGAAAAAAACGGCTTTTTCTTGACAAAACGGGGGCGTTCCGCTATACTTTTTGGCAGAAGAAACCAAATACACAATGAGTTTTTCAGATCAACATCAAGGAAGGTGACCGGAATGAGCAATCGAATCATCACCATCAGCCGCGAATTTGGCAGCGGCGGGCGCACCATTGGCAAAATGGCGGCGGATATGCTGGGCATTCCCTGCTACGATCAGGAGCTGATCGACAAAATTGCCGAGGAAACCGGGATGCTCAAGTCCTTTGTGGAGGCCAATGTGGAGGATGTGCAGGGCGGCTGGCTGTCCATGGTGGCGGGCCGGGATTTCTACGGCCATTCTTTGCAGGATGATCTTCACGCCGCCCAGACCAAGGTGATTCGGGAATTGGCGGATAAGGAAAGCTGCATCATCATCGGCCGCTGCGCCGACAGCATTTTGGAGGATTATTCCGATCTGCTGAAGGTGTTTATCCACGCCAGCCTGGAAAAGCGGGCGGAGCGCATCGTGCATCAATATGGAGAGCGGACCGAAGACCCCATCCAGCGCTTAAAGGAAAAGGATAAAAAGCGCAAGGCGTATTATCAGCTTTATTCCGACCGAAAATGGGGCGCCATGGAAAACTATCATGTGGCATTGGACAGCGGCGAGCTGGGCCTGGAAAAGTGCGCCCGGATCATCGTGGGGCTGTACTAAGCGGAGGAAGCGGGCATGACGCGCAGGCCAACAAAGGGACCGTTGAAATGGGTGTTCGCATCGCTGACGCTGGCGCTCTGTTTATGCTTTTTTGGCGCGCCCCCTGCCCGGGCCGCCCGACTGATGCTGCCCCAGGGCATGAAGGCCATCGGGGAAGAAGCCTTTCAGGGCGACAGCGGCATCACGGAAGCCGTGCTGCCGGAGGGATTGGAGAGCATTGGCAGCAAGGCGTTTGCGGACAGCGGCCTTCTGTGGATCAAAATCCCCGACTCTGTAACGGATATTGCTCCGGACGCCTTTGAAAACGCGGGCAGCGGAAAAACGCTGATCATCAGCGCCTCCGCCAATTCGGCGGCAGCCCAATACGCCGCCGCTAAGGCGGACGGGAATATCCGGTGCTGGGTGGGCGCGGTCACGGTGGCCTGCCAATGGAAGCAGTTGGCGGTGGGAGTGGAATTTGATTTAATGCCCACGGTGTTTCCGTCCGGAGAAGCCATCTCCTTCCAGTCCGAAACCACCAGCGCCACGGTGGACGCGGGAGGCCACGTGAAAATCGTGGATGAAGGGCGGGTGGAAATTTCCTTTACCGACCAGGCGGGGAAGCATTTGCTCATCAGCCAGGACGTGCTGCCGGTTTTTTACTTTCCCCAGGCAGATGATACAGATCAGCGTTTTCTTTATCGGGGAGAAACCGTTCAGAGGGAATGGCGCTGTGAAGCGCTGGGCGGCAATGGGGAAGGAGAACCCTTTCCCGGTGATTCGGCCGCCCTTCCCGAGGATAGACGGGGCCGCCTGACCATCAATGCGGTGGAGGCAGGCGCTTGGTCCGCCGCCGTGACGGAGGGCCAGGATTGGATCCATCTGAAAAAGCAAAGCGGCACGGATACAAGCGTGGATGTATCGGCGATAATTACGCTGGATGAAAACCCCGATTTTACGGACCGCGCAGGATGCATCCGGTTCACCCTGGGAAAATATACCTACGATTATGCGGTGACGCAGTCAGGCAGGGAACATATTCCGGTCAGCTCCGTTACCCTCAGCGAGACTTCAAAAACCCTGAAAAAGGGCGGCGCGTTCACTTTGACGGCCACCGTCAGCCCCGCTTCGGCGGATGACCCGTCTGTCACCTGGGCCAGCAGCAATCCCACCGTTGCCATGGTCACGAAAGGCAGGGTCGTTGCCATGAATACTGGCAGCGCTGTAATCACCGTAACAACAAACGACGGCGGGAAAACAGCCGCCTGTACTGTCACCGTGAAGGACCCCAACGGCCTGCCCGACGACGACAGCCTCTGCCTGGTGTGTCTGGGCTATCAGCTGAATCCTGACGGCTCCATGCAGCTGGAGCTTCAGCAGCGGCTGGAAACCCTCAAACGGCTTGCCCTCCAGTATCCCAATGCCATCATCGTCTGCACCGGCGGGAGCACCGCCTCCGGCGCTCCCTATACCACAGAAGCGGGCCAGATGGCAAAATGGCTGAGAAACAACGGGTTGGCGTCCAGAAAGATTTTGACGGAAACAAGCTCCTTGAGCACGGAGGAAAACGCCAGGAATACCATACAGATCCTTTCCCGACGCAATCCAAAGGTTACCCATGTCCTGCTCGTCACCAGTGAGTATCATATGAGCACCGCCCTGCAATATTTCCGCTATTACGCGAATCAGCTGGCAAAATGGATCACTGTGACGGGGAATAATTCCCGGTAAGCGCGAAAAAAATGTACATAAAAAACAGCTCAGTATAAAAGTTTGTGGACAGGACATCCGCCACCAGCGGCTGTCCGAGGTTCGTCCCCCTCCGAGAAAGCAAGAAAGGATTCATACTATTCTTCTTTTAAAATCTTAACATCTTTAGGCACCTTTTCCGTCCTGGCTGTGCTTCTCTCCGGTCAACGTAGCCTTCGGCTCAGGGCTGCCGCCCGGCCTACGCTGAAAATGTGCCACTGGCACATTTTCAGGGCGCTTCGGCCCTACTACGCCTCCCTTCGTTCAGCTTTGCCAGAACGAAAAATCCATCCCAAATCTGACAACAGCTATACTGTAAAGGGTGGTTGTAAACACCACCTAAAACAGCATAGCTGGATCAGTTCATCTGTGGCAAGATGGCTTCGCAGCTATGCGAAACCAATAAGGTTGGCTTTGATAGGCCGATTCTCCCAGTTTTTTATTTTGGAATGTTTGATTTAGTGCAGGGTTGACCTAAGGGCAAGAAGCAATCTTCACTTTTTTGTGGGATTTACTTGTGGGATAAACTGGAGAGCAAGTTTTCCTTTTCCCTGCTGTTTCACATAGAAATAACCAATGATGGAAAAAACAATGGCTCCGATCATGTTTACAAGCAAATCCTTCATGGTGTCATGAAGGCCAATATCCAGATAGCCGCCCAAGCCAAGCGGCTCCTGGCTGCCGTCGGAATGAACGATGATTACGTTGGTGATATCCCTGACCAGAATGGCAATATTATCCTGCGTATCATCCAGCGCAACGGTATTGAATTCGTGAATCACCGTATCCTTTTGCATATCCAGCACCAGGATTCTGTCCACTGTGTACTCATAAAATTCCCATAGAACGCCGATGGTCATGGAAAAGCAAAAAGCCACAACAGATAAAAACAATGGTGAAAGATGCAGTGAAACCCGTTCGTGCCGATTCAGTATGTCCACAAGCGCAAACCCGATTGCTGCAAAACAAAAACCATTCAGCATATGCAGGATCGTATCCCAATGCGGAACGGCCACATAAAAATTATTGATTTCACCCAGGATATTAGCGGCAAACATAAAACACAGGATGATGATTTCCAGGGTGCCTGGCAGGGTAATATTCAGCTTTTGGGACAGGATGCTTGGCAAAAGCAGCGAAAAGAATGTGAATACCGCAATAAAAACGGATTCATAGTCCCTGTGGAAAAAAGAAAGCACGCCTGTCAGCACAATCGGGATGTGCAGCGTGATAAAGACGATGACCGTGCCCCGGTGGGTGTATCAGATCTTAAAGATGATTTTGTTTGACTTCCCGGCAGTTTTGCTTTATAATTCTATTTGTGATAGTTTATCCATTTCCGAAAGAAGAGATGAAATAGAGCACCCCGACCGACCATCCGCACAATCTTTCCCGGAGGATGCTTGACATGAACACCATCCGAGCTACAATTTTGGCAGGCAAATGAGGGAAAGTCTGCCCTTTTTGTGTACTCTGAAACCGTATTCTCTTCGCGCCGTTTGCGGGGCTGACCCGTGAGCGGCGCTTTTGCATGGGCTGATCGACGAAAAAAACGAGGTGTTGGCTGTGAAAAAGCTGTGGTTTGTTGCGCTGGCGAT
>ODAI013767429.1_pt1 | contig 23324 bp, 22 predicted proteins | sample 1539321 | NCBI WGS metagenome assembly ODAI01 (sample SAMN02144231, study PRJEB22623) | gut metagenome | biome: sheep rumen | host: Ovis aries | place: New Zealand | reverse complement strand
ATCTGGATTATCTGAACCTCATCGACCAGGAATATGTGGTGATCCAGCCCTGCTACATGGTCTTCAAGCAGGATTTCGCGGACGTTATCGAAGAGCATATCCAGTCCGGAGCGGACATCAGCATGCTTTACCATAAGGTAAACAACGGAAGAGACCATTACCTCAGCTGCAGAGTCGTCACCGTCGACAAGGATCAGAAGATCACTTCCCTGTCGGAAAACCGCGGAAACCGCGCTTCCCAGTCCGTCTTCATGGACAGCTATGTGATGAAGAAGAATCTGTTTATCGATCTGGTCAGGAAGGCTAGAGACTATTCCTCCACCTTCTCCCTGGCCCAGATGATTGCCAAGGAGTGCGAGGAGCAGAACCTGAATATCCGCGGTATCCAGCATAAGGGATATTTCGCTGCGATCTGCGATCTGCAGTCCTACTATGACGCCAGCACGGAGCTTCTGGACATGAAGGTTGCCAGATCCCTGTTCAGCGATGACTGGCCGATCTACACCAGAACCACGGATTCCTGCCCGACGCAGGTCTTCGAAGGCGCGAACATCTATCATTCCCTGGTTTCGGACGGATGCGAGATCGAGGGTACCGTCGCCAATTCCGTGATCGGCAGAGGCGTCAAGATCGGCAGGGACGCTGTCGTGAAGAACAGTGTCGTGCTTTCCTATTCCGAGATCGGACCCGGCGTCCATATGGAATATCAGATCGTGGACAAGTGGGCGAAGGTCATCAAGACCAAAGAACTGCTTGCAAAGCCGGATGATCCGGGTTATGTCAAGACCGCAGACAGGCTGTAAGACAGGCTGCGCACAGACAGCATGAAAGAATGAGTCCGGCAGGGCGGGACCGGTAGTTTTTCTACCGGCCTGCCCTGCTTTTCTGCGGCTTGACAGAGCCGCCGGTCTGATGGGATAATGGGCTTCAGCCTGAAAATGTCTTCCGCTATAAGGAGACATATTCTGCCCGCGGCTGCGTTTTTGCAGACGCGGCTGCAAAATAGTCATCCGGAGCATTGAGTCATGGTACAGAATTTCGTTCTGAGAGGAGAAGAAGGCATATATTCCGGCGGAAAAACTGACGGAGGTAAATAAAGATGGCACTTAATCCTATGGAACTTCTGAAACTGAAAGACCGTTTCAATCTTTTCAGAAATGATCACCCGAGAATCGGCGCCTTCATGTCTGCCGTACGGGAGGATCTTCGCCCCGGAGCTGTTCTGGAACTTAAGGTGATTTCACCTGAGGGCAGGGAGCGGGTCACGAATATCAAGCTGAATGAGAACGATATCGAGACGCTTAAAACGCTTGGGAACCTGCGCGGTAAAAAGTAAGGCGTGTGTTCTGAAAAGCTGCGCGGCAAAGTATCACGCGTGTCCTGATGTGTGGAGGGCCATGAATCGCAACATTGTTTTATCTGCATGATGGCGGGAGGGCCTGCTGAAGATGGACAGAGAGAGATTTGAGAGGCAGATCCGCTTTATTCTGGAGCTGGACAGGGAGAAGAATATTCTGCGGCAGACGCATCTGAGCGGGCACGGGCGCAGGGAGAATGACGCGGAGCATGCGTGGCATCTTGCGGCCATGACCTTCCTTCTGAGCGAATACTCCAATCAGACGGTTGACGTGGCGAAGACCATGCTTATGGTTCTCCTGCATGATGTGGTGGAGATCGATGCCGGAGATTCCTATGCCTATGATCCGGAGGCCCAGAAAAGCGCTCCCGAAAGAGAGAGGAAGGCTGCCGAACGGCTTTACGGCCTGCTTCCTGAGGACCAGGGGACTTATCTGAAGGCGCTCTGGGAGGAATTTGAAAAGGGGGAAAGTCCCGAAGCAAAATTCGCCCATGTGATGGATAACTTTCAGCCCATGCTGCTGAATCATTCCAACGGAGGCCAGGACTGGAGCAGCCGCGGCGTGTGCCGCAGTCAGGTTGAGGAACGGAACCGGCATACCGGGGAGGGATCGGAGGAGATCTGGGCTTATATGAAGGAAATCGTAGAGCAGAATATTCAAAAAGGATCCCTGAAGGATGAATAAATCTGCATAGATACGCACACGTGTCTTCTGATCCGGCAGCGCGCCGCTGGCGGACAGTCACCTCTGTTCTGAGAGGAGAAATATTATGCAGCGGCTGCTATTTTGCAGATATGGCTGCAAAATAGTTATCAGGACATTGAGTCAGGGTACTGCCTGTGTTTTGGGAGGAGGATAAACATGAAGAGTTTTCTGGAACTTGCGGGGGAGAGATATTCCTGCAAAAAGTTTTCCGACAGAGCTATATCGGATGAAGATCTGAATTATGTCCTTGAGGCGGGACGCCTTGCTCCGACAGCCAAAAATCTTCAGCCCCAGCACATCTATATGATGCGTTCGGCGGAAGCCCTGGAGCAGATTGACAAGCTGACGCCCTGCAGATACGGTGCTCCTGTCGTTGCTGTTGTCGCCTATGACCGTGATAATGTTTTCACTTTCCCGGGCGGACGCGCCAGCTCCGGCGCCGAGGACGCCTCAATTGTGGCAACGCATATGATGCTGGCGGCTGCGGACAGGGGACTGAATTCCTGCTGGCTGAATTTCTTTGATCCGGATAAGGCAGCTGCGGAGCTTGACCTTCCGGACAATGAAGTGGTCGTCATGCTGCTGGATCTGGGCTATGCCGCAGAAACAGGTACACCGTTGGCCAATCATACAAACCGCAAAGACCTCTCGGAAACCGTGACCTGGCGCTGAGGATCATTCAGAGCTTCTCCCGGCAGTGGCAGTGACAGCAGTCCGTGTGCTGATCTCGAAGAGCGATTTTATGGCGGCATTAACATCCCTGTACGGAATTCTTACGCTCATTTGTTTTCCGATTGCCTGCGTGCTTTACTTTTTTTGATCTGAAGAAGAAGGAATCATAAGAGGAACTGTTCCGAAAGAAAAAGAATGATAACCGGACCGCGCAGAATAAAGGACACGGGATGTTCCTTATTCTGCGCGGCTGTTTCAGTGGTCAGCATGGTGGATCAGATGATACAGATAGATTTGATAACAGGATTCCTGGGTTCGGGGAAGACCACCTTCCTGCATGGATACGCCGGATACCTGATGGACAGAGGACTGAAAATCGGGATCATAGAAAATGATTTCGGGGCAGTGAATGTAGATATGATGCTTCTCCAGGACCTGGAGGGAGAGCAGTGTGAGCGGGAGATGGTCGCGGGAGGCGCTGATCTTGACACCTACCGCAGGCGTTTCCGCACGAAACTGATCTCCATGGGGATGAGAGGATTTGACAGAGTCCTCATCGAACCTTCCGGTATCTTCGATGCGGAAGAGTTTTTTGACGCACTCTGCGAGGAACCCTTAAACTGCTGGTATGAGATCGGCTCTGTCATAGCCGTCGTGGATGCCGGGCTTCCCCGGGAACTGTCGCGGGAGTCGGAATATCTTCTGGTATCCCAGCTGGCTGATGCGGGCTGCGTCGTCCTCAGCAGAACGCAGCTCTGCGAAAGGGAAACTGCGGCGCGGACAGTTGATTATCTGAATGAAGTCATGGAGCGTTTTGCCTGCGGCAGGCGTTTCAGCCTGGAAGCGGGAAAGGAAGGCGCCGAGCCTGTGATCGCGGCAGACTGGGCATCCTTCAGCCCGGAGGATTACCGGAGGATGGAGACATCCGGCTATCAGCTGGCGGATCATATCCGTGTTCCGGTCGGAAAGGACGAGGGCTTTCAGTCCCTTTACTATCTGCAGCGGCCGTTTACATCGGATGAAATAAGCAAGGCTGTCCGGATGCTTTTTGAGGACCGGTCCTGCGGAAGCATATTCCGGATTAAGGGCTTTGCCAGAGAGAAAGAGCAGTGGCTGGAAATCAATGCGGTCCGGGACGGCGGAACTGAGATGAAAGCGGTGCGGGAAGGCCAGCAGGTTGTGATTGTGATCGGCGAGAAGCTGAACCGGGAGAAGATCAACCGGTATATGGGGCAGGAGGCTGTTTAGGGAATCACCGGTATAATCAGTGTTTCCTCAGGTTCAGCCGGTCTGCAAACGCATAAGCGTTTTGCGATCAGCTGACAGATAAGATGGTCCTGAAGGGAGAAGAAAGAGTATGAAGACGATGCTGTACGACGGAAAACCTGCGAAAGCAAACGACCGTCCGGATCTTGCGGGCGGCAGGCCGGAGCAGGAGATGATGACCTACAAGTATCTGGACAAGCTTGGGATCGGCTATAAGAGGGCGGACCATGATCCTGCCGAGGATATGGAAGCCTGCACTGCCATTGAGAAGGTGCTGAAAGCACCCATCTGCAAGAATCTGTTTCTCTGCAACCGGCAGCAGACCATGTTTTATCTGCTTCTGATGCCGGGTGACAAGCCCTTCAAGACAAAGGAGATCACGAAACAGATTGGTTCGGCCCGCCTGTCTTTCGGACCGGAAGAGTACATGTGGGAGTACATGCATTGTGAGAAAGGCTCCGCCAGCGTGCTGGGACTCATGAACGATACGGAAGGGCATGTGCGCCTTCTGGTGGATCAGGATCTGAAGGACAACCCCTATATCGGATGCCACCCCTGCAGGAACACATCCACTCTGAAGCTCCATACAAAGGATGTCTTTGAGACCTTCGCACGCGCCGTGAACCATGAGATTACATGGGTGAAGCTGACCGGGCAGGCGTAAAAGACAGCGTTTCCCATATGGGAGAGCAGGAACTGCCGCAGTCTGCTTTTGTGCGGCCCACCCTGCAGGCATAAGAAACAGCGATGCCGCACGGAAAAACCGTGCGGCAGTATTTTTATTTATCCTGTTTAAGCTCTGCTTTCCACAGACCGTGAAGATTGCAGTACTCATAAGCAGCGACGGCGCTCTCGCCTTCCGAAAGAAGGAAATCCGCCTTCGGGGCCTCGGCCGGATTCAGCCTGCGAAGCTGATAACCGTGGCTTGTCTCAAGAATGATGAACTGGATGTAATGTTCGTCAAGCATGGGATGCTCCGCGGAGCCGACCGCAACCTGAACCTTATTTCCGCGGGCGGTCAGAACCGGCACGTGTTTTTCCTTTGACGCGTCCACAGCGCCGGGAATCAGCTCTTCCATCTCCTGTCCGCAGCACATGGTCGGACATCCTGATTTCTTCTCAACAAACACCATCTTGCCGCATTTCGCGCACTTCAGAATGATCATAGATTGTTTCCTCCTTTTGTTTTCCCAGTAAACTGAGAATGCTATTCCAAATGTCAGGATGTCTGGGGCATAAGTATGGTTTTCAAAAATTGCATAAACAATTCTGACGGCTTCCGCGTGAAGAACTTCTATACTCACGAATTAACATTTGTCGATTGTAATTTTGCTCCGCGGTATATGCAGATGTCTGAATTGTTTGTGCAATTTTCTATAACCGGACTTTTGATCCTCGCATCATGAAAGTTCAATGTCAGTATTGTATCACACAAGTGCGGGACTCACACAGTTTTTTTCGGAATATCAGAGGGATTCCGGCTGAAATGGACCGCGGATCCGGAGCGGGTACGGCCGGAGAGAAGGGAATTCTTTCTTTACAGGGAGGCCGGAGAGGCGATAAACTGGATATATCTATTCTGCTTCAAAGGAGGTAATCAAATTGATCAGACATATCAGAGAAAGAGCCGCCGCGCTTCTGTCCGTCCTGCTGCTGGCTCTTGTGCTGTGCGCGGGCTGTGTGCAGGCAACTTCACTCGGAGATCTTCTGGAGAATCTTGGATGGACCTTTGAGGATTCCGATGATTCCGCTGCTTTGGAAGATGAGAAAAAGTCCGGGGACAGCCGTGCGGACGATTCCGGAGATAAAAAGGAAGAAAAGAATGCGGGCGCAGGCGGCAAAAGTACAGGATCCTCAAAAGCGGAAGAAAAAGCCGCGGATGATGAGAAGACAGATGAAGTAAGACAGTCCTCCGATTATGAAATCCTGGATATTGAAGAGGGAGAGGACTATGACAGCAGGGACGAAGTCTGCGCCTATCTTGTTCAGTTCCATGAACTTCCGCCCAATTTCATGACCAAGAAGGAAGCCAGAAGAGAAGGCTGGGAATACGGCGCCCTGAACCAGGTGCTTGAGGGAATGAGCATCGGGGGAGATTATTTCGGGAATTACCAGGAAGTTCTCCCGGTGGTAAAGGGCCGTTCCTATTATGAGTGCGATATCGATACCGGCAGTGCGCGAAGCCGCGGGGCGAAGAGAATAATATATTCTGACGACTGGAATATCTATTATACGGATGATCATTACGAGACCTTTACCCTTCTTTACGGGGACGATGACTATGAGCGCGAATTTGACGACTGAGTCTGTGCGGGGCTGTGACCGGCTTTATGAGGATCCGGCTCAGACACTGCTTCCGGCAGAAACCGGCTCAGACCCGGATCCGGAATGCACAGTATTTCAGCCGGGCAATAACCATGTTATGGGAGGAGACTTATGGAACGGATCTATCTGAATGCGGAGGAGATTTCGACAAAGGAGAAGATGGCAGAGTATATGAAGGAAGCCTTCTGCTTTCCGGATTATTTCGGCGGCAATCTGGACGCCCTGAGCGACCTGCTGTCGGAAGTCCATGAGGATACGCAGATCTGCCTGACAAGGTCGAATCTGGAAAGGATCTGCGGCAATTCCTATGCCTACCGTACACTGACCGTGCTTGGCGCGGCGGCAGCGGAGAATCCGCATCTGAATCTGCTCTTTGTTCCGTAAAGGGCTATGAACAGGAGCCCTGCTTTTTTGAACGGGTTTCGGGTATGAAGAAAAAAGAGAAGGTTGAACTCCGTTATTATGATATTCCGCAGAAGGAAGGCGTGCTGGCCCTGCTGGGGGAAAACTGGGTCAGGAACTACGGGGACGGGATCGATTACCTGCATTTTCATAATCTTCTGGAGATCGGGGTCTGCAGGAGCGGAACGGGCGAACTGGTACTCGACGGCCGTGTCGTGCCCTACGGTCCGGATATGATCTCCGTGATACCGAAGAATTACCCCCATACGACCAACAGTACGCCGGGGACGGAGAGCGCCTGGGAATATCTGTTTCTGGATCCGGACATGCTCATAAGAGAGTATTACGGGGAAAATGAGGCTGCTTTCCGGCGCTTTCTGGAACTGACCGGCCGGGAGGTCCTGTTCGCCGGGACGCGGGAATATCCGCAGCTGGCAGGGATTGTGGATGCGATCATGGATGAGATGCGGGTGAAGAGAAGTTTTTACGTGGAGAAGGTCAGAGGCCTGCTTACGGCTCTTATCTTTGAGATTGCCCGCATCACGGAGAAGGTGGCGGCCCCGCGCATCCCGGACGCCAGAGGGTTCGGGCAGATCAGCCGGGCGCTGCGGTATGTGGAACGGAATTATGCTGAGCCCGTCCGGATCGGCGATCTGGCAGAGGCGTGCAGCATCAGTGAGACGCATTTCCGCAGACTGTTTTCGGAATATATCAACATGACACCGGTTGAGTACCTGAATATGGTGAGGGTGCTGCACGCCTGTGAGATTCTGCGGTCCTCCAATGATACGATCGCCCAGGTCGCGGTCCGCTGCGGCTTTTCCACTGTGTCCACGCTTGACCGGAATTTCAGGCAGGTTCTCGGAGTGACGCCCGGCCAGTGGAAGAGGGATCCGAAAAACTATGAGAGCAGGCTGCTGGAGGTCAACATCTCTGTTCAGAAAGGCTGGTAAGGACGGAAAAGAGAAAAAACAGACGGAAAGCCTGCGGGAATAAGAGGCCCGAAGGTAAGAGAGAATCCTGTGACTGCCGGGGAAACACAGAGCAATCTGCGTTTCTCCGGCAGTTTTATGATGAAAACGACGGAAGAAACGGAAAACAGGCTTTTACAAGTTTGTATTTTTTGTGATTATCCCCGTTGAACCGCCCCGATTTCTGTCAACCTGACCAAAATAGTCGAAAATGCGTAAAAGATGGGCAATTTCGTTCACGATTCCGGTTCAGACTTGTTACAATAGAGCCATGGTCGGCCTGTTCAGACAGGCAGACGGAGCAAATGTTCATATGGAGGTAGTTAAGATGAAAAGAAAAATGTTTGCAGTTCTGACCGCGGGAATCATGGCAGCTTCCCTGCTGGCTCCGATGACGGCTTTCGCTGAGGCGGAAGGCGCTGACGTTGCGTCCGAGGATGAGAACACTCTTTCCGTATATGCGTGGGACGCCAACTTTAACATCCCGGCTCTGGAAGCAGCTGAGAAGGATTACCAGGAGAATGTGAATCCGGATTTCAAGCTGAACATCATCACCCAGTCCGGATCCTCCGATGTTGAGAACGCTGTTACTCTTGCAGGCCAGTCCGGCGACTACAGCAACCTGCCGGATATCGTTCTGTTCCAGGATCACTATTTCCAGCAGTTCTATGTAAGCTATCCGGAAGCATGGCAGGATCTGTCCGCAGCGGACATCAACTGGGATGATTTCGGAGCTGAGAAGCTTTCCTTCAGCACCTATGACGATGTACACTTCGGCGTACCGGTAGACAACGGCACCGCGATCATGGCTTACAGAACCGACCTTCTGGAAGAAGCCGGCTACAGCATCGACGATATGAAGGGCTGCACATGGGACAAGTTCATCGAAGTCGGAAAAGCAGTCTATGAGAAGACCGGAAAGTATCTGCTCTGCATGGACGGCAGCGGCAATGACCTTCCCTACATGATGCTCCAGGCTGAGGGCGAGTCCCAGTTCACCGACGGTGAGCCGACCTTCGCTTCCAACGAGAAGTATATCCAGATCATCAAGGATATTGTCATCATGGTTGAGAACAACATTCTTTACCTTGGCAATAACTGGTCCGAGTACACCGATCAGGCGATCGTGGGCGACATGGTAGCAGGCGTTCTGAACGGCAACTGGATCATCCCGACCATGGAACAGGCAGCTGAGAATTCCGGAAAGTGGGAGATCACCTCTCTTCCGACCCTTGAGGGCGGCGAAGGCTATGCTTCCAACGGCGGTTCTTCCCTGTACATCACCGGCAACTGCAGCAAGCCGGAGCTTGCGGCTGATTTCCTTTCAAAGACCTTCGGCGCGGGCAGCACGGCTACCTATGATGCGGCTCTGCTGAACGGCGGCGTCATCACCTGCTCCGCTACAGCCGGCGCTTCCGAGGTTTATCAGGAAGGCATCGACTTCTTCAACGGCCAGGCCATCTATTCCGATATCGTCGCGATGGGCGCCAATGTTCCGGTTGTTGAGCAGTCCGATTATCACTATGCATGCCGCAACTATGTCGGTACCGCGATCCAGAACCTGATCCAGGCAGGCGAGCCGACAGATGAATCTGTCCAGGCTGCTCTGCAGGATGCCCAGGATCAGCTCGCATTCGAGATGGCAGGCTGATACGGAACCCTGCGGTCCGGAGACAGCGATGTCTGTCCGGGAGAGCATCTGCCGGAAAGACGTCCTGAATCCGTAATCTGAAGCCCTGGCGGGGATGCCTTCCGCATCCCCGCCTTTCTTAACTTTTCTGTGGAGGAATAAGAGTGAGTAAAAAAGGGAAAGGCGTCAGAGCAAAGGAGAGAAGAGCCGGCTGGTTCTTTCTGATGCCTGCGACAATCATGATCTGCATCATGAGCTTCTGGCCTATGATTCAGGCATTCATAACATCCTTCAAGTCCGGCAAGGGAGCCCAGATGACCTGGGCGAATCCCTGGAATTTCAACTATTCGCGTATTCTCCAGGATAAGATCTTCATCACATCCCTGAAGAACACCTTCCTGTACCTGATCATCGAAGTGCCCATCATGCTGATACTGGCCATCCTTCTGGCCCAGATCCTGAACAACAAGGACCTGCGCTTCAAGGGACTGTTCCGCACGATGGTATTTCTGCCCTGCGCGACTTCCCTCGTATCCTACGCGCTGATCTTCCGCTCTCTGTTCGCCACGCAGGGACTGATCAACCAGGTGCTTATGAATCTCCATATCATCAGTGAAAATGTCAACTGGCTGGGGACAGCGGGCACCGCCAAGGCCATCATCATCATTGCCCTGATCTGGAGATGGACCGGATATAACATGGTGTTCTATCTGGCGGGCCTGCAGAATATCGATTACCAGGTTTATGAAGCTGCAAAAATCGACGGGGCGTCCTCCTGGAAGACCTTCTGGGGAATCACGGTTCCGCTTCTGAAGCCGGTTATCGTCATGACCTTCATCATGTCCATCAACGGTACCCTGCAGCTCTTTGACGAGTCCGTCAACCTGACCAACGGCGGTCCGGCGAACGCGACGATCACCATGTCCCATTACGTTTACAATATGGCATTCGGACAGGGCGTCGGCCACTTCGGATATTCCTCCGCCATGTCCTTCGTGATCTTCATCATGGTTGCGATCCTTGCATGGATCAATATGAAAGTAGGTGATACACGTGACTAAGAAAAATAAGTCCATGGTTCAGCGCAGGCTGATCCCCAGCTATATCTTTCTGACTATCTGGTCCTTTATCAGCGTGTTCCCGCTTTTCTGGATGATCACGGCCGCCACGAATGATACGGTGGATATCTCCCGGGGCCGGATCTGGTTCGGCACTGCCGCCGCTTCGAATTTCCAGAAGCTTCTGGCGGCGCAGCCGCTCTGGAAGTCCATGGGGAACTCTTTCATCTATGCCATTACACAGACCCTTCTGTGCCTGCTGATCTGTTCTCTGGCCGGTTTCGGCTTTGAGCTTTATGCGGACAGGGCGAAGGACCGCCTCTTTGCGTTTCTGCTTCTGGCCATGATGATCCCGGGCGTCGCGACCATGATCCCGCTGTTCACCATGATCTCGAAGATGGGGATGCTGAACTCGGTATGGGGCTTCATCCTTCCCCAGATCGCCACGCCGTTCATGATCATGATGTTCCGGCAGAATTCCCGCAATTTCCCGCCGGCCATCATGGAGGCGGCCCGGATCGACGGGCAGAGCGAAGTGGGTATCTTCTTCCGCCAGTATATGCCGATCATGCGCTCCACTTATGCGGCAGCGGCGGTTATCACCTTCATGAACGCCTGGAACGCCTACCTCTGGCCGAAGGTTGTCATGACGGACAATAAAGCGCAGACCATGCCCATGCTGATCGCCAATCTGGCTGCCGGATACACCATCGATTACGGTGTTCTGATGATGGGCGTTCTGTTCTGCTCCATTCCGACGATGCTGGTCTTCTTCATTCTGCAGAAGCAGTTCGCGGAAGGTATTACAGGTTCTGTCAAATAAGAGGCTGAGAACAGGATACGAAGCTGACGGACATCGGGCCGCTTTGCTGCAGGATTCCAGCGGTTATCGCAGAATCGGACAGGGGATGAATTTCCCCTGTACGATCCGGTTCGGGAGCATGGTATCTTTCGAGGCCATTTTCAGAGGAAAGGGAGGGCCGGGATCGGATGGGTTTCCGGCCCTTTTTGTGTGAGTATATGAGAGAATTTGATTACAATATTGTGAAGGACCCCGCAGTTTTTAAAGTAAACGCGCTCCCGGCCCATTCGGATCATACCGCTTTTGCCTCCGCGCAGGAGCTTAAGGAGGGATCCTCCTCCCTGCGGGCTTCCCTGAACGGACTCTGGAAGTTCCATTACGCGCGGAACTACGGATCCATCGTCCCGGATTTCCAGATGGAGGATACCGGTATCAGAGGCTGGGAGGAGATCCATGTTCCGTCCAATATGCAGATGGAAGGCTACGATGTCCCGGCTTATGTCAATACCCAGTATCCCTGGGACGGCAGCGAAGATATCAACCCCGGGCAGATTCCGGAGATTTTCAATCCGGTGGGACAGTATGTCACATTCTTTGAGCTGCCGGAGCAGTGGAAGGGGATGGGCGTACGGATTTCCTTCCAGGGAGTGGAATCCGGCTTCTCGGTATGGCTGAACGGAAAATGGGTCGGTTACAGCGAGGATTCCTTCACGCCGACCGATTTCGACCTGACGCCCTTTTTGAAGGAAGGCAGGAACCGCCTGGCCGTACTTGATTTCAAATGGACTTCGGGAAGCTGGCTGGAAGATCAGGATATGTACCGCTTTTCCGGTATTTTCCGTGATGTGTTCCTCTATGCCGTTCCCGCTGTTCACCTGGAGGATCTTAAGATTCTGTCAGGGCTTGACGACAGCTTCCGGACAGGGCAGCTGGAGGCGGAGCTTTGCCTTTCCGGCGATTTTGAAGGCGCATCAGTTTCCTGGGAACTGACGGAGCGCGGCAGCGCCCGCCCGGACGCGGCAGGAAGGCCCTCCTTCCCGCTCTGCAGAAAGATCCGCGAAGGAGCGTGTGAGGTGGCAGAGAAAGTACGGATCTGCTGCAGCGTGGAGGATGTGAAGGCCTGGAGCGCTGAAGATCCTTACCTGTATCAGCTTAAGCTGGTCCTTAAGGGGAAAGACGGAGGCGTTCTGGAACTGATCTCTGAGAATGTCGGTTTCCGCCGCTTCGAGATGCGGGACGGACTGATGTGCCTGAACGGAAAACGGATCGTATTCCATGGAACGGACCGGCACGAGTTTTCCTGCGACAGCGGCCGCACCCCCAGTGAGGAGGAGGTCCGCCTTGACGTGCAGATCATGAAGCGGAACAACATCAACGCGATCCGCACCTCCCATTATCCGAACGCCTCGATCCTCTACCATCTGTGCGATCTGTACGGACTCTATCTGATCGCGGAGAACAATATGGAAACTCACGGGATCTGGGACAGGATCGAGCGGGGGATGGAAGATATCTCGTCAGCCCTGCCCGGAGACCGGAAGGAATATCTGCCCATGATGCTGGACCGGGTGGATTCCTGCTGGGGAAGGGACAAGAATCATCCCTCCATCCTGATCTGGTCCTGCGGAAATGAGTCATACGGCGGCAGTGTGATCTATGAGATGTCGCAGAGATTCCGCGCACTGGACAGCAGCCGCCTTGTTCATTATGAAGGCGTTGCCCACGACCGCCGCTATAATGATTCCACAGACATGGAATCGCAGATGTACACGCCTGCGGCCAAAGTGGAGCAGTTCCTTGAGGAGCACCCGGAGAAACCCTTTATACTCTGTGAATATACGCATTCCATGGGGAATTCCAATGGCGGCATGCACAAGTATATAGAGCTCGAAGAAAGGCAGCCCAGGTATCAGGGCGGCTTTATCTGGGACTTTGTCGACCAGGCGGTCCGCAGGAAGAACCGCTACGGGGAAGAATTCCAGGCTTACGGCGGGGATTGCGGAGAAAGACCGACGGACTACGATTTTTCCGGAAACGGCATCATCGATTCAACCAGGAAGCCCTACGGGAAGATGCAGGAGATCCGTTTCAACTACCGGTATTTTAAAGTGGAGGTGTCTGAGGACCATTTCCGTGTCCTGAACAAGAACCTCTTTGTGGACGCGGACCGCTTCTGCTGCACTGCTGCCCTGGAGAGGGAAGGGGAGCTTCTTGAAAAAGCGCAGATCGCTGTATCTCTGGCGCCGCTTAAGGAGAAGGAATATCCGCTTCCATTTCGGATTCCGGATGAAGAAGGAGAATATACGGTAACGGTGTCCTTCCTGCTCAGGGAGGATACTCTGTGGGAAAAGGCAGGATATGAGCTGGCTTTCGGGCAGGGTGTTTTCCGCAGAGGACATGCGCTTCCCGCTTCTCTGGAGGAGATGCCGGCGGACGCTGAGACGGCATTCTCAGCTGCGGCGCGGATCAATGGCACGGTATTGAAAGCTTCCCGGAAGCTGCCGAAGATGGATGTAACCGTCGGCTCGGTCAATGTCGGCGTCAGGGGAGAGCATTTTGAGCTGCTCCTGTCCGGCCTGAAGGGCGGACTGGTTTCCTACCGCTGGGGCGGGAGGGAACTGATCGAGGATATCCCGAGACCGAATTTCTGGAGAGCGCCTACCAGCAACGACAACGGCAACCGCATGGCGGCCAGGTACGGCGTCTGGAAGCTGGCAAGCCTCTATCAGAATCAGATGCCTCCGGAGTTCAATCCTTATGAGATGAAGGAAGGGGCAGACAGCGACGCGCTCCGCTATCCGCTGGTGAAGCAGACGGAAGCGTATGTGGACGTGACCTGGAAGAAGTATCTGCCTACAATCCCCGCGTCCAGCTGCCTGACGACCTACCGGATCTTCCCCGACGGAACCGTCCGCTTTATTCTGGAATATGACCCGGCTGAAGGGCTTCCGCCTATGCCGGAATTCGGATTCCTTCTGACCCTCAATGCTGATTATGATCATGTGACCTGGTATGGCTGCGGGCCGGAAGAAAACTACTGTGACAGGAGGAAAGGCGCGAAGCTGGGCGTCTGGAGGGCACAGGTGAAGGATATGACCGAAGCCTATCTGGTTCCCCAGGAGACCGGCAACCGTACCGGCGTGCGCTGGGCGAAGGTTACCGACCGCAGGGGACGCGGCGTCCTTCTGAGGGCGGCCGGTTTCCCGGGCAGCGGGGATCCTGAAGCATCCATGCCCGGAACCATGGAGTTCTCTGCGCTTCCCTACAGCCCGGAGATGCTGGAGACGGCAAGACATCCCTTTGAGCTGCCGCCGGTGCATTATACCTATGTGCGCTGCAGCCTGAAGCAGATGGGAATCGCGGGCGATGACAGCTGGGGCGCCCGCACCCACGAAGAGTATCTTCTGAAGACAGACCGCAGACTGGTCTTTGCCTTTGATTTCCGCGGCTGCTGAGCGAAGTACAGAACACTGCGGAAAATGACATGCCGCAGACCATTTCGCCATGGCGGAATTAAGCCCGGGCTTTCACCTGCCCGGGCTTAATTTATATGTAAATTTTGCGCATTCTGTGGTAGGATAGATGCAGATAATCCGTTCGGTATCTGTATAATTCTGCGATCTTTCAGCAGAGGCACAGGAGGAAAAAGTATGTATAAAGACGGTAAGATTCTGGTTGGTAAAAGCGGGGAGAAGGAGATCTTTCTCAATCCCTCCATGGCAAACCGGCACGGTATGATCGCGGGAGCTACCGGTACCGGAAAAACAGTCAGCCTGAAGGTTCTCGCGGAGTCTTTTTCAGACGCCGGCGTACCGGTTTTCCTGGCTGATATCAAGGGAGATCTGGGTTCCCTCGCCGAGACTGGCAGGGAGAATGAAAATGTAAACCAGCGCATTGCGTCGATGCAGCTGGATCAGGACGGCTACAGCTTCCGTAAATACCCGGTCATGTTCTGGGATGTATACGGCGAGAAGGGCATGCCCCTGCGGACAACGATCTCCGAGATGGGCCCGCTCCTTCTTTCCAGAGTGCTGGGGCTGAACGAGCTGCAGACCGATATCCTGAGCATCGTCTACAAGATCGCCGATGATACCGGCCTTCTTCTGATCGACACGAAGGACCTGAAGTCGATGCTTGCCTATGTCAATGAGCACAGGAACGAACTGGCCGCGGAATACGGGCATATCGCTCCGGCTTCGATCGCGGCGATCACCAGGGCCATAGTCTCTCTGGAGACCCAGGGCGCAGACCAGTTCTTCGGCGAGCCGGCGCTTACAATCACGGACATGCTGCAGCTGGAAGGCGGGCAGGGCGTCATCTCCGTCATGGACTGCAGAAAGCTGATCCTGAATCCGGACATGTACTCCACCTACCTGCTCTGGATGCTGTCCGAGCTCTTTGAGAGCCTTCCCGAAGTGGGAGACTGCCCGAAGCCGAAGATGGTATTCTTCTTTGATGAGGCGCACATGCTCTTTTCACAGGCGTCTCCGGATCTGCTGAACAAGATCGAGCAGATCGTCAAGCTGATCCGTTCGAAGGGAGTGGGCGTCTTCTTCATCACCCAGAACCCGGCGGATATCCCGGACGGGATCATGAGCCAGCTGGGCAACAAGATCCAGCATGCGCTTCACGCCTATTCCCCGAAGGAACTTAAGGCTGTGAAAGCCGCGGCGCAGACCTACCGTGAGAATCCGGAATTTGATACGGCCGACGCGATCCAGCATCTGGCGACCGGGCAGGCTCTCGTCTCCATGCTGGATGAGAACGGCATTCCCGGAATGGTGGAGCGCTGCATGATTCTTCCGCCTCAGTCCTTCCTGGGTGCGGCGGATGATTCCCTGCGCGATCAGATGATTAAGTCCAATCTCCTCTATTCCCGTTATGCCAATGCGATCGACCGCGATTCAGCTTATGAATTCCTGCAGAGGCACTGGCAGGAGATGGAACTGCAGGCACAGAAAGCGGCCGAGGATGCCCTGGCCGAGAAGGAGAGAGCGGCTGCGGAGAAGGAAGCCGCGAAGGAAGCCGCCGCCGCCCAGAAGCTGGCGGAAAAAGAAGCTGCCGCGGCCCAGAAAGCGGCCGAGCAGGCGCAGAGAGAGGCGGAACGGGAGCAGGAGCGTGCGAAGAAGCGCGCGGCAAGCGTGGCATCCACGGCCGCCGGAACCATCGGAAGACAGATCGGCAAGTCGGTAGGAAGCCTGGGAGGAACCTTCGGCAAGACCCTGGGCGGCAATATCGGCGCGCAGCTTGGGCGCAGTATTCTCGGAACATTCCTGAAACTGTGAGATACTCCGCACACAGCCCGGAAGCAGTTCCCGGTATGTTTCCTGATCCGGGAGAAATGCTTCTGACCGTCTGCGGCCGGGAGACGAATGATGTTTCATGTGATAGTGAATCCGGCAGGCGCCGGGGGAAAAACCGGGAGTTACTGGGAAAAGAAGATTCAGCCGCTTCTGGAAGGAACAGAGTACAAACTGCATCTTTCCACGGAGGAAGGATCCGCAGAGAGGATCTGCTCGGAACTTACCTCCTCCATCCCGGAAGGGGAGACGGTCCGTATTCTGATTCTCGGCGGCGACGGGACCATGAACGGCGCGGTGAACGGGATCCGGGATTTTGAGCATACGAAGATCGGACTGATTCCATGCGGGTCCGGCAACGATCTGGCAAGGGATCTGGCTCTGCCGGATGACCCTTCCGGGCTGATCCGCCGCATTCTGGAAGGACGGACGCTGCGGCAGATCGATGTCGGCGAATGTATCTGGAAAGATATCGGAAAGAGCCGCTTTTTTGTAGTCAGTGCCGGGGCCGGCTTTGACGCGGCGGTCTGCCATTATGCCCAGGTTTCGGGCCTGAAGCGCTTCCTGAACCGTTTCGGGCTTGGAAAACTGATTTACATACTGGAAGCCGTCCGCCTGATTTTCAGCTATAAGCCTTCTGCTTCGGATCTTATATACGGGACAAAGGAGGAAGCGGATCCTTCCGGGGGCAGGGAGAATGCAGCCGGGAAGACGGCGCATTATGAGCGCTTTGTGTTCGCGGCCGGGATGAACCACCGCTACGAAGGCGGAGGCTTTATGATGTGCCCGAAGGCACGCGCCGACGACGGCAGCCTGGATTACTGCGTCGTCCATGATCTGAGTATCCTGGACTTTTTCCGTTTTTTTCCCTCGGCGATCAGCGGAGAGCATGTCAGGCAGAAGACAAAGGTCAGCCAGCTGCGGGGGAAGAGTCTCAGGATTCGTTCCGACAGGCCTCTCTGGATCCACTGCGACGGTGAAACGGGCGAAGCGTCTGCGGATGTTCTGTTCCGGATCAGCGAAAAACGGCTGAATCTGCTGGTCTGAGGAAGAGCGGCGGTGCATGCGGATCAGAGAAATGCAGCTGAGTCTGCCGGTCTGAGGAAGAGCGGCGATGCATGCAGATCAGCGAAAGCCAGCTGAATCGTCCGTTTTGAAAATCAGCCGGCAGCAGCAGGGGATCAGATCAGCCGGTATAATATCCGGGCACGGAATGCGGCCGGAATCCGGACGGGAGGACACAGTATGGATGATGAGCGGATCAGGGAAAATGAGCAGGCCCTGAGACATATGACGAAGGAGCAGGAGCAGTTTCTGAAAAAGAACTTTCAGCTGTCAAAACAGGATCTGATCCTGGCGGACGACGTGCTCTGGGAAGAGACCCTGGACAGGCTTTTCGACATGGAGATCGACAATGAAAACCATGCTTCGGAAAAGACCGCCAGGCGGGACCGGATCGTATCGGACCTGATTACAATGATGACAGAAGAGGCCTAGCAGGGGGATACTGACAGAAGCATCGAAGATGCGGCATACCTGCGCTGCACGGATGGTCTGTTCTGTACGCTGTTCTGCCAGTCAGCAAAGCAGCCGGGCGGAATATGCGGGCGGCCTGATGTGTGGAGGGCTGTGAACAGTACCCCGGGGAATTTATGGCTTGTGATTTCACGGAACATGCTTTATACTTACACGTGATAGATATTTAGCTATCTTTCCTGAAGAGAGAAAGGAGTAAGTGATTATTATGGACTACATGGAAATTGAGAAAGTTATAGGCAGACAGATCATTGATTCCAGAGGTAATCCTACAGTTGAGGCTGAGGTTGTTCTGGCAGACGGAACCGTTGGAAGAGGCACTGCACCGAGCGGAGCATCCACCGGTGAATTCGAGGCTCTGGAACTTCGTGACGGCGATAAGAGCAGATACGGCGGAAAGGGCGTCATGAAGGCTGTTGAGAACATCAACACCATCATCGCTCCGGCTCTGAAGGGAATCAGCGCATTTGATACCTATGCTGTTGACGCTGCCATGATCAAGGCTGACGGAACAAAGGATAAGAGCAAACTCGGCGCGAACGCGATCCTGGCTGTCTCCATCGCGGCAGCAAGAGCTGCGGCGAATTCTCTTGATATCCCGCTGTACAGATTCCTTGGCGGCGCGAACGCGAACCGTCTTCCCCTTCCGATGATGAACATCCTGAACGGCGGCGCTCATGCGGCGAACACCGTTGACGTACAGGAATTCATGATCATGCCGGCAGGCGCTGAGAGCTTCTCCGAAGGCCTTCGCTGGTGCACAGAAGTCTTCCACGCACTTCAGGCGCTTCTGAAGTCCAGAGGACTTGCCACATCCGTCGGTGATGAGGGCGGTTTCGCTCCGGACCTTGGCTCCGATGAGGAAGCGATCCAGGTTATTCTTGAAGCAGTCGAGAAGGCCGGCTATGTACCGGGCAAGGATTTCGTCCTGGCTATGGATGCTGCAGCTTCCGAGTGGAAGGGCTCCAAGAAGGGTGAGTATCATCTGCCGAAGGCCGACAAGGTCATGACTACAGATGAGCTGATCGAGCACTGGAAACAGCTGACCGACAAGTATCCGATCTACTCCCTTGAGGATGGTCTGGATGAAGAGGACTGGGAAGGCTGGAAGAAGCTTACGGATGAGCTGGGCGGCAAGGTTCAGCTGGTCGGCGATGACCTGTTCGTAACGAATACCGAGAGACTTGCCAAGGGCATCAAGCTTGGATGCGGCAACTCCATCCTGATCAAACTGAACCAGATCGGTTCCGTCTCCGAGACCCTTGAGGCGATCAAGATGGCTCATAAGGCCGGCTACACAGCTGTTACCTCCCATCGTTCCGGTGAGACCGAGGATACCACGATCGCAGATCTCGCAGTTGCTCTGAATACCTGCCAGATCAAGACCGGTGCTCCGTCCAGATCCGAGCGTGTTGCGAAGTACAACCAGCTGCTCCGCATCGAGGAAGACCTCGGCGATGCAGCCTGCTTCCCGGGCTTCGGCGCTTACAACATCAAGAGATAAAAGATTCGGCCGAGACTCTGCGAGGAGTCTGAGCTGCAGCCCTCTCTCTGTCTGGTCTGACAGAGAGGGGGCTTTATCTTACGGCAGTATTTGCCGTGGCAGAAAGAATCATCCGGGGCATTGAGTCATGCTACAGACTCTGTTCCGGGAGGAGGAAGAAGCGGAGGGACAGGATGAATCCGATGATGGGGAAGCTGCTGCTGATATATCTGATTCTTATTAATCTTGCCGCTTTCTGCCTCATGTGGGCGGATAAGCGGAGGGCCGAAAAGCGGATCTGGAGAATCCGGGAGAGAAGCCTCTTTCTGAGCGCGGCCCTGGGCGGCAGCATCGGCGCGATTGCGGGCATGTATCTCTTCCGCCATAAGACAAAGCACCCGTCCTTTGTCATCGGCATGCCTTTGATTCTGCTCTTTCAGACCGGGGCGGGACTTCTGCTCTTCCTGAAACTGATGCACTGAGAATAATAACTAGAAAATCGTTCATTCAGTCCTGCTTTTTTGGCTTGTACCTGCCGTGAATCTGTGATAAACTAGACTCCGTGTGAAATTTGAGATGGTCCTCTGCTGCAGAATTGGCTTGCATTAAGAACATCCCTAGATGAAGGAGGAACACACCGATGAATGAGATTATCAAAAAGATTGAGGATGCGCAGCTTCGTGCTGACGTTCCGCAGTTCCGTACCGGAGATACTGTGAGAGTTTACGCCAAGATCAAAGAAGGAGACAAGGAGAGAGTCCAGGTCTTCGAGGGCGTGGTTCTGAAGAAGCAGGGCGGAAGCAGCAGGGCTACTTTTACAGTAAGAAAGTCCTCAGGCGGCATCGGCGTCGAGAAGACCTGGCCGCTGCATTCTCCGACCGTCGAGAAGGTAGACGTGATCAGACGCGGTAAAGTAAGACGCGCGAAACTGAACTACCTCAGAGACCGTGTCGGCAAGCGCGCCAAGGTAAAAGAGCTGGTTCGATAATCAAAGTCAGGTTGGGGCTGCCGCATGCTGTGCGACAGCCCTTTTGCGCGATTAAGCCCATGGCGGCATGAGCAGATATCTGAAGCTGACGGACATTGAGCAGCCATGCTGCGATATGCCCGCTCTTATTGCCCGGCCGGGCAGGAGTCAGTATGAAATATGTAAGCGATAAGCCGATTGATTTTACGAATCAGGACTGGAAGCAGTATACGCCAAGGGAGCGGGCACGTCTTGAAGCCCGGAGGGAAGAGGAGGAAAAGAAAAAACGCGCTCTTGCGCGGCGCAAGTCCGGACCCCGGATTCTTCTCGAGTGGGTGCTTCAGATCGGGATCGTTATCCTTTTTGCCTATGTGGCGGTTTATATCTTCGGACAGACAAGGACGAATGTCGGCCAGTCCATGGATCCGACCCTCTCGGGCGGGGATACCCTTCTGATCAATATCTTTGCATATCAGATGAACGGCCCGTCCCAGGGGGATATCATTTCCTATAAACCGAACGGAAGTACCAACGCCCATTCGGATATCAAGCGGGTGATCGGTCTTCCGGGGCAGACGATCCAGATCAAGGACGGCATGATCTATATCGACGGAAAGGTCTACCTGGAGGGAGCGGATTATCCGGCCATCACAAGTCCGGGACTGGCAGCGGAACCGATCCGTCTTAAGGACAGGCAGTATTTTGTTCTGGGAGATAACCGGAATAATTCCGAGGACTCCCGGAGCGCGGAGATCGGCGTGGTTACCAACGATATGATAGAGGGCAAGGCCTGGTTTGTGCTGAGCCCGGCGGAGCACAGGAGGTTCCTGTAATATTAAACAGATGGTCTGCTCTTTACGCTATTCCAAGGCAGCAGAGCTGCCAGGCGAAATATGCGGGTTGGCCCGATGTGTGGAGCCGTGAATCGTAATAACAGATGATGCGAAGGGTCAGACCATACTTTTGACAGTGCATCAGGGATGGAGGCAGCATGGATTACCAGTGGTACCCCGGGCATATGACCCGGGCGAAGCGCATGATGCAGGAGAACATAAAGTTAATTGACCTGCTGATAGAACTGACGGACGCGAGAGCGCCCCTGTCCGGGCGCAATCCGGATATCGACGCTCTGGCGCAGGGAAAGGCCAGAGTCATCGTCCTGAATAAAAGCGACCTTGCGGATGAGGCGGCAAACCGGGCATGGAAGGAGTATTTTGAGAAGAAAGGCTTTCTTACCTGCCTGACGGATTCAAGAAGCGGGGCAAGCGTCACAAAGGTGAAGGCTCTCGTAGAGGAAGCCTGCCGCCAGAAGATTGAGCGGGACAGAAAACGCGGAATCATGAACCGTCCGGTGCGGGCCATGATCGCGGGAATCCCGAACGTGGGCAAGTCCACTTTCATTAATTCCTTCGCGGGGAAGGCGGTCGCAAAGACCGGGAACAGGCCCGGAGTGACCAAAGGAAAACAGTGGATCCGCCTGAACCGGAATGTGGAGCTTCTGGACACGCCCGGTATTCTGTGGCCGAAATTCGAGGATCAGCAGATCGGGAGGCGCCTGGCCGTCCTGGGATCCATCCGGGATGAGCTGCAGGATTTCCGGGAGCTGGGCCTATGGCTTGCCGATTACCTTTTTACAGCCTATCCGGAGGCGCTGGCGGAGCGATACCAGGTCAGCGGAACCGTCGCGGACGAAGCGCTCCTTGAGGAGATTGCCGGAGCGCGGGGCTGCCTGAAGAACGGCGGAATTCCGGATACGGAACGCGCCGCGCAGCTTCTGATCGATGATTACCGGAGCGGAAAACTGGGACGACTCTCACTGGAGCGGCCCTGAGCGCCGGCAGAGCTCAGGTGATGTTGTACTCACTGGCAGGATGTTCGGAGCGGCCCTGAGCGCCGGCAGAACTCGGGCGATGTACTCACTGCGGGGGATGCTTGGAGCGGCCCTGAGCGTCCGGGAGAACGGAACTGCGTCCGCAGGGCAGTTCCCGGCCGGAGCGGATTTGGAGAATGCAGATGGCGAAGAGAGGGAATAGGAAGAAAAGCCCGGTCAGGATAATATTCGGCTGGATTCTGTTTACAGCAGCTGTGCTGGCGGTCCTTGTGATACTGATTCCCCTGGTCGGGGCAGCGGTGGATGTGTCCGGCACGGCCATGAGCCCTGCCCTTAATCCGGGGGACCGGGTCGCCGTCAACCGTCTTGCGTATCTTCTGACGAATCCGAAGCGGGGCGATGTCATACAGTTCCGCTCCGCCCAGGACGCGGGAACGGTCTTTTTAAGGCGGGTGATCGGCCTGCCCGGTGAGACGGTACAGATCCGGGAAGGGAACGTCTATATCAACCAGAGTCCGCTTTCAGAAGCTTATGCTTCAGGTGTTCTTCAGTATGCCGGGACTGCCGCCACCCCTCTGACCCTCTCCGAGGATGAATATTTTGTAATGTCGGACAACAGGAGCAATAACTTTGACAGCCGGGACCCGACTGTCGGAACCGTGAAGCGGAATACTGTCAGTGGAAAAGTCTGGCTGAAAGTCCTGCCCTTCAGGGAGTTCAGGCTGATTCTCTAAGGAAACACTGATTATATCAGTGTTTCCTTAGAGCCTCCGGCGGATCGCGGTGCGGCGCATAGGAAGGCTTTCTTCGAAAGCCGCGCCGCACGCGGCTTTGAGCGCATGGCGCGCTCAAAGATCACATTAGGGAAGCGCTTAGCCGGAGGCGATATCAGCATGAAGAAGAATTAATCAGCGCTTCCCTAACAACCTAATGATTTTATGATTAGATCGCCAAAAGTCGCTGTTTAGCGACCTGGCTTCTTTCAAGTTTTTTGTTCCTTGACATCTGAATACAGTTT
>ODAI010156966.1_pt1 | contig 23335 bp, 19 predicted proteins | sample 1539321 | NCBI WGS metagenome assembly ODAI01 (sample SAMN02144231, study PRJEB22623) | gut metagenome | biome: sheep rumen | host: Ovis aries | place: New Zealand | reverse complement strand
TAATATAAATCTAATTACAATAAAGGAGTCGCGCGTAGGCGCGACTCCTTTATTTTTTCACCACATAAATTTTATTACTGCAAATTTTGTAATAAAATGCAACAAATAGCGTTAGTATTATAGTGAACATACTGCAGAGGACACCACATAATGCCAGTTAAAGGCTACAAAAGACAGGGTTTCCATGTTAAAAGTTCTTAATTCTTGTCCGATGTCAAGAAAATTTAATACCTTTGCTCCGAAAATTGCAACCTAATCGTGCATTCAAGTAAACAAACTTAGTATATCAATTTTTAATTTTTTATTAATCTAACTAAACAAAATTATGGCAGACGTTAAAAAACCAGCCGCTCAGAAGAAAGCCTCAGCAGGTTTTCAGGGAGTTCGTAATGCAATTTGGATTATTTGCGCAATGTTCGTCATTGCAGTATGTATCTACAAGTTCGTCCTCGGTGACCCAGCCAATTTCGTAGGTGGTGATCCTGATGGAGAAGTTCTTAATGGTAACATGCTCGGTACCATCTATAAAGGTGGTGTCGTTGTGCCTGTCCTGATTACTTTGATTCTCACTGTGCTTTGTCTTTCTATTGAGCGTATGCTCGCACAGCGCACAGCATTCGGTAAGATGGCTACAACAAAGTTCGTTGTCGAAATCAAGGAAGCCCTCAAGCAGAATGACTTCGCTAAGGCTCAGGATCTTTGCAAGAAGCAAAGCGGTACTATTGCAAACGTTGTTGGTGCTTCTCTGAAGATGTACGAAGAAATGGAAAAGGACAACAACCTCAAGAAGGCTCAGAAAATTGCCAAGATTCAGCAAGCTCACGAAGAGGCAGTACAGCTTGAAATGCCTACTCTGCAGATGAACATGCCGATGCTTGCTACTCTCGTAACACTGGGTACCCTTACCGCTCTGTTCGGTACTGTAACGGGTATGATCAAGTCATTCGCAGCCCTCGCATCTGGTGGTGGTGGTGACTCTGTAGCACTTTCAACCGGTATCTCTGAGGCCCTCATCAATACCGCCCTCGGTATCTTGACATCATGGCTCGCTGTGATATCTTACAACTTCTTCTCTAACCGTATCGATAAGCTTACATACGCTCTTGATGAGGTAGGTTACACAATTGCTCAGACTTACGAGGCAAACCACGACGAAGCTTAATTTTTACTTATAACCCTTTAAAACTTTTATCGCTATGGGTAAAGTAAAACTTAAGAAACAAGACATCTGGATCGACATGACGCCTATGTCGGACGTGATGACGCTGCTTCTGTGCTTCTTCATGTTGACATCAACATTCGTGAAGCCTGAACCAGTGAAGGTGGTGACACCATCATCAGTGTCTGAGATTAAGGTGCCAGAGAAAGATGTTCTCAACATTCTTGTCGATAAAACAGGCAAGGTGTTCATGAGCATGGATAACCAGATTTACCTTGAGCAGGCAGTTCTTGAAGTGACCGGTAATTTCAATATTGATTTGAACGGTGCACAGCTTGCTGCCTTCAAAGCAGATCCAATGTTTGGTACTCCTCTGAACGTTCTTAAAGATTATCTTAATAAGGAAGAGTCAGAGCGTGCTAAAGCACTGAAGGAACTGGGTATCCCAACGGATAGTATAGATGGTGGTCTTTCTGAATTCCAAGAGTGGGTAAAAGCAGCACGTTCTGCCAATCCCGACTTGAAAGTTGCTTTAAAAGCAGATTCAGATACACCATATAAGACGATTAAAACTATTATGTCGGAGTTGCAGGATATTAACGAGAACCGTTATTATCTTATTACATCACTCAAAACATCGGAGGATTAAGAATGGCTAAACAGAAAAAAAGCAGACAGAAAAAGTCACAAACCAGGGTGGACTTCACACCTATGGTTGATATGATGATGCTTCTTATCACATTCTTCATGCTCTGTACCTCTTTGGCAAAGCCACAGACAATGGAATTGAGTATGCCGACTAATGATAAGAACTTGGAAGACCAGGACAAGTCTGTTACAAAAGCATCATACACTATCACTATTTATGTGACAGCAGACAACCAGATACATTACGTAGAAGGTATGCCTAAGTATGATGACCCTACGTGTCTGAAGAAGACTACATGGGGAAAAGACGGTATCCGCAAGGTCCTAATCACTCACGTAACCGAAGATAACACCCAGCCAATACAGCAGGTAATGCTGGCAAAGGCTAAGCTGGATCAAAAGAGACATGAAAATCCGAAGTTCACACAACAGATGTATGATGATGAGCTTCGTAAGATTAAAGCCGGTGAAATCGACGGAAATAAGATTCAGACAATGACAATCATCATCAAGGCTACAGACAATGCTTCTTACCTGAACGTTGTTGATGCACTGGATGAGATGCAGATTTGTTCTGTTGGTAAGTATGTCATCGACAAGATTACTCCAGATGATCTCAAGCTTCTTGAAGAGGCTGGGGTTAAGGAATAAGTCTATGCGCGTAACACTTTAACTTAAGAAAGGAAAAGAAAAATGGCACAAATAGATCTTATATCCAACGAATGGTCGGACATGATGTTCGAAAATCGTAACAAGGAATACGGTGCATACGTACTTCGCAGGCAAACAGGTCGTCGTAACGTTATATCAATGATCGCTGTATTGTTACTCTTTGCTGCAGTCATGGTCTTCATGATAGCAAAGAATGCCTATGAGGCATATCAGAAGGAACATGCAGTAATGGATCAGGTTACCGAGCTCTCTGCCCTGACACAGCAGAAGAAGAAGGAAGCTAAGGTAGAACGTAAGGAGATTCCTGTAAGACAAGAGCAGCAGCAAGTAGTAGAAAAGGTAAAGAGTTCTGTGAAGTTTACTGCTCCTGTCATCAAGAAGGACGATGAAGTAAAGCCTGAAGATGAATTGAAGTCACAGGATGAAATCATGAACTCAAAAGTTGCTGTCGGTGCTTTGAACGTTGTCGGTAATGATGAGAGTGGTGAAGTGCTGAAGGCTAAGGAAGTCATTGCTACAGAACCAGTAAAACCAAAGGAAGAAGAAAACAAGGTGTTCGACGTTGTAGAGCAAATGCCTTCTTATCCTGGTGGTATGGGTGCTCTGATGCAATACTTGTCTTCAAACATCAAGTATCCTGTAATTGCTGAAGAAAACGGCATCCAGGGACGTGTAATCTGTACCTTCGTCGTAGAACGCGATGGTTCTATCACAGACGTAAGAATAGCAAAGTCTGTTGATCCATCACTTGACAAGGAAGCTATGCGCGTCGTATCAAAGATGCCTAGGTGGATTCCTGGTAAGCAGAATGGTTCTGCAGTACGTGTAAAATATACATTGCCTGTAACATTCCGCCTACAGTAAAAAATAACCAATAATTCTCAAAGAGGCCAGAAGGGCATTCCTTTTGGCCTCTTTTTAAAAGACACACAATGAAGCACTTAACGTTCCTTATCGTTGCAATACTCGCATTAAGCATATCAACCTCATGCTCACGCAAGAAAGATCCTAATGCGCGTACTGACACGTACTCCAGCGGTTCTATTACATTTGGAGCTGACGAGAGTTTCGCACCCATTATCGAAGAAGAACTGGAGGTGTTCCATTCTATTTATGTACAAGCACATTGTACCCCAAAATACATGACAGAGTCAGAGGGTATGAACCTTTTGCTTGCCAATAAACTGCTGATGATGTTTACAGCGCGCGACTTCAAGAAGTCAGAGTATGACAATCTTATCGCACGCGAGCGCAAACCTTATACAGTACATGTTGGTTATGATGGTTTAGCCCTTATTACGAATGTTGCAAACACTGACTCCTGTATGTCCGTGAAAGATGTCAAGCGCATTCTTTCTGGTGAAGCAAAGACATGGAAGGAAGTTGGCACCCATAGCCGTTCCGGTGATATCATAGTATGTTTCGACAATGCCACTTCAAGTGCAGTACACTATGTAGAAGACTCCATCCTTAATGGAAAACCTATAACGGCAGAAAATGCCTTCGCTACAAAGAAAACAGCAGAGGTTGTTGATTATGTAGAGAAAACTCCAAATGCAATTGGAATAATCGGCAGCAACTGGTTAAATGACAAGCGTGATACCACAAACCTTACATGGAAGAAGAATATCAGGGTTCTTGCAATTTCACGCAGCGACGATGCTACACCTGCAAACTCTTACAAACCATATCAAGGATACATCTATAACGATTTCTATCCATTCATCCGCAAAATCTACGCACTTCTTAACGATGAACGCGGGAAATATGGTTTACCATGGGGCTTTGCACAATTTGTAGCAGCACCAAAAGGTCAAATGATAATATTCAAGGCAGGACTACTTCCTGCATATGGTAATATATCCGTTCGTGATGTAAAAATCTCAGATTAAACAAATAAAAGAAATCATATGAAACTAAGAAAAATTCTTTTCGGAGCACTGATGACATTTATCGTAGCTCCAGGTATGGCTCAGAACAATGACTCTGACCAGCTAATGAAACAAGTGTCTGAACTTATAAAGAAAGGTACGGAAGAGGCACAAGACCAGATAAAAGACATCGCTAAGGAAAACAAAAAAGACATCAATGGTCTTGTAAGTATCGGACGTGCATATCTGTCTGTTAAAGACTATGCCAACGCAAAGCTGTACGCTCAGAAAGCTATCGACCTTTTAAAGGGCAAGCCTGGCAATGCTACTCCTTATCTACTCATGGGTAATATCGCCGTTGGTGAGGATAATGGTGGCGAAGCAGCTATGAACTTCCAACAGGCAATGTATGCTGACCCAAAGAATCCTGACGGATATCGTCGTTATGCGCAGATAATGAGCAAAACAGCTCCTCAGGATGCAGTAAATGCTCTTGAGACACTGAAAAGAGAATGCCCAGGCTATCCTGTTGACCTCATTGCTGCAGAAATATATTCAAGTGCCGGTAACATGAAGAAGGCTATTGAATATTATAATAAGGTAAGCATCAATGACATGAAAGATTACCAGATATCTGACTATGCTACCAACGTATTCCTTTCTCAGGATTATCAGAAGTCACTGTCACTTGCTCAGCAGGGACATGCAAAATTCCCACGCAACGCATCATTCAATAGACTTATCATGTTCAACAATACAGAATTGAAGAACTACGATGCAGCCCTTAATGGTGCTAATGACCTTTTCAACAACTCCGACTCTCTCAAGGCATCCTCTTTCGACTATGGCTACTATGCACGTGCTCTCAAAGGAGCTGATAAATATGCTGAAGCTATTGAGCAGTATAAGAAGCTGCAGACTCTTGACAACGTTGATGCTCCTACAAAGGCACAGGCAAACAAGGACATCTCTGATTGCTACAAGAAACTTTCTGACTATGCCAAGGCTGGCGAATACTTAGACAAGTATGTTAAGGCTCAGTCACAGCAGTCTTTCTCTCTGCAAGAAGCAGTGGCATCTCTCTATGCAGACCAACTTGCAGACGAGAAGACATCCGCAGAAGACAAGAAAGTTGCCTATGAGAAGGCTGACAAGATATATGCAGAATTGGCAGAAAAGTACCCGACAAATGCTGCATACGTAGCCAACAAGCGTGCCACACTGCCATTCTCACTGCCTATCGACCAGAAAGAGCAGGTTAAGTTGGCAGGTCCTCACTATGCTACCTTCACAGGTATCTTAGGTGCAAAGGCTGATCGTTCTGCAGGTGAGAACAAAATGCTTGCTGCTGCATATGCTACACTCCTTTACTACTATGTTAACTGTATCGACGATATGGCGCAAGGTAAAGAAGTTGCAGCTAAACTGCTTGAGCTCGACCCAGAAAATGAAGGTGCAAAGGCTGTCATGGGAATGCAATAATAGAAAAACAATACAGAGATAAAGAAAAATGAGTTACGTGAATTACGTAACTCATTTTCTTTTCCTTTAATGTAGCGGGACCGGGCTTGAACCTGGGACCTCCAGATTATGAGTCTGTTGCTCTAACCAAGTGAGCTACAAGTCCAGTGATTATAGGCTATTTCGCCTTAATCGGGTGCAAAGTTACACTAAAATCGGCAAATATCCAAATTTTTTTGGCAAAATAGCAAAAATAGTTGTAACTTTGCACCCCAAATGAATACAATAGTACTCTCACCTCAGACACGATGTGCTGATGCAGCAGTGGCAACCATTGGTTGTTTTGACGGCGTACACAAGGGACACCAGCGGGTAATACGGCTGGTGACAGAGCTGGCACGGAGTCGGGGATTGAAGCCTGTGGTCATTACGTTCGACCGTCAGCCGAGGCAACTTTTTGACCCGTCCTTCCGCCCTCAGCTCCTCTCTACTCTCAAGGAGAAGGAGTCTTATATCGAATCGCTGGGTGTGGAACAGTTGGTGGTATTGCCCTTTACGAGAGAGCTGGCGGCTCTTTCTGCAGAGGCTTTTATGCGCAAGGTGCTGCACGACCAACTTTCGGTGAAGGTACTGTTGACGGGCTATGACAATCGTTTCGGACATGACCGGACGGAAGGTTTCGATGACTACGTCGGCTATGGCAAGAGTATGGGCATGGAGGTGATTCAGGGCGATGTGGAGCGTGTAGACGGCTTTACGGCAGTCAGTTCTACCGTCATACGTCGCCTATTGTCTGAGGAAGGTCGGGTAGATCTGATGCCAGAATGGCTGACGAGGCCTTACAGCATTTCAGGCCGTATCGTGACGGGTGAACACATCGGTCATGAACTGGGTTTCCCCACGGCAAATCTGGAACTGGAAGATGAGAGCAAACTGATTCCTGCCAGTGGTGTGTATGCCGTATGGGCTTTACTCGATGGAGCCGCTAAGCGTATGCCGGCGATGATGAATATCGGAATGCGGCCCACGTTCGAGGGACATCAACTGACGCTTGAAGTGCATATATTAGGCGAGGTGGGCGACATTTATGGCCACAGGCTGACCATCGAGTTTGTGAAACGGCTACGTGCAGAGCAGCGCTTCAGCAGTCGTGAGGCGCTGATAGAGCAATTGTGGAAGGACAGAACAGCCGCCGAGGCTGAGTTAAATATTTAAGGATATGAAAAAGGCATTGATTTATACTGTTGTATTTATTGCAATTCAGTTGATGGCAGGATCTGTGATGATGACTGTCTGGATGTTGTTAAAGGGCCCAGGCGCAGAATTGGATGCTACGGGTACAATACTGATGATGACGCTATTCAGCGTGGTGACGATAGCTCTGTTTCTCTATATGAAGTGGACAGAGGTGTCGCGCCATTGGGTTCAGACGCGCCCCTGGCTGGTACTCTTTTGGTGTGTACTGGCAGCTCTGGGTGCTATCATCCCTTCTACATGGCTTCAGGAAGTGATGCCGCCGCTGCCGAATATTGTGGAGGATGAGTTTGACATGATACTCCGCAACCGTTTCGGCTACATCGTGATAGGACTGATGGCTCCTCTGGCAGAGGAGGTGGTGTTCCGAGGAGCAGTGCTCAGGTCTTTGCTCCGTTGGAAGGCAGGAAACCCATGGTTGGCTATATTTGTATCTGCCATTCTGTTCAGTGCAGTACACATGAATCCCGCTCAGTTGCCCCATACCTTTCTGGTGGGCCTATTGCTAGGCTGGATGTATTATCGGACTGACAGCATAGTTCCTGGGGTGGTATATCACTGGGTGAACAACACGGTGGCATACGTGATGTATAACATCTATCCCAATCCCGACATGACGTTGGCCGACTTGTTTGGCAGTCAGCAGCATGTGTTGATGGCTGTAGGATTCTCATTGTGTATCTTGATTCCTGCTTTGTTCCAGCTGAACCTGAACATGAAGAAATGAAGTGGGCTGCCTGGTATTCCAGTGCAGCCCTCACTTCTACGTTAGCATGTTTAAAATTTGAGAGAACAGAAACTTCACAGTTTCATTGTGTTTTAATAAATGTGTTAAAATACTATAGAGAAAGCATAGAAAATATTATTCGTAATACTTGGCTTCCTCACCCTTAGGCACGGCTACCGTATCAGCATCAGCCTGTATGGGCGTGAGCATATTCACGGTGTCAGTCTGCTGTTTGTGGAACTTGGCATATTCGTCTTTCGGATCGTCCCAGCCGTAGTTCCAAGGTGCTTGGGCGGCATTGCCCAGAGTGAGCAGGATGGCCACGATGGCTGCGGCCTTGAAGAGGGGCTTCAGACGGTTCATCAGATAGATCGTCTTTGTCTGCTGTGGGGTGTTGCCCTCCGTCAGTTGCAAGACCTTTTCATCGAAATCGTCACCTAATGGTGTCTCCCTCTCCATGGTGAACAGTGGCAGATACCGCTTGATGCTCTCAGGGATATCTGAGAGAACCGCTGGCTCCATGGAAGCCAACTGGCTATAGAAGCTACGCAGGATGGATTCTTCCTGCAGAGAGGTTTGCCCCTCCCAATAGCGTTCCAGCAACTGTTCAATATACTTATAGTCCATAATTTTCCGTTTTGTTAAATTTCTGCTTGACGGCCTGACGGGCTCTGAAGATGTTTACCTTCACCTGCTCCTCACTGATGGCAAGTATGGTGGCTATCTCCTTGTAGCTCTTCCCCTCAAAGTCACGTAGCTGCATGCAACTCCGTTGTTTCTCAGGCAGGCTGTCGATGAGGCGGCGCAGCAGTTGGATTCTGTCTCGCTGCAAGGCCTGTTCCTCAGGATTGGATGCATAGCTGCTGTCGGGCGTGTCGTGCTCATCCTGCAGGCTCTGATTCTGGTTCTCTGCCCGCTTCAGCTTATCGAGTGCGATGTTTCGGCAGATTGTCAGGCAGAAAGCTTCGATGGATTCTAACTCATCCCATTTGTCTCGCCTGTTCCAGACTCTGATCAGCGTTTCCTGTACAATATCTTCTGCCTCCGCAGGGTTGAGAGTGATGCGGAGTGCGAGCCTATAGAGCTCATTTTTCAGCGGCAGGATATCATTTCGGAAGCTGATCTTTTTCATCCTCTCTATATGTTATGACGATTGGGAAACGGAAAAGTTACAAAAAGGCGAAAAAAAAATCGCCTTTTTATTTAATGACTGTGCCAGATTGTCCGTCGATAGCTGTAGCAAGGGTGATGATAACCCGAGATACGCCAGCATCTATAGCCGCCAGGGCATTCTCTATTTTCGGCAGCATGCCGCCGCTGATGGTGCCATCAGCCTTGTATTTGATAAAGTCATCGTGAGTGATGACAGGGATGACAGATTCGTCATTATCAGGATTTTGGAGCACGCCCTTCTTCTCGAAGGAGAAGATGAGTGTAACGTCATAGAAAGGAGCTAGTGCCTTAGCGGTCTCTGAGGCAATGGTGTCGGCATTGGTATTGAGGATATTGCCCTGCCCATCATGGGTCAGAGGAGCCATCACGGGGGTAATGCCAGCCTCGATGAGGCGAGAAAGCATTGTACCGTCAGCACGTTCTACATCGCCCACAAAGCCGTAGTCGATAGTGGTGATCTCGCCCAAGCCTTCTTGTTGAAGAGGTTCCTTAAGAGTTACAGGAGGACGTTTGTGGCTGCGAATCACATCAACGTCGGCTCCCGTGAGTCCGAGAGCATTCACACCGTTGGCTTGCAGGCGGGCCACCAGGTTCTTGTTCACTAAACCTCCATAGACCATTGTAACCACGTTGAGCATATCAGCATCTGTGATACGACGCCCATTCACCATCTTCGATTCGAGGCCAAGCTGAGAGGCCACCTGAGTGGCACGCCTTCCTCCACCGTGTACTAAGACTTTCTTACCCTCGATGGCACTAAAATCCTTGAGCAACTGCGAGAGTTGGGCTTCGTCTTCAACAACAGCCCCTCCAACCTTTACGATAGTCAGTCTTTCCTTCATTATTATTCAAGATATGTATAGCCGTATAGACCTGAGCGATAGTTGCTAAGGAACTCCTTGCCCTCTTCGAGCGATATCTTGCCCTGCTTGACGCTCTTGGCCACCCACACCTCCAGCTGTCTGACCAGTTTCTTGGGGTTGTATTGTACGTAGTCAAGCACCTCGGCAACAGTCTCGCCATCGATAATCTGATCGATGTGGTAGGTACCATCCTTTTCAGATATGTGTACGGCGTTGGTATCACCGAAGAGATTGTGCATATCGCCCAGGATTTCCTGATAGGCTCCAACGAGGAACACGCCCAGATAGTAAGGCTCGTTCTTGCGGAGCGAATGGACGGGCAGCGAATGAGAGTTGTTGCGGTTGGTGACAAACTGTGCTATCTTGCCGTCACTGTCGCAGGTGATGTCCTGTATGGTGGCATTACGCGTAGGACGTTCGTCCAGCCGCTGGATAGGCATGATGGGGAAGAGCTGGTCAATGGCCCATGAGTCAGGCAGGCTCTGGAAGAGCGAGAAGTTGCAGAAATATTTGTCGGCCAACAGCTTATCGATGTTCATCAGCTCTTCCGGAATGTGCTTCAGACTCTTAGTGAGGATGTTTATCTCATGGCAGACGCTCCAATACATTGCTTCAATCTCGGCACGGGTCTTCAGATCAACGATGCCGTGGGAGAAGAGATCGAGCACTTCCTCGCGTATCTGTTCGGCATCGTGCCAGTCTTCCAAAACATTGCGGGGAGAGAGATTGTCCCAGATTTCATAGAGGTCTTTCACCAGCTGATGGCTGTTCTCATCGGGCTCATACTCTTCTGGCATCTCGGGTAGCGAGGCTGTCTCCAGTACATCGATGACCAGTACGGAGTGGTGGGCTGCCAGCGAACGCCCGCTCTCGGTGATGATATTTGGGTGGGGCAGGTCGTTCTTGTTGGCTGCATCCACAAAAGTGTAGATACAGTCATTCACGTATTCCTGAATAGAGTAGTTGACTGACGATTCGCTCGATGGTGAACGTGTACCATCGTAGTCAACGCCAAGTCCGCCGCCACAATCGACAAAGTCGACATTGTAGCCCATCTTATGGAGTTGGATATAGAACTGTGAAGCCTCGCGGAGGGCAGTCTGAATGCGCCGTATCTTCGTGATCTGACTGCCTATGTGGAAGTGGATCAGTCGCAGACAGTCGCGCATATCCTTCTTGTCGAGCATATCGAGGGCTTCTAACAGTTCTGCACTGGTCAGTCCGAACTTTGAGGCATCACCGCCACTCTCTTCCCATTTGCCGGAGCCGCTTGATGCCAGTTTGATGCGGATGCCGATATTCGGACGTACATCCATCTTCTTGGCTACTTTGGCGATGATCTCCAACTCGTTGAGTTTCTCTACTACGATAAAGATACGCTTGCCCATCTTCTGAGCCAGCAGGGCCAACTCGATGTAGCTTTGATCCTTATAGCCGTTGCACACGATGATGGAGTCACTCTGGCATTGCACGGCGATGACAGCGTGCAACTCAGGTTTTGATCCTGCCTCTACACCAAGGTTGAACTTCTTGCCGTGGGAGATGATTTCCTCTACTACAGGCTGTATCTGATTCACCTTGATGGGGTAAACCACATAATTCTCACCTTTGTATTCATACTCCTCGGCAGCCTTCTTGAAGCAACTCCAGGTCTTCTCGATTCGGTTGTCGAGGATATCGGGGAAGCGGAGCAGCACTGGAGGCGTGACATCACGCAGAGCCAGTTCATCCATCACTTCACGCAAGTCTATCTGCGTGTTATTCTTACAGGGAGTGACATAGACATTGCCTTGGTCATTGATGCCAAAATAGGAGGTGCCCCATCCATTGATGTTGTACAGCTCCTTAGAGTCGTCGATGGTCCATTTCTTCATTTGGTTGTCGGGGTTTATAGGTTTAGCAATTCTTTGAGATTCTTCACGCTGGTTTGTATTTTTGAGAAGTCGTCCATCAGAGTTACATCGAGCGTATAGCGGGCTTTGTTGTAGAAGAGTTCGCGCTTTTCCAGCTGTTCGCGGATAAAGGTAATCAGTTCCTCATGCGACTTGCCTCGCAACAGTGGGCGGTCATTCTTGCTCATCATCAGGTGCTTATAGAGCGTCTCGGGCTCCACCTTCAGATAGACCACCTGCCCCTGTTGGTTCATATAGTCAATGTTGTCAAAGAAACAAGGGGTGCCACCGCCGCAGCTGATGATGACGTCTTCAAACTCAGCCACTTCGTGGAGCATATTATGCTCTATCTGCCTAAAGCCTTCTTCGCCACGCTCCTCGAAAATCTGGGCTACCGTCTTGCGCATCCTGCTGGTGATATACCAGTCAAGATCATAGAAAGGAATGTTCAATTCCTTGGCGAGTGCCTTGCCAATGGTGGTCTTGCCGGCACCCATATAGCCGATGAGGATGATGCGTATCATTTCTCCTTCTTGACGGGTGCTCCTTCTACAATCTTCATGCACTCTTCATAGGTTAGTCCTTTCACCTTCTCGTGAAGCGACTTCGGCAGACGATAGTTCTTACCGTCATAGCTCAGGTAGGGACCATAGCGCCCATTGAGAATCTCCAGCTTCGGGTCTTCAGTGAAAGCTTTCAGATGTTTCTGGGTTTCTTCCAGACGCTTGTTCTCAATGAGTTTGATAGCCGCCTCGAGGGTGATAGTCATCGGGTTCTCGCCTTTGGGAAGCGAGGTGTATTTCTTATCATGCAGTACGTAGGGACCGAAGCGGCCTGAGCCGATAATCACCGCTTCCCCCTCGTATTCGCCAAGTGTACGCGGCAGTTTAAACAGTTCGAGCGCTTCCTCTAACGAGATGCTCTCCATTGATAGTTCCTTGGGCAACTGTGCAAACTGTGGTTTGTCTCTATCATCTGCAGTGCCGATCTGTACCACCGGGCCGAAACGTCCTATCTTCACAAATACAGGTTTGCCACTCTTGGGATCGTTACCCAGCAACCGCTCGCCAGCCTTATGTTCAGAGCGGGCGTTGAGTGTTGCCTCTACCGTAGGCTCAAACTCCTTGTAGAATGACTTCAGCATGGCCTTCCACTGTTCGTCACCCTCGGCTATCTTATCGAAATCCTGCTCCACCTTGGCGGTGAAGTTGTAATCCATAATGTCCTTGAAATGCTCCATCAGGAAATCGTTTACCACCAGTCCGATGTCAGTAGGCAGCAGCTTGCCCTTGTCAGAGCCTACCATTTCCTTGCGTTGCTTCTGGGTGATTTGCTTGCCCTTCAGGATGTCAACGGTATAGAAGCGTTCCTCACCCTTCTTGTCGCCCTTTTGCACATACTCGCGCTGCTGGATGGTTGAAATGGTAGGAGCATAAGTTGACGGACGGCCGATGCCCAGCTCCTCGAGTTTCTTTACGAGGCTGGCTTCAGTATAGCGCTGAGGGCCAGAGGTATATCTCTCTGTGGCAGAAATCTCCCGGCGTGTCAGTTGCTGACCTTCTACCAGTGGTGGCAAGATATGTGAGAACTCATCCTGCTGCAAATCTTCATCGTCAGCCGACTCACGGTATACTTTCAGGAAACCATCGAATTTCACTACTTCGCCCTGAGCGACAAAGCTGACAGCCGACTTCTGTGAACCGGTGGTTGAGATAGCAATCTCCACAGTGGTCTTCTCTATCTCTGCATCGGTCATCTGACTGGCGGCAGTACGCTTCCAAATGAGGTCATAGAGGCGCTTCTCCTGAGGATTGCCCTCGATCTCCGTCTGATTCATATAGGTGGGACGGATGGCCTCGTGAGCCTCCTGGGCGCCCTTCGAACTGGTGTGATACTGACGAGTCTTGCTGTACTGTTCGCCATAGAGTTTGGTAATCTCCTCTTTGCTGGCTCCCAGGCAGAGCTTCGAAAGATTGACGGAGTCAGTACGCATATAGGTGATAAGTCCGTTCTCGTAGAGGTGCTGGGCCAGCATCATCGTCTGGCTGACTGTGAACCCGAGCTTGCGGGCAGCTTCCTGCTGGAGCGTAGAGGTGGTGAATGGAGGGGCCGGCGTACGCTTTGTGGGCTTCTTGCTGACACTTTCCACGGTAAAGGTGGCATCCTTGCACTGCTCCAGAAAATCGCTCACCTCCTGGTGGGTCTTGAATCGAGTGCCAAGCATGGCCTTCACCTCTGTGGCAGAGCCGTCGGGATTGGTGATGGCAAAGATGCCATTGACATTATAGAATACCTCGCTCTTGAAATTCTCTATCTCACGCTCACGCTCTACGATGAGTCGCACGGCTACACTCTGTACGCGGCCTGCCGACAGGGCGGGCTTCACCTTACGCCACAACACGGGCGAGAGCTTGAAACCTACCAGACGGTCCAAGACACGACGAGCCTGCTGGGCATTCACCAGGTTCATGTCCAAATGACGGGGATGCTCGATAGCCTCCAGAATGGCAGGCTTGGTAATCTCGTGGAAAACGATACGGTTTGTCTTCTTCTCATCCAGACCTAACACCTCACAAAGATGCCAGGAGATGGCTTCTCCCTCGCGGTCTTCATCGGATGCGAGCCAAACCTTTTCTGCCTTTTCTGCCTTTGATTGTAAGTCGGCAACAAGTTTTATCTTCTCTGCGGGGATTTCATATTCCGGTTCAAGTGTTTTGTCGTCAATGCTTAATTCCTTCTTCTTCAGGTCTCTGATGTGTCCGTAGCTGGACATCACTTTGAAATCCTTTCCAAGGAATTTCTCTATCGTCTTCGCCTTGGCAGGAGACTCTACAATTACGAGATTTTTCTGCATACTTCTTGTCGTTATATTGATTTTGGGGTGCAAAAGTAAGCAAAAAACTTTCTCCCACCTTATTTATATATAGGAATTTTTGATTTATTAACTATTCCGTTGCAAAAAGGTATGTACTGCCTGACGGATAGAACGCAATCCGAAGCGCTCCACATAGACCTTCCCTAAGGGTATCCACATGCATTCAGCCACATCATCAGCCGGCCTTACTTCATCCTCCTCAACATGACAGAGATAGAACATGTCAAGCGTGTGGATATCCATGCCCGAATAGCGGTAGATGTTGGGGATGGAGAAGAGATATTCTACCTGCTGCACCTCCAAGCCTGTCTCCTCCTTGATCTCCCGAAGGATGCCTTCCTCTGCTGTCTCACCGTTGTCAACGAACCCGCCGGGCAGGTCGAGCGTGTCCTTTGCCGGTTCCTTGGCACGTCGCACCACAAGCAGTTCTCCCTTCGCATTCAGGATGAAGGCTGCCGTTGAGGAACTGGGGTTCTGATAGTAAGTGAACCCGCAGCTAGAACAATGCTTACTCTTGAAACTATTGATCTCGAAGTACTCGCTACCGCATTTAGGACAGTACCTGAACAGCTCTAAGGGGTGTGCCATACGCTTACCAGTTGTCTGTACGGAAGGGAATCAAAGGCAGGTTGCCGCCATTCTTCACATTGCCTATCTGCCAGTTCTTAAAGCAATAGCGCACAGCCACGGGTTTTTTCACCTTGTCACTCTGGATAAGGATGGCTTCGTCCCAATAGCCTCCTCCTGGCTGCCAGAAATGACGAGCCTTGGCGGGATGGAACACCCGATCCTCACCTGCCACTTCGAAGCCCTGCATATCTTCGAATGGTGCATCGCACCAGTAGTTGTCCTGAGTGTGTATCAGCACGGAGTCGCCCTTAATGGTCATATCCTTATATGATGAACTCTTATACTGGATAGTCTTCATGCCGTAGTCGCGATTGAGAGCCGTAAAGGCCAGGCGCTCTCCCACGGGCTGCTTTTGTGCCGGATGTATCTGTGTGGTCTCATAAGGATACACAAGATCGTTGGTGCATACCAGTGAACTGTTGGGGATGATCTGCGAGGCCTTCCACTGCTGTTCCTGCAGGCGGGCATTCCAGTCACCGTTAGGGTCGCCACTCTCGTAGGGGGCAATCTGTACAAAATAGAAGGGAATCTCACCCAGTCCGAATTGAGAGCGCCATTGCTCAACGAGTAGCTTCAGCCGCTGTGAATATTGGTCGCCAGGATCGCCCACGTTTGAACAGCCCTGATAGAAAAGTATGCCTTTTACCGTGTAGTTCAGGATGGGGTTGAAGGTGCCGTTGCCCCATACCAGAGCGCGATGGTAATCCCATTCTTTCTTGAAGTTCACGATGCCCATAGTATCGGTAGGCTCCTGGGTGTACTTCTCCAGATTCTCCTTCGTCAGCCAGCTCTCCACGCGCGAACCTCCTTTATTAGCTTCAATGATACCCACTGGTATGTCGAGCGTGCGGCTCACCAGCCTTGCGAAAAAGTAGCCTGTGGCAGAGAATTCGGGCACGGTCTCCGGCGAGCAGACGCGCCATTCACACTGAGCATCCTCTTGAGGTGTCATTCGCATGATGCTGGGAATCTTTACCGAGCGTACCCCCTTTGACTGGATGGCGTCCACCACGTGATGGTTGTAGCCGTCTACAGGGCACATGCCGAAACCCTTGACGGGCATCTCCATGTTCGACTGGCCTGCACATACCCATACCTCGCCGCTCAGTACATTTTGGATGGTCAGAGGCTCGCCGTCGTCGAATGTAATGGTAAGCGGGTCGTAGGATGCCTTCGGGGTCTTCACCTTCACCAGCCACTTACCATCCTTACCAGCCTTCGCCGTTACAACTTCTGTACTCCACGAGGTGGATACCTTTACCGTCTGCCCAGGCTTAGCCCATCCCCAGAGGCGAGCATCTGTCTGCTGTTGTAACACCATGTTGTCGCAGATGATATGCGGCAGTCTTACCTTGGCCTGGGCACCACCTGTGAGTGCGGCTATGGCCATCGTCAGGAGAATCTTCTTCATTGTTTTCAATCAGTTTTATAGTTTTGTTTTGCAAAGGTACGAATAATCAGTCGAACCACCAAATATATTTTTCAGAAAAATGTTTGGCTATTTAATGAAAAAGCCTTAACTTTGCCGAAAAAAGGAAAAATGAGCAAGTTAAAGACTATTATGACACTCCTGCTGTTGACTATCTTTACAGCAGTTTTTGCACAGAAAGGAACAACGATGGAACTATGGCCGAAAGGCGCACCCAACAACAATGGCGATGAGAAGGACAAGGCCGAACTGACCGTCTATCTGCCTGATGCCAAGAAGGCTACGGGGCGTGCGGTAGTATGCTGTCCTGGCGGTGGCTATACTCATCTGGCGATGGATCACGAGGGCCATCAGTGGGCCACCTTCTTCAATTCGGAGGGCATCGCTCTCATCGTGGTGAAGTATCGGATGCCCCACGGCAACTACAAGATACCTATCAGCGATGCCGAGGAGGCTATGAAGACCGTGCGACGCAATGCTGAGGCATGGCATATCAATAAAAACGATGTGGGTATCATGGGATTCTCTGCAGGAGGGCATCTGGCTTCTACTATAGCTACTCACTCCAAAGGCGATGCGGCACCCAATTTCCAGATACTCTTCTACCCTGTCATCACCATGGATCCGGCCTTCACTCACAAGGGGTCGCACGACAACTTCCTCGGCACCAATCTCTCAAAGAAACAACAGAAACGGCTGGAATTGGAGTATAGCAACGATGTGCAGGTGAACCGCACTACCTCGCGGGCCTTCATCGCCCTGAGTGACGATGACCGTGCCGTACCCGCTGCCAACGGCTTTAACTATTACTCCGAACTTTATCGCCATGACGTGCCGGCGTCGTTGCATATCTATCCCACGGGAGGACACGGCTGGGGATATCGGGAATCGTTCGCATATCACTATCTGATGGTGTTCGAATTGAAAGCTTGGCTACAGAGTTTTTAAAGCTTCAGAACATACATAAAGAATGGCAACCCTCTTATGAAGGTTGCCATTCTTTATGTGTCGACACTTGGATTCGGACCAAGGACCCCCACCATGTCAAGGTGATACTCTAACCAGCTGAGCTATGCCGACAGATGCTTGTTTGCGGGTGCAAAGGTAAGCATAAGTTTTCATATATGCAAGAAAAAAGCCGATTTTCTTGCATATCCGATAGAATCTTACAGCAATTTCCTGATTTCAACCTCCAAGTCCTTAATCTGCGCGCCTCGCTTGACAAGGTTATTGCCACGGTCAATCAGGAAGAAGTCGGGCACTGTCTGAACGTTGTACATCATCAGTCTCTGAGAGTCGACACCATCGGCATCGCGCACGCTCACCCAGGGCAGAGCCTCCGTCTGCTGCTTCCAGAAATGTTCATCGGAATCGAGGCTCACCTGATAAATCTCGAATCCCTGCCCATGGAACTTGTTGTAGAGCTCGCGCATCTGAAGGATACGGGCAGGAGAGTCTTTCAGGGCGAAGATGTGGAAGTCGAGCAGCACCACCTTGCCCTTCAGATCAGTCAGGTGGCGTGTCTGCCCGTGATTGTCCTGCAGCTCGATGTCAAGCACGCCAGCCTCTGTCACCTTGCTGGCATCCACGGTCAGACCTCCTTGTTCCGACTCCACGATACGCTGGTTCTTCATACCCTCGATGGCAATGTTGTGCAGGTTCTGACCACGCTCTGAGTGAGGATAGTAAGTGTCCCAACTGGTAGCTACAGCGGCAAACACCTTGATATCATCCTTATTGCTGCGAGGGTTGAAGATGAGCCACTGGCCAAGAGTCTGGAAGAGAGCAAAGTAACTATATGCCTTATAAGGCTCTTTGAAGATATAGTTGTTCTTCACATCGTTCTTGTAGGAATTGATGAGGCCGAGGATACTGTCGTTTGCCTGGTCCACACCGAGGCTTTGGTTCTGCTGGATGGCCATAGCCTGCTGGTGCAGTCGTATCTGCTTTAGCGCCAGTTCCTTGATCATCTGGCTGTTGTCTGATCCGCTCACCTCGTACTCTGTAGCCATCTGTGGATATTTGGCCTTTACGATGACGGTTTCGGTGGAGTCGATGCTCACGTTGATGATTTGATCCCAGATGCGCAGGCGATAGAACTCTGGGGCTTCGGGAGCAGCACTGCTGAAACTGAAGCTGCCGTCAGACGAGAGTTTCACAGAGTCGACCACATTGATGCCCTCCAGCCCTACGTTCTCGAAATAGAGTACCGAGTCGCCAGCATTCTCAATCTGTCCTTCCACCTTGAATTTATTGTTGTCGCATGCCGTCATAGCCGTCAAGGACATCACCGCAAGTGTTGCTTTCAGTATATGTTTCATCTTTATTATCGCTAAATTTGGGTGCAAAGGTACGAAGAATTTCATAAAAAACGAAAAATATTCCCGATTTCTTCGTTTAATAATATAATAATGTGTAACTTTGCGCCGATTTTGGGTCATGGGGACAGGATCACCGACCCAGTATTGGGTCAGGAGCCTGTCCCCATGACCCATAGAAGTTTTATATTTTTAGATGTTTTAAACAAGATGAACGTAATTACAAAGACCCTTCAATTGGCTGATGGACGTACCATCACCATTGAAACCGGGAAAGTGGCAAAACAGACCGATGGTGCTGTCATGCTGAAGATGAACAACACCGTACTCCTGGCCACCGTTTGTGCCGCAAAAGATGCAGTTCCCGGAACCGATTTCATGCCTTTGCAGGTAGACTATCGTGAACAGTACTCGGCAGCTGGCCGATTCCCAGGTGGATTCACCAAGCGCGAAGGCAAAGCCTCTGACAATGAAATCCTCACATCACGACTGGTGGACCGTGTGCTCCGTCCGCTCTTCCCAAGTAACTATCACGCAGAAGTTTTCGTCAATGTCATGCTGCTCAGTGCCGATGGCGTAGATCAGCCCGATGCACTCGCCGGCTTTGCCGCATCAGCAGCCCTGGCATGTTCAGATATTCCCTTCGAGTGCCCCATCTCCGAGGTACGCGTGGCCCGTGTAAACGGCGAGTATGTCATCGATCCTACCTTTGAGCAGATGAAGGAGGCCGACATGGACATCATGGTAGGTGCCTCGGCCGAGAACATCATGATGGTGGAGGGCGAGATGAAGGAGGTCAGCGAGCAGGATCTGCTGGGTGCCCTCAAGGCTGCCATGGAGGCCATCAAGCCCATGTGCGAACTGCAGGCTGAGCTGAGCAAGGAGCTCGGCAAGGACGTGAAGCGCGAGTACAATCACGAGGTGAACGATGAGGCTCTGCGCGAGCAGATGAACAAAGAGTGCTACCAGCCCGCCTACGATGTCACCAAGCAGGCCCTCGAGAAGCAGGCTCGGCAGGAGGCTTTCGATAAGATTCTCGAAGACTTCAAGGAAAAGTATTTCGCCGAGCATTCAGAGATATCTGATGACTCCGAGATCTCCAAGGACGAGTACGAGGCCATGATGGAGCGCTACTACCACGATGTGATGCGCGATGCCATGCGCCGCTGCATCCTCGATGAGGGCATCCGTCTCGATGGCCGTAAGACCACTGACATCCGCCCCATCTGGTGCGAGGTGTCACCCCTGCCTATGCCTCACGGAAGTGCTATTTTCACTCGTGGTGAGACACAGTCACTCTCTGCTTGTACTCTCGGCACCAAGCTCGATGAGAAGCTCGTCGACGATGTGTTGGAGCGCGGCTATATGAAGTTCCTGCTCCACTATAACTTCCCCCCGTTCTGCACCGGCGAGGCCAAGGCTCAGCGTGGTGTAGGCCGTCGTGAGATTGGTCACGGCCATCTCGCTTGGCGCGGCCTGAAGGGTCAGATCCCTGAAGACTTCCCCTATACCGTCCGTCTCGTCTCACAGATTCTCGAGTCCAATGGCTCCAGTTCTATGGCTACCGTTTGTGCCGGTACGCTGGCCCTGATGGATGCCGGTGTGCCCATGAAGAAGCCCGTCTCGGGTATCGCCATGGGTCTGATCAAGAATCCTGGTGAAGAGAAATATGCCGTGCTCTCAGATATCCTCGGCGATGAGGACCACCTGGGCGACATGGACTTCAAGACCACTGGTACCCGTGACGGTCTGACGGCCACACAGATGGATATCAAGTGCGACGGTCTCTCGTTCGAGATTCTCGAGAAGGCACTCATGCAGGCCAAGGCTGGACGTGAGCACATCCTGAAGTGCCTCACCGACACCATTGCTGAGCCTCGCGCCGAGCTGAAGCCTCAGGTTCCCCGTATCGAGGCCTTCGATATCCCCAAGGAGTTTATCGGAGCTGTCATTGGCCCTGGCGGCAAGATTATCCAGCAGATGCAGGAGGACACCGGTGCCACAATCACGATTGATGAGGCTGACGGCGTAGGTCACGTACAGGTATCTGCTCCCGACAAGGCCAGCATCGAGGCTGCCATCTCCAAGATCAAGGCCATTGTGGCCATCCCCGAGGTGGGTGAGATCTATGAGGGTACCGTCCGCTCGATCATGCCTTACGGCTGCTTCGTGGAGATCATGCCTGGCAAGGATGGTCTGCTCCATATCTCCGAGATTGACTGGAAGCGCCTCGAGACAGTTGAGGAAGCTGGCATCAAGGAGGGTGACAAGATCAAGGTGAAACTCCTCGAGATCGATCCCAAGACCGGCAAGTACAAGCTCTCTCACCGCGTGCTGATTGAGAAGCCTGCCGACTACGTAGAGCGTCCTGCCCGTGGTGAGCGTCGTGAGCGCCCTGAGCGTGGCGAGCGTCGTCCACGTCCTGAGCGTGGCGAGCGTCGTGAGCGTCCTGACCGCCGTGAGCGTGGAGATCGCCATCAGCGTCCTGAGCAGCAAAGCGATTTTGCCGACAAGCTGCAGGAGAAACTGGGTGAGGAGAAGCCTGAGAAGCAAGATCTCGGTGACTCACTTGACCACATGGATTTCTGATAATTTGGGCATATATTATAGGTGAAAGGGTCGCATTTTGAAAAAAATGCGGCCCTTTCTCAAAAAAGTTCGTAAAAAGTTTGGTGGTTTCAAAATTTAGCCGTACCTTTGCACCCGCAAATCAGAAATGATGCGCTTCTGCTTCAGTAGCTCAGTTGGTAGAGCAGAGGACTGAAAATCCTCGTGTCGCTGGTTCGATTCCGGCTCTGGGCATGTTTTTTTGTCTCCTATGCAGAGAAATCCGCATAGGAGTTATTTTTTATCATGAAGCCCCCGGAAGGGCTCTAACCTGTTTTAGTTGCCAATAAGGCGCTTGTCGCATAAAATGAAATATTGAAGGAATAAAAGTACCTGTATATTAATTTCGATGATGTAACAGGAGATCCTGTATGAGTGATTCTTTGACAACAAATAATACAGATAATATAGATAATACTGAGCCACTGGCTGTGTCTCCGGACACGGACGGGAGCGTCACAACTAAGAAGGCCAAGAAGGAATTTCCTCCGGTGCGCCGAAACTGGTTTGCACGCTTTCTTTTGTGTTGCGTTTCGTTCTTTGCAGTTTTTGGGATTGTCAATTTCGTCTTTTTCAAACTGGGAATGGAACCCTTTGGTTCCAAGTCGGCTGCTATTGATGATGCGAAGATCCAGTATATCGATTTCTTTACATATTATGTAGATGTTCTGCACGGAACCCGGTCTCTGGCCTATGATTTCAGCAATATGCTTGGCGGAAGTTCGGTTGGTCTGTTCAGCTATTATCTGGCATCTCCGTTTAATCTTCTTTTGTATTTCTTTGGAAAAGAAGGCGTCTATAAGTTTTTTGATATTACGGTTGCCCTGAAACTGGGGACGGCCGGTGCGACCTTCTGCTGGTATCTGCAGCGCCGTTTTGCCAACAGGATCCGTCCGGTATTTGTTCTCGCGCTTTCCATGGGCTACGGTCTGATGCAGTATATGGTCATGCAGAGCAGCAATATTATGTGGCTGGATGGAGCGTATATGCTTCCTCTGATCCTGCTGGGAGTGTATGAGGTGCTTCACAGAAAAACAATCTGGAGACTGGTACTCGCTGTAACCTTCTGTATTTTCTGCAACTGGTATATAGCGGGTGTCAGCTGCCTGTTCTCCGGGATCTGGTTTCTGTTTGAATACTTCTTCCGGGACGATTTTATGGCGGGCCTTAAGGTAAAAGGCACTGATTCCGCGGTCCGGAAATACAGCGGCGCAGGCAGGTATGCTTCGGGGACCACGATCGGAATCACTGATTTTGTGGTATCTTTCTGCCGGTATTGCTGGGGAATGGGAATTGGAGTCGCAATGAGTGCGATCCTGTTCCTTCCGACGATCAGCGCGCTTCGGCAGGGAAAAGGCCAGTATGAGAATATAGAATTTTCCATGGAGTTTACCGGTGACCTGCTGTCGGCTGTACGGGGTTATGTGATCGGAACCATGAGTTCCTACGGATATGCAGCTCTTTTCTGTGGTGGGATTGCCGTGTTCGGCTCGATCGCACTGTTGTTTTCCGGCTCCTGCAGGATCCGGCAGAAAATTGCCTATATTATCCTTTTGGGCGTCTGCTTCCTCATGCTGCAGTGGAAACCTGCTATGCTGGTTTTCTCACTTATGAAGAGAGCGGACAGTTACTGGTACAGATACAGTTATCTGATCGCCTTTGTTCTTCTTTTTGGTGCGGGAGCATATCTGAGCAGGGCGGAGGAGGACCGCTGGTCCAAAGTCTTCGTGGTCCTGCTTTCGCTGGCATATGCGGC
>ODAI012876721.1_pt1 | contig 23337 bp, 18 predicted proteins | sample 1539321 | NCBI WGS metagenome assembly ODAI01 (sample SAMN02144231, study PRJEB22623) | gut metagenome | biome: sheep rumen | host: Ovis aries | place: New Zealand | reverse complement strand
TTGCAGGCGCGACAGGCCGATCAGGCTCTCGTTGTTCACCCCGTGGTCCAGATTGTGCTTCGCTTTCTCTATCAGGGCGTTAATCTGCTTCAGGCGTTTCAGATACCACACAGCCGACGAGAGGAACAGGCGGAACGTCATGTCCACAAAGTCGGTGAAACCCTCGTTGCGCTTCTGCTGGTAGGACACGAAGTCGAGCATCATGTTCGTCTCGTAGAAGCACACGGTGATGGTCACGTCGCGCTTGTGGATGATGCCTAGCGGCACCGTCGTGTATGGCGTGCGCGAACGTATCTCCTTCACGTAGGGGATACGCAGGATGATGAGCATCCAACCGTCGTCGTACTCATAACGGGCACGCTCGTCGGTATCGCTGATGTCGGTGAAAAAATAATCGGGTATGTTGAATTGCTCCTCCAGCATGCGCTGGTCCTCTTCTGTGGGGCATGTCACCTGAATCCAACAGTTCGGTTCCCACTCGGGAATCGTCTTCAGGTTGCCTGAAAAATTCCAGTAAGTTTTCATACGCTAATCCTCTAATGTGTTAATACTCTTCCTTGCACGAGGATTAGCGCCTAGGCTATATCCTCATGCGAAATCTCTAATAGTTTCCGCCGGATAATCGTCCATATTGTTTATTGAAAATTGGTTTTAACGGTTGCAAAGTTAAAGAAAAAAACGCAGACCCCAACCTTTTTGCCCGATTTTTTTGCTTACAAACGACATTTTTGCAGCAGTGGGCACGAAATCTTTCGGAAGAGCCGGAGGGTGGTTGCCCGCGATGTCGTTGAAAAAAAACTACATTTTTTTGTAGTTGTCAGATATTTGTTGTATTTTTGTGCCATTATCAGATGCATAGCACCCAAATCTCTTCTTGTGAGAGTCGCTGTGTTATTTCATCCAGCGAACACTGAGTTCGCAACATAAACAATTATAACAACTTAAACTTAATAATATTATGATTCCAGGCCCTCCACAAATCCTAACTTGTCCGTATTGCGGCACAGAAAAAGAAGTTATGTCACTCGCCTCTGGTAATACTTTCGGAGAGGTGATTTGGTCTGATAACAAGAGGATTGCTCCAATGTTACCAGAAGCGTCATATATTCAGAAATGTCCTCATTGCGGGAAATACTATATTAAAGAAAGACAGAAAGTGAAGTACGGGAAGGAACTCTTTTCTTTTGAACTAGGTCTTCTCACTTTTCCGGAAATGAAAGAAGCTTTCGCGCAACTGTCTGAAGAAGGTTTTTTGCATGAGAAAGAAGAAAAAAAAGTACGCATGGAGCTCCATCATTCGTATAATGACTTCTATTACAGAAACGCTGCCAATAAGGAGATAAACGATGATGATAAGAGGTTGTTCCATGATAATGGTATTTGGCTGATTAACAACTTCATAACTGACAATGTTATGAAAGCTGAGTTTTATCGTGAGATTGGTGAGTTTAAAATTGCAAATGACATTCTTGAATCCGTAGAAGTGGAAGACACGTTCCTCAAACAGATAGTATCACAAATCAAAGAAAGATTAGGCGAAAAAGATTGCCGGGTGTTCCAAATAAAGTAACAGCCACGCCCGCAATGGGCTCATTATTCTATTTATAGTTTGATTTTGAACTAATAATTCAATTAACATACACTAATATTATGCTATCTTCTTATTATTCAGCATTTTAGCTCATTTGCAACATACACTAAACATACACTAAACATACACCTAACATACACTAAATATACACAAGGTGTTTTCGGTGTTCTATATTCTTGCATTCTATTCACTAGATGCATATTCTAAGTGTGTCAGAGATATGCTTTGAGTGTGTCAGAGGTATGCTTTGAACTTGTCAAAGGTATGCTTTGAGTGCATTAGATGCATGCTCTGAGTGTGTCAAATGTATATGAAGGCGGTTTGGTGTATGTTTGGTGTATGTTTAGTGTATGATAAGTGTATGTTTAATTTTTTGGAAATACCTTTATTTTATAGGAATTCCAAGAATTTAGTGTATGTTATTTTGATTTTTATATTGAAATTCATTAATTAGTAAAATCAATCAATCTGCTTTTGCCTATAATTTCGATGTTCATTTCAGGTTTTCCATAGATTTTCAAAGTCGCTCGGCCAGCTCATTTCGAATGTGGCAAAGACACAAGAATTAGTTGATAAGATGGGCAAATACTATTAAAAATGGGTTGACCAGCTGCGCCACATCATCAACGACAATTACATCGCAAGATAAACGTTTTTCATATAGTAAATTAGTTCTCACAGTGCCTTGCCCGTTGTGAAGCGGGCAAGGTTATTTTTGCCCTAAGTGAACTGCTCGTTGAAATGTCCCGCTCTGAGGACAACTTACATTTCTTCTCACCTTATTTTATAACTATTAAAGAATCTACATGAACAATAGTGGGAAAATTAGTAAATAAATAATAATATTTATCAGAATAACGAAACATTTCACTTGGATTTATAACTCCATTGATAGTAGAATTGTAAACGAATTCAGACTTGGTTTTTCCTATCAATCTAATATTATCTTTCAATAAAAAATCATTGCTAATATATATCATATATCCATCATTTATACAATATAATGATGGCTTGACAGGAGTACTTTTATTACATTCATTTACGATACTTTCTTTTGTTCTAGGTAATACATTCTTTATCAAGAGATTGCTTTTTCCTTTGGTAAGACTCATTGAGAGTATTTGTTTTATATAATCTGAGCCAACAAATGTAAAGAAAGTAACGTAATTGTTATAGAAACGATTATATAAATACTTATTATTTAAACCTTCAAATTCAGAACAATCTACTGTTCCATCAGATGAATATGCAGTTCTATTTATAAAAGTATTATACGCATCACTATATTCTTTTCTTATATTTAGTACTGAAATATAAATAACCATAAATACAAGAATAAACAAGAGAGAGATTCTGGGTTTTAATCTACTGTGTTCAATATAACACACAAATTCTTTTATTATGATGATAAAGGAAAAAACATTAATAACCATTAATTGATGACGTCCTGTATACGCAATAAAAATAATAAAAAATGAATTTATGATAATCACTGATATGAATATGAAATATCTATCAATAAACGCACATAGTTTACCTTTTACTAATTGAATAACAGAATATATGATGAACATTATAAACAAAACAGAGGATAATAAACCAAAAAGCCCATTTAAATGGAATCCTATTCCTTCTGTTGATTCAGCTCTTTGAAAATTTCCAGGTGATAATATGCATATAGCAGAACCTATTAAATAAGCAATACCTATTAATAGAATTTGTGGATTAATGTTTTTATACTTTACAATAAAATAAAAAATAAGTGTAGCAGATAATGCTATTGAAAAACTTTCTTGTAAAGATCCTGTTATAATAGAAAAAATAATTACGATTACTAATTTTGAGATTTTTACTTGTTTCTCTAATATTTTATTGAACAATAATAAAAATAGTAGTGTTGCAGTGCAAGTCCATAGATAATTAATACATAGCGAAACTGGACCATAAAAAACAAATGCCTGATAAGGCATAAAGATGAAAAGTGCACAGGCCGTTAATATAAAAATCCATGGGTCATTTCTATTTATAATATGCTTATTTAGGAAGACAAAAAATAATAAAAAAACTGCAGAATTAATTAGAGCAAATTGTTTAATAGTATAAGTGGCACAAAAATACTGCACCAATACATGTATAATAAATCTTCCATTTGTATGAAAATATTCATTTGATTGTGATATAATGGCATCCTTAAATGACTGGATAGGTTGCCTGGTTGGTATTGCGGATAAATAGTTGGAGGTATTATTATCAACCAACAAAGAATAAGCCCAATCATCTATATTAGGTATTGCATATCGATTCTGTAAATAGAACAACAGAACTATAATGGATAATATAAAAAGTACAATGTATTTTTTCAATTGCATTCGCTACTATCGTATATATTTCGCCAAGCGAAAGCTGGCGGTCATCTTCTGGAATTCGATTAATACTATTCTTGTGAAATAGCTTATTTAGCTAGCTTATAAATTAGCACTATAGAGTTACAATACTTTTCGCTTATTACCAAATTAACAGACAATTATATATCCTCGAACTCACGCTATTTGAACAACGCGACTATCCTTTCTATTCCTCATAGCCGTCGTCGTATCCATCCTCGTAGTCGTCTTCTTCGTCCTCATCGTAATTCAATCCGACTTGCATGCCGGGCTTTCCCGCCAGCCGGTCTTCCTCGGACAGCGCCTCGCCATCGAGCAGACCGTCGTCGTAGTCGTCGGTAATGGGAATGAGGGGGAGGGAGGGTCTGGAGGAGCTAGAATCTCTAGAGGAACTAGAAAAACCAGAATCTCTAGAAGAGATTGAACCTCTAGATTCTCTAGAAAATCCAGATGATTCAGGAGCATCCTGCGCTGCCTCGTGTGACGGGGCAGGAGCGGATGAACAAGAAATCATCAGGGCGGAGAGAGCGAGAAGCAAGAGTCTGATGGCTTTCATGCTGCTGATTAGTTAAAACAAAGGAAAATCCGCAGGCTCGCTGCGAATTTTCCTTTTGTGTTTCAGTTTTCCGGCAGGGCCTTATTTCTCGGGCATCTCCTCGAGGGCTTTCTTCAGCAGTTCCCAGAAGGGGGCCACGGTGGCGATGAGGGCGCGCTCCATAGTGGTGTGTGGGCTCTTCATGGTCGGGCCGAGGCTGACGACGTCGAGGTGAGGATATTTGCCGAGGATGACCGAGCACTCCAGTCCGGCATGGTCCACTTGGATGATGCCGTCGGTGCCGTTCTGCTCTTTGTAGACGCGGAGCAGCAGGTGGAGCAGGGGAGAGTCGGGGTTGGGGTCCCATCCGCCGTAGCTTCCCGCGGTCTCGACCTTCATGCCAGCCATGTTGAAGCAGCAGTTGAGGGTGTCGACGATGTTAGCCTTCATGTCTTCGCGGCTGGAGCGTGCGAGAATCTTGATGGCAGCGCGTCCGTCGGCGATGTCGATGATGGCGAGGTTGGAGCTGGTCTCCACCACTGAGGGATAGCTGGGAATCATGCGCATCACGCCGTTGTGGCAGGCCACGATGGCGTCCACGAGGTTGTCTTGAATCTCCTCGGGCACCTGCATCTCGGGCAGGTCGACCTCTTCCACGTAGAGTTCGATGCCGCTCTCGATGCCTTTGTATTGGTCGGCGAGCTCGGCTTTGATTTCTTCGATGTCCTCTTTCAGGCTTGCCACGTTGTCCTTCGGCAGGGTGAGCACCACCTCGGCCTTGAAGGGGATGGCGTTGCGCATGTTGCCTCCGTGCCAGCTGGCGAGGCGTGCCTCTTCGTTCTCGATGACGTCGAGCACGATGCGTCCCATCAGCTTGTTGGCGTTGGCGCGTCCCTCGTGAATCTCGAGTCCGCTGTGTCCGCCGCGCAGTCCTTTCAGCGTGATGCGCACGGCAGCGTCTTCGGGGTCGGTCTCCACCTCTTTGTATTCGAGTGTGGCGGTGACGTCGATGCCTCCGGCAGAGCCTATGACGAACTTGCCCCAGTGCTCGGAGTCGAGGTTCATCAGGATGTCGCCCTTCAGCATTCCCTCGGGCAGGTCGTTGGCACCGAACATGCCGGTCTCTTCGTCGGCGGTGATGACAGCCTCCACGGGTCCGTGCTTGAGCGTCTTGTCTTCCATGACGGCCATGATGGCTGCTACACCGATGCCGTTGTCGGCGCCGAGGGTTGTGCCCTTGGCTTTCACCCACTCGCCGTCAATCCACGGCTGGATGGGGTCGGTCTCGAAGTTGTGAGTGGACTCGGGTGTCTTCTGCGGCACCATGTCCATGTGGGCTTGCAGGATGACGCCCTTGCGGTTTTCCATGCCGGCTGTGGCAGGCTTGCGCATTATGACGTTCCGTCCTTCGTCGATGAAGGCCTCGACGCCAACTTGGCGTGCGAAGTCGAGCAGGAACTGTTGAACTTTCTCCAGATGTCCGCTTGGGCGCGGCACTTGTGTCAGTGCATAGAAGTTTTTCCAGATGCACGATGGGTTGAGGTTGCAAATTTCGTTCATTGGTTTGTGAATTTTGTGGAATGTGGAATGTGGAATGTGGAATGAGATTAGCCCACACCCTCCACAATCTTCATCCCGTGATTGATTATTGGGTTGTTTTTTCAAGTAATGATTTTCTAAGTCCCGACATCACACGTGTGAGTCGCTCGGCTATTTCTTCTGCTTGGGATAAGTTTTCTTCTGATATATACCCTAACGATTGTGAAATGTCCAGTTGACACAGCACCTCTGTTATCGAGGCGTATGAGATTTCCAGAAAATGCAGCCGTTCCTTAATGGCCATGCGTCCCATTCCTTCGGCGATGTTCGACGGCACAGAGACGGCGGCTCTTCTCAATTGCTCGCACAAGGCATATTGTTCGTGTTGTGGAAATTGTCGTAACAGCTGATAAACGTACAAAGTGAATTCTTTAGCTATCTTGTAGGCATCGAGTTTTTTGTAGAAGAATTCTTTCATGATAATGAGAATAATAAGTTTATTGGTTGGGAGAAGCAGGGCTATTCTCATTCCACATTCCACCTTCCACATTCCTCGGAATAAGATTCAGCGCTCCCCACGCAAACACGCCCAATGCGAGAACCAGCAACGTCTGCACAGAGTGGACGATGAGCACGAAATAGAGGGCGTCGGTCTCGTGGACACCATAGAGCACGAGCATGGTCTTCACGGCGAAATGCCAGGGGCCCGCTCCGTTGGGCGTGGGCACGATGACCGCAATGCTTCCCACGATGAACGTGACGAGGGCGCACTTGGCGCCAAGCCCCGCCGTGGCATCGAAGCAGAAGAAAGTGAGGTAGTAGTGAAGGAAGTAGCAAGCCCAGATGGCAAGGGTGTAGATGACGAAACGCATGTGACTGCGCACGATGCGCAACGACGTGATGCCCAACCACATGTTGTGGAGCGTCTCTTTAACCTTATTATATATGGAGAACTTGCGGAGCAGAAACCACAGGAGCGTCAAAGCCGCCACGCCGCACACCGCAGTGACTATCCATCCCGCAGTGGTGAACCGGTGGAAGATGGCGTCGAGGCTGGTGCCCGTCTCGTCGAAGAAGCGCATGAACACAGGTAACTGCCAAAGGAACGTGAGCCCTGCAATGAGCAGCACCAGCAGCGAGTCGATGACACGCTCGCTGACAACAGTTCCCAACGCTTTTGGAAAGGACACGCCGTCGTATCTGCGAAGCACGCCACAACGGGCAAACTCGCCAATGCGCGGAACCACGAGGCTGGAGGCATAGGAGAGGAAGATGGAGTAGATGCGCGTGCTGGTGCGCGACTGTTCGCCCAGCGGCTCGAGGGTTTGCCTCCACCGCCATCCGCGAAAGGCCTGCGCCAGTATGCCGAACGGGAACGAAAGCAGCATCCACGTCCAGTTCATCTCGTGGAGCAGCACGTTGCGCATGCGCTGGAAGTCGAAGTCGCGATACATCCAATAGAGGATGGCACCGCCCAGGAGCAGCGACAACGCAATGTTGATTATGTCTTTTGCTCGGTTCTTCACGTTTTTCTGTCAGTTCTTTTCAATCGCAAAGTTAAGTATATTCACCCGAATGACAAAATTTAAGATGTTTTTATTTCTTAAATTACCTACTAAATCGTATCTTTGCAAACAGAAACACAAAATAAAGATGAAACTGGTAAAGCCGAAAAAAAATCTTGGGCAGCATTTCCTGGTTGACCTCGACATCGCGCGCCGCATTGCCGACACGGTGGACGCATGCCCCGACATACCCGTGCTGGAGATAGGTCCGGGCATGGGAGTGCTCACGCAATACTTGGTGAAAAAGCCCCGCGAAGTGAAGGCAGTGGAAATCGACCGCGAGAGTGTGGCCTATCTGAACGAACACTTCCCGCAGCTGCGCGACAACATCATCGGGCAAGACTTTCTGCGCATGGACCTCAACGACGTGTTTGGCGCTAGGCAGTTCGTGCTCACGGGCAACTATCCCTACGACATCTCGTCGCAGATATTCTTCAAGATGCTGGACAATCGCGACCTCATCCCCTGTTGCACGGGAATGATTCAGCGTGAGGTGGCCCTGCGCATGGCGTCGCAGCCTGGTACGAAGGCCTACGGCATCCTCTCGGTGCTGATGCAGGCTTGGTACGATGTGGAGTATCTCTTCACGGTCGACGAGACGGTGTTCAATCCGCCGCCCAAGGTGAAGTCGGCAGTCATCCGCATGACGCGCAACAGCGTTGAACGCTTGGACTGCGACGAGGCGTTGTTCAAGCGCGTGGTGAAGACGGTGTTCAACCAGCGCCGCAAGATGCTGCGCGTGTCGCTGAAGCAAATGCTGGGTGGGCGCGACGACTTGTCCGACTTCTTTGCCCACGAGATGATGACCCGCCGTCCCGAGCAGTTGTCGATACAGGAATTTGTGGAACTAACCAACATGATTGCCCCTCTATTATGAAGAAAGAAAAATATGAATTGCTCTGCCAGCAGGTGGAAAGCCTGGCAGAGGGCGAAGAGAACAAGGTGGGCGTGCTGGCCAATGTGTCGGCAGCCATGAAGAGCGTGTTCCCGTTGGAATACTTCTGGGTGGGATTCTATCTGGTGAGCGAGGGGCGGGGAACGGCCGATGCGTCCCAGCCCGTGCTCCAGCTGGGTCCGTTCCAAGGCACGGTTGCCTGCTACACAATTCCCTATGGACGTGGCGTTTGCGGCACGGCTTGGGCAGAGCGGCGCACGCTGGTGGTGCCAGATGTTGAGGCGTTCCCCGGGCATATCGCCTGCTCCTCGTTGTCGAGGTCGGAAATTGTCGTTCCCATCTTCGGAGCAGGGGGCGATGTGGTGGGAGTAATAGATATTGACAGCACCGAACTCGACACATTCGACTCGACGGACGCCTTGTATCTTGAAAAGATTGCAAAAATTTTGTCAAAACAGTTGCATTTTTGAAATATAATCCCTATATTTGTGCCTTTAGAAAACTAATATTTAAAGATATGATAGACGTCAAACAGACATTGAACGGCGCAGAAGAACGCATGGAGATGGCAGCGATGTTCTTGGAAGACTCGCTGAACCGCATACGCGCCGGACGCGCAAACGTTGCCATTTTGGATGGCGTGCGTGTGAATAGTTACGGTTCGCTTGTTCCGCTGAACCAAGTTGCCAATGTGTCGTGCCCCGATGCGCGGACAATTGCCATCAAGCCGTGGGACCGCAAGGCCATTCGCGACATCGAGAAGGCCATCATGGACAGCGATGTAGGCATCACTCCTGAGAACAACGGCGAAATCATTCGTCTTGGCATCCCGCAGCCTACCGAGGAACGCCGTAAGGAGCTTGTGAAACAGTGCAACAAGATTGGCGAAAAGGCAAAGGTGGAGGTGCGCAACGTGCGCAGTGAAATCAAGGAGAAGCTGAAGAAGGCCATCAAAGACGGGCTCAGCGAGGACAACGAGAAAGACGCCGAGGCCGAGCTGCAGAAGTTGCATGACAAGTTCATCAAGAAACTCGATGAACTGCTGGCAGCCAAGCAAAAGGAAATCATGACGGTGTAAAACTTGTGAAGGGACTCGTCATCAAGAACACAGGCTCGTTCTACACCGTACTGACGGACGAAGGGGCGACCGTTGACTGCAAGATTAAGGGTAATTTCCGATTGAAAGGTATCCGCAGCACAAATCCTGTGGCTGTGGGCGACAGGGTGTCGATTACCTCTCCCTCTGCGGGAGGGCGTGATGGCGTTTTCATTACCGACATCGAAGACCGCAAGAACTATATCATCCGAAAGTCGTCGAACCTTTCGAAGCAAAGCCACATCATCGCAGCCAATGTCGACCAGGCGTTTCTCGTGGTGACGGTGGATTTCCCACAGACTTCCACCACCTTCATCGACCGTTTCCTGGCATCGGCTGAGGCCTATCGCGTGCCCGTCGTCCTGGTATTCAACAAGCGCGATTTGCTTGACGAGGGAGCGTTGCATTATCAGGAGATGATGATAACGCTCTATGAGAACATCGGATACGAATGCGTGTCGGTGTCGGCAAAGACGGGCTTTGGCATCGAGAAACTGCAGAACCTCATGCAGGGGAAGATAACCTTGCTCAGCGGTAACAGCGGAGTGGGGAAGTCGACGTTAATCAATCGTCTGCTGCCAGGCGTCAATCTGCGGACTGCGGAAATTAGCGATGCCCACAACACGGGCATGCATACCACAACGTTCTCGGAGATGCTGCCCGTTCCTGCAGACGCTGATGCGGAGGATGGGAAAGGCGGTTGGCTTATTGACACACCGGGCATCAAAGGTTTCGGAACCTTCGACATGGAGCCTGAAGAGCTGACAAGCTATTTCCGCGAGATTTTCCACTTCTCGAAGGACTGCCGTTTCTCCAACTGCACCCACACCCACGAGCCGGGCTGCGCTGTGCTGAAGGCTCTCGACGAGCATTACATTGCAGCCTCGCGCTATCAAAGCTATCTCTCGATGCTTGATGACAAGGACGAGAACAAATACCGTGAACCTTATTAACCAACACCTGTCACCCAAAGATCAAGTGACGGCGAAGTTGATGGCAACGCGAAAAAAGTGAACAGTGGAAATCACTGTTCACTATTTTTTTATTCTATCGTGATAGTATATTCTGCCATGAACGATGCGCCCGGCTGCAAATGGTTCATCAGGTTTTTCTGCCTGAAATCGCCTTGATAACTGACGGTGTCATGAATGCCGTACCAAGGTTCGATGCATACGAAGGGGGCATTTTTGCCATAGGGGCTCCATATGCCGACAGCAGGCGACTTGAAACCGACTGTCACGACGGGTTTCCGCTTCTTGTCGAGTAACGAAATCTGATGCACTTGGCTTTTGTCTATAATCACTGCATCCTCGTCGAAACTCTTCTCTGTGAAAGCCCAGTAGCCTTTATCCGTATTTAGAGCGTAGCGGCCCGGTCGGATGCAGCCTCCTACATTGCCCACCAATCGCTCCAACGTTTCTTCGTTATCGAATTTCAGCGTGCCGCTCATGGGTTCTCCCTCTTTGACGTCGGGCAAGTTGAAAGCCGGATGCCCGCCAATCTGGAAATGAATCTCGTTGCGATCGGTGTTTTCCACATGCCAAATCACGTGAATCGTGTTTTTATCCAACCGATAGGTGACTGCCAGATTGAAATGATACGGGTAGGCACGATGGGTTTCGGGCGAGTCGTGGAGAGCGAATGTCACGCGTTCGGGCGTTTTCTTGATGAGGGTGAAGTCCATGTCACGGGCAAATCCGTGGCGTTCCATCCTGTAGCCGAATCCGTCGATACGGTATGTGTTTTCCCAAAGGCCGCATACGATGGGGAAAAGCAGGGGAGAGTGGCGTGGCCAGTATTTCTCGTCGGCTTGCCACAAGTATTCTTTACCAGATGCATCTTGAATGCTTTGCAGTTCTGCTCCGTGCTCTGAAATGCGGAGTGCAAGAAATTCGTTTCTCAGTTCTTCCATAGTTGTTGTTATTTAAGTCCGGGCCATGTTCCCTTGATGTTTTTGCATTGTGTGTAGAGGGCGGGGCAACTGAAGATTTGGAACAGGTCGTTGGATGACGTCTTCACAATCTGCACAGTGCGTTGCGTGGTGTCCCATCCGCCTCCAATGATGTAAAGCCACATGACAGTTCCGTCGTACATCTGCATCTCCTGATGCTTGTTCACTCCCGCAGTCATGTTGACCGTATAGGGCTCATTTGGTGTATAGGCATTGGTGTTGGTGGCTCCTTCGAGCACAGCAGCGGCCAGGTAGCGTTGCACATAAGGATCGTTAGGCTCGCTGTATTTAGATGGCACATACTTTTGTTTCAGTTCGCGAAGGGCTTCTGCAGCAGTGGTCTCGGTGCAGATGAGACGCACACATTTTTCTCCCATCTCCTTGTCGCGGCCGTACATTTCCATGGCCATCGGCATCATGGCGGCTGTTCCATAAGGTGTTTTGCCAAGGAACTGGCGATAGACAGTCTCGAATTCAGTGTAATCCGACGGAACGTTCGTGAAGGTCACTTTTCCTGTGGCGTCAGAGCTGTAGCTTTCGATGCTCAGGTTGCCGTCTTGGGTGTAAGTGTGATTGCCGTAGGTCATAGTGTTTCCGTTGACGGAACTTTCTTTGGGACTTTCAGTGTTAGCAGAAACCCCTGTGCCCAACTCAAGGGCATCTTGTTTTTCGCTGTCGTTTCCTCCCATGTTCAGGTAGGCCATGCCACCTACCACGCATGCACCGATAAGTGCAGCGATTTGTTTCAAAGTCGTTTTGTTCATAGTGGTTTTGGTTTTTATTTTTGTTTAGGTTTGTTTCATTTCAGTGGCAGTTTTACCAGCCATTCGCTGATGTCGTCAAGCACTTCTTCAGCAATTGTTTCCTCTATGTCGGCATATTCGGCAGGCAAGCCCGTCGTGCAGTGTTGCATAAGATGGTTCAGCCCGGGATACACTTTAATGGTGTAGGGCATGTCTTTGGGCATATTGAGGCGGATGGCAGCAATGTTAGGCTCGGCATACACTTGCATGTCTTTAGCACCATTGAGTACGAGTGCTGGGCAATCGGCCTCGGCAATGTCTGCAGAAGGGTCGTAGTCGATAAAGAAGTCGAGCCATGGGTTTCCTTGTGCCTTGATGGCTTGTCGCACTTGACGGATGTCGGTTTTCAAATTGGTGCCAGCTTGCTTGGCGGCCAATTCGTTTTGCAACAATAAGATGCTGTCGCCTCGCAGACCGGGCGCGCCTATTGTGACGATGAAGTCGGCCTGCTTACGAGCGGCCAGCATGAAGGCAATCATTCCTCCCTCGCTATGCCCCAATACGCCGACATTGCTGAAGCTGCCTTTCGAACGAAGCAGTTGGATGCCTGCAACTGCATCTTCCATGAACTGTAGGGAGGTGGCATTGCTGGCGTCGCCTATAGATTGACCTACGGATCGGTCGTCGTAGCGTAGGGTGGCAATCCCATGTCGTGCCAAGTGGTCGGCAATCACGGCAAAAGGCTGGTGCTCCATGAGGGCCTCATTGCGGTCTTGCAGCCCGCTTCCCGAAACCATCAGCAAGACTGGACAGCGATGGTCACTATTGTAGTTGGTGGGGTAGGTCAATGTTCCCGCCAACACCGCGCTGTCGATGGGATTGATGAAACTGACTTCTTCAGTTGTATATGGGAACGGGGGACGAGGCGTTTGCGGTCGGTTGCGTTTCACTTCGCCAGGAGTCAATACGAGAGGCAAGGACATCCCGTTTTGTTTGAAAGTGCCTTTTATCTGCCCGTTTTTGTGCCTTCCTGCGAATGAGGCGTTCAGCGTAGGCATGGAGATGCTGACGGAGTCGGCGCTGATATAATCCATTTGAGCTTTGATGCCTTTTGCGCCTTGGTCAGGCGAGTCAACGATGGGATTTGAAGGGTCGAAGTGGAAAACTATGCTTAGTTTGAGGGTTTGCAAATCCAGCTGCCCATGCCATGTTCCATTGATGGTTTGAGCCTGTAAGGCAGAAGCCATCAAGAACAGTAACAGGACAAGGAAATTGCGATTGTTTGTCATTTTTCTGTTTGTTCGGTTTTTAGTATTACAAAAATACAAATTCTTTTATTTGATTTATATAACATTCCCAATCATTTCGCCTTTTTTAACGTTTTTGCATAGCCCCATCTGTCCATACCCTTGGTTAGCTCATGCTTTGCTGGTTTTCATTTGATGATGACTATCTTGTTTTCAGCTGGTCGGCAAAGGCGTTGATTTGCTCTTCAGTGATGGTCACGAAGTTGATGGCATAGCCGTTTCCTGCAGAGTAGGACTCGTCTTCATAGAGCACGGCCAGACTGCCATCGTTGAGACGTTCCATGGTTGAGTAGCACGAGCCGCCGGGTTGGATGTTCATGAAGTCGTGCCAAGTGACTCCTTGGTCGATGCTCATAGCGAGGGTGAGGTTTTCGCGGACGGCTGACTTGATGTAGGAGTGGAGCAGAATGTCACGCTTGCCTTCGGTGGAGCGGCTGTAGTAGAGGATGTCGGAGTTGCAGGCATTACCCGAGATTTGACCGTTGCGCCATTGTGTGTTCCATTTGGAGGCGTCGGCAGCGCCTGTATTGAATCCGCGTGCTCCGGTCTGCCTGACACTGACCATCAGGTCGCCGTTGTTGAGTTGCTCAAGTTTCGATTCGTCGCCTTTGGCATAAGCGTTAGAGGGACCTATGGACCAATTCTCGCCGTTGTCGTTCGACCAAAGAATGTAACATAGCGGTGACGTCTTGTTTTCGTAGGTCAGGCAATTGTTGGTGAACATCACAATGCCTTCGCGCGTGGTGAGTCCTTTGCCAGATGAAACGAAATTGCCGTAGAAGCCGAGTTCGTTGGTCTTGCCGTTGACAGCGTCGGTGAAGTGGCTGGTGTAGAGCTGTCGTGGATGCGTCCAAGTGATTCCGTTGTCGTCGCTCAGGCAGATGACAGCATTGCGCATTCCGTTCCAATACATGGTGCTTCCAGCAGCCATCACGCAGACGAGTCGTCCGCTCGGTGTGCGAGCCAAAGCGGGGTCGCCATATCCGAAGTCGGTAGTTGTCTTGCCGTCGCCTGTGGCTATGATGTTTTGCTCAGACCATGTGCGTCCGCCATCGAGGCTTCTGCGAACGCTGACGTCAATCTTGTGGTTGCCAAGGTCGGCATTGCTGTCATATCGGCGGTCGGCAGCCACGACGATGTTGCCCTGCTGGTCGAGAATCATAGCTGGAATTCGGTAGTATTGGCAGTTGTCGGTTGTGGGCACATAGGCAAGGCTTTGCACGTTGAAGATTTGTGCTTGTCCGCGCGGATCGCCGTTGTTCTGTGGGATTTCCAATGTTTTGGTTTCTCCTTCGTGGATGAACGTAATTCTTGTGAGCCTTGCGTCAACGAAGTCGGCCAATGTGGCATCGGGGTTGATAGTGGCCGTCAGCCAAAGATAGTTGCTTCCTTTGCGTAGGGCATAGTTGGCGATGGGAATCTCTACGGTGTTGGTGGAGGGTGTCGTTTCTGCGAGTTTTTTGTGATTTCCCTCATCGGCATAGAACTCTTGATTGTCGGTTTGATAGACCTGCAGTCGGCTGATGTTTTTCAGCGTGTTTCCTTTCAGTTCGACGTCAATCTTGTTGATGCTGGCGTTCTCGATGTATCCCGGAATGTTGATTCTCAGTAGGAGTGCCTTTGCTGAGTTGCGCCCAACGGTTTGGTATCCTTGCCTGACAGCGATGTCGCGTGGCAGCAGCGAGTGATTGCCATTGAGAATGTTGTCTTTTACTTCATCGCTCACGGCTCTTCCTTCAACAAAGTGGAAGGGTACACCGCCGTCTCCTTCGGCATAGTAGGAGATGATGGGGCCGTTATATCCGTTGCTGACCGAAAGGTAGATATTGCCTTGCGTGGTGCGGATGGTGTAGTTGTCAGAATCGGAGATGGGCGTGAGGGTAATGCTGGTTTTGTTTTGTGAAAACACCCATGTTTGTCCGCTGAAATTGCCCATCTGAGCAGTAGGTTCGATGAAGGCCCTGCGGCCGACATTATATAAATAATAGGTGTTGTCAGATGATGGGTCGTTGGCTTTCACGAATACCCATTGATAGTTCTCCTCGTTGGTGTTGGTTTCGTTTTTTCCTGTCGACCAAACGAATTCCGATGAGTAGTCGGGGCTGTAGTAGAGTTTGCCGCGCCCGTTGGCGTTCACGATTTGATAGGCCGTGAACTCCTTTATTTCGTTGGTGTTTTCTTCGATTGGCTGCTGGACATCGGCTTCCGAGGCAGAGATGCTGAGTGAAGTGAATGTCGAGAGTAGCGTTGCGAGAACGAATAGAATATATCTGTCCATAGGTATAGTTTTTTGATGATAGGTTTCCCGAAAGGATTATTTGCCTTCAAAGATAAACAAAAAAAAGGAAATAGCCAACGATGAACCAAAGAAAAAATGAAATAAGAGGGAAAGCCATATATTGGGAAAGGCAGCGATGTGTGGCTTTCTGTTTTTGTACATGCCGCATGTACGCTCTGTACATGTAGTCTGTACACTCTGTACATGTGGCATGTACACTCCGTACATGTAGCTTGTACACTTTGTACATGTGGCATGTGCCAAATCGATAGATGTGGTTTGTCTTTGCCGAAGACTATTGTTTGCGAGTGCCGCACATGAGGGAGGAACGCTTGTTGAAGGTCAAGAAGAATATAACTCTCGTAATATTTCTGGTGATGGATTCTTGTTTATCTCGTTGAAAATGATTATCTTTGTCGCAAATAAGTGCTTTGCTAAATGATAAATGCTAATTGACAGATGATAAACGATGAGGAACTGAAGGACAAGCGCATCGCGGTGTTGCTTTCGGGTGGCGTTGACAGCGCGGTGGTGGTTTGGGAGTTGGCGCGTCGGGGGCTGAAGCCCGACTGTTTCTATATCAAGATTGGACCCGAGGAGACCGAAGAATGGGACTGCTCGAGCGAAGAGGATATGGAGATGGCTACGGCTGTGGCAGCCCGTTTCGGTTGCCGGCTCGAGGTTGTTGACTGCCACAAGGAGTATTGGGACGAGGTGACACGCTACACGATGGAGAAGGTGCGCTCTGGTCTGACGCCCAATCCCGACGTGATGTGCAACCGGCTCATCAAGTTCGGCGCATTCCACGATAAACGCGGACACGACTACGACTTGATTGCGACTGGCCACTATGCCCAGACCGAGATTGACGAGGAAGGGCGCAAATGGCTTGTGACTAGTCCTGACCCCGTGAAAGACCAAACCGACTTCTTGGCGCAAATCTACGACTGGCAACTGAAGAAGGCCTTGTTCCCCATCGGCCACATGCGGAAGGAAGAGGTGAGGGCGATTGCCGAGCGCGAGCACTTGGTGAATGCGCGACGGAAAGACTCGCAAGGCATCTGCTTCTTGGGGAAAATCAACTACAACGACTATCTTCGCCGCTATCTAGGAGAGCAAGTGGGCGACATTATTGATATCGAAACAGGCAAAGTGCTCGGCAAGCACAAGGGGCATTGGTTCCACACCATCGGTCAGCGCAAGGGGCTCGGCTTGGGCGGCGGTCCATGGAATGTGGTGAAAAAGGATGTGGAACGGAATATATTATATGTGGTGAAAGGCTACGAACCCATCAAGGCGCATGTGAAGGAGTTTGCCTTCCGCGATTTCCATTTCCTTACGCCCATAGTGCGTAACGATGGAACGATGGAGCCGCTGCCCGAGCGAGTGACGTTCAAGATTAGGCATACGCCCGACTATTTCAATGGAAAGTTGACTCTCTTGCCGTCTGCTCAACAGGGAGGAGGCGAGTCGGTCTATCATATAGAAACCGACCGTTGGGTGCAAGGTGTGGCACCCGGACAGTTCTGCGTGATTTACGACGAACAGTTCCATCGCTGCTTCGGATCGGGGGAAATTACATTATTATAGAAGGAGCAGAAGAGGAAAAAGAATTGGAGGGAGCAAAGGCCAATACCCTTTCGAGTAGGAAAGTTTGATGGCTTCTGTTCCCTCCAATTCTTTTGCTTCTTCTGCTCCTTTACTTTTCGAAGTGCTGGTAGTCTTTGCTGCTGCGCCAAGCACCTCCCCACGTGAAGCCGTGCTGGATGAAAAGTCGGTAGAGCAAGTCGCCCTTATTGATTTTGTAAGCGAACGAGCGTGAGCGGTTCACATAGGGTTTGGCATTGGCAGGCATCACTTCGGTCTTCCCGTTCTTGCCCGGACGAACATAAGGGTTGTAACGCGTGTTGATGTCGATGGCCAGTCCTTGCGCGTGCTTGGAGAGTTTTGTGCGCCCAGGCACAGTTCGGAAGTTGAAGCAACTGGTGTTGTTGTCACGCATGGAAAGTTCGTCGTCAGCATCGTATTCATCAACGAGGCGAATGCGCTCGATAGGATAGCGTGCTTTGTAAAGTTGGCGGAAGATGTCGATAAGGTCTTTCGCTATTTTTTTGTTGCACACGATTTCGCCTTCATGGGTCTTCCCTTGTGCGTCAACATGCAGCACGCGCAAGTAGCGCAGGTCGGAACGGGGGATGGTGCAGTCGGCCTTATACGATTTCTTCCACATGCGGGCGAAGACTTGGTCGCTGATGGTGTCGATGGTGAAGGATGCTGTCTGTTGGGAGAATGTTGCTACACACGACGCAAACAGCATCACGAAGATGATGAGTCGTTTCATATGTTTTTACTTCTTTTTGTTCTTGGGCATTTTCTGGAATTTGTAGCCGAGAGTCAGCAAGGCGTAGCGCGGGATGCAGTTGTGCCACGTTTCGGTGCGGCCCTGGGCATTGACATTATATTGTGTAGACGAAAGTTGGTGCAGAATGTCAAAAGCCATGAGCTTTGCGGTGAGTCTCCCTTTGAGGAACGAACGCGAGAGTGAGGCATTCCATACGAGGTCGTCGGTGTTCATCATCGACGAGTTGTAGCCTCTGCGGGAGAACATTTTCAAGTCGGTGGCCACATCGAGCTTCAACACGGGGACGGTGTATTGAGCCGTCATTCCGTAGTCGTAGTCGCAGGCATTGATGGCTTGGAAGTTGTCACTTGTTCCCTTGGAGTGGCGCCAACTGACTCCGCCTCCGAGTGTGAGGGTGAGCTTGTCCTTCTGGTATTTCAGGTGGAGTCGCTCAGCGAATTGTGTGGTGTTGACTTTCGAATAGGGACTGGACAGTATCTCAGGTTGGTCGTCCTGTTGTTGGCCGGCAGTTGCTGATTGCACGATGTCGAAGTCCACGCTGTGGGTGTAGGCCATCTCAGTGCTGGATTCGATGTTGAACAGGCGTTGCTTGCCCAATGGCCGTTCATATCCGAAGGTTGCCGAAGCATTCCAGTTGCCGTTCACGTTGTCTTGCATATAGGTGTAGGCACCAGTCTTAGGGTTGTAACCGCTTCGTGTGCCCAATGCGTTCTGCACAAGATTCATGTTGAGCGATACCGAGATGCGCCGGGCGGTGGAGTCGTTGCGGAGAGTGGTCCCTGCATATATGAGATGTGTGATGGTATTCTTCAGATTGGGATTGTTGATGGTGTAAACCAGCGGGTTTGTCGTATCGTCGGTGGGCAATATGGAGGTGAAGTCGGGGCGTTCCACCTCCATGTTATAGTAGATTGATTTGTAATTCTTTCCCCAAGTATAGAAGGCACAGTAGGGCTCGAACAACACGTTGCTGCGTCGAGCGATGGTGTCGAGGACGCCATCATCGTAATGCAATCGCTGGTCAATTTTCCTGATAGGAAAGTTCAGTTCCACCCATCCGGCATCGTTGGCGAGTTCCTTATAGAACTGTATAGTTCCCGTGTATACTCGCTCCAAGTCGATGTAGTGGTCGGAGTTCTCGGTGTCGATGACACGCATGAGTTCGGTGGCTGAAGGCAACCAACCTAACGGCTGGGATGCAGTTGGAGAAAGATTTGCTGCCCGACGACGGTTGGTTTCCCTTCTTTGTTCTTCCAACCTGTCGAGACGGTAATTCATGTTGTGTGCAGAATGATAATTCTGTCTGAATGAGAAACTGGGATTGAGATGCCAGTCGTTGAGCAGAAGGATGGTGTAATCTGCCGAAAGTGAATAGGAGTAGTTGTCTGAATGGGTGTCGTTGTATCGGTTGCGGAAGTCGCTTGAGCCTGTTTGCAAGTATTCGGTCAGGTTCTGGCTGAACGATTCCAATGGCTTGTTCTTTGAGTAAGAAGTGTAAAATGACAGTGACAATTGGTCGCCCCAGGGTAGTTTCTTGTACCAATATAAGTTGTTGTTGAGCGACAGGGTGCGGTATTTCCGTAGGCTTTGGTTGAGTGTGCGGTTGATGAGCCCTGCCGACTGGAATGTGGAGTCGGTGTCTTCGCCGCGCTGGTTGCCATTACTATAGTTAATGGAAGTGTACATCCTCAGTTTGATGGGCGCGTTGATAGTGGTGTTGTTCGAAGCCGAGAAGCGGAAGTCTTTCTGCCGACTCAATGACTCACGGCCGCTGAAGATGCTTCCGTCGGTGGAGAACCTTTCGCTGGAGGTGCGCGTCTGGTCGTCGGCATCGCTCCATGTGAGTGTGGCGCCGAATAGTTCCTCCACGTTCTTGTCTTTGTCTTCGGTGGTGATGTTCGTGCCCACTTGCTTTGTCGACCTCAACCCTTGCGGTTGGTTGGCCGGACTCCAGTCACCCTCTTGCCCGGGACGGCGGTCTTCGTTCACGTTATTGGTGTTGGCGAATGTGGAGATGCGCGTGTGGTCGGTGTAGTAGAGACCGAAGAGACGGGCGAGATAGCGGTTGTCGGTGCCAATGCCAGCCTCGGTGTTGACGAGTGTGCCACGATTGTATTCGCGTTTCAGTTTCACATCCATCACGTAGTCTTTCTTGCCCACTTCCTCGCCCTTCCAGCGACTATCCTCCGACGACTTGTCGTAGACCTCCACATTCTGCACCGTGTAGTAGGGCAGGTTGTCGAGCATTACTTTGTTGTTGCCTTTGAAGAAGTCCTTTCCATTGAGCGTCAGGTAGTCCACCTTCTTCCCGTTAACGTAGATGTCGCCATTATCTTTCAGTTCTGCACCGGGCATCTCACGCACCAGTCCGTCGAGCATCGAGCCTTCGGGCAGGTTGAAGGCGGCGGCGTTGTAGACCACGGTGTCGCCTCGATAGGCAATTTTCACCTTCGTTCCCGTGACAACCACACCCTCGAGATTGCCTTCAGCGAAGATGTCGTCTTCTTCCATTTTCTTCTTCAAGAGCAGTCTTGGCATCTCGAAGTCACGGTTTCGGGCGAGATACTTTACGTCGTAGTCGATATATCCAGTGTGATAGCCTTCGCATTCGGCTTTGATGATGAAACGGTCTTGCTTGCGCGGAACGCTGAATTCGTAATAGCTGTCGCTAAGCCCCCATTGCCACATTCTGCATGTTGTGGTATCTACAACGGTACTGTCACGGTGCATCAGCGTGATGTGTGCCTCCAGCGCGGCCTTGGTGAACGAGTCGTAGACTCTTCCGTAAAGGCGCAATAGGCGTTTTTCTTTGGTTTTTGTGGTGTCTTTTTTCGCATTACCGACGTTTCCGCCAACGATGACGATATGTTGGGCCGTGACCGTTTGTAGCGCCAAGACCATTGTGAAGAGCAGTATGATGTATCGCTTCATATAGGGTTGTGTTGTCGTCGCTTGTCGCGAGAGAAGGGATGTGGTGGGAATGAGGGTTGCTGTTGAAATGTTTATTGTGGGGAGGGAGTGAGGGCGATGAGCCGTTGCCAAGTTTCGTCAAGGGCGGTCATCTGTGGAAACACCATTTGTGCGCCTTCGTCAGAAAGGACAGAATCGGGCAGTGGGCCGCTATTGACAGCGATGGTGAAGCATCCTGCCGCAACAGCCGACCTGACTCCAAGTGGGGCATTCTCAACAACGATGCCTTCCCAAGGCTGCAGGTTGCCAGCCTTTTGCAATCCCATCAAATAAGGGTCCGGATGCGGTTTGCCGCGCACGACGTCGTAGGCGGTGACGATATGCTCTTCGTCTAAAAACTCACCAAAGTCCACTAACAGCCGGTTGATTAACGGACGCTGTCCGCTTCCTGTCACAACGCAGATTTGCATGCCGCATTCTTTGATTTTCCGCATCAGCGGGAGAACTCCCTCGAAGACATTGGCAGTGGGCATGCTGTGATAGTAGCGGGTTTTCACGTCATACATCCTTTGTGCTTCTTCGAGTGAGATGTCGCGGCCTTGCTGTTGTTTGACCATCATCCGGATGGTGTCTATTCCACGTGCACCCTCGGTGGCGTAGGCGTCGGCAGCAGTCATGTGGATGTCGAATTCCTTCATCGAGTTCTGCCACGCCTCGGCATGATTGGGCATAGAGTTGTAGAGCACGCCATCCATATCGAAAAGCACGGCCTTGGGGGCGAACCGCTCAAAGCCGTGCTTTTCAAGGTATTGGTTGATGATTTCTTTCATGTGCAGTCGGCTTTAGGCTTCTTTGGCCAAACGCTCTTGGATGGCTTTGCTTTCAGCCTCGTAGCCAGGCTTGTTGAGCAGAGCGAACATGTTCTTCTTATAAGCCTCCACACCAGGTTGGTTGAACGGGTTCACACCCAGCACGTTTCCGCTAATGCCACAACCGATTTCGAAGAAGTAGATGAGTTGGCCAATATAGTACTCGTTCAGGCAGGGAACAGAGATGCGGATGTTGGGCACTCCACCGTCGACATGAGCCAACCGTGTTCCAAGCTCAGCCATCTTGTTCACCTCGTCCACGCGTTTGCCAGCGAGGAAGTTGAGGCCGTCGAGGTTCTCGTCATCGTTGGGGAAAAGCATCTTCTTGTTGGGTTGCTCCACGCTGATGACGGTCTCGAAGATGGTGCGCTCGCCATCCTGAATCCATTGTCCCATAGAGTGCAGGTCGGTGGTGAAGTCGCAGGAAGCGGGGAAGATGCCTTTCTTGTCCTTGCCTTCCGACTCGCCGTAGAGCTGTTTCCACCACTCGGCGATGAAGTGAAGCTTGGGCTGATAGTTCACCATGATTTCAATCTTCTTTCCGCTCTGGTAGAGACCATTGCGAACGGCGGCATATTGGGCAGCCAAGTTTTCCTCGAAAGGAACGTCCTTGCCACAAGCCTTCTCCATATCGGCAGCACCTTGAACAAGGGCTTTGATGTCGAATCCAGCGCAGGCGATGGGCAGCAGTCCAACGGGAGTGAGCACCGAGAATCGTCCGCCAACATTGTCGGGGATGATGAAACTCTTATAACCTTCCTTGTCAGCGCAAGTGCGGGCGGCACCACGCTTGGCATCGGTCACGGCCACAATCACTTCGCGAGCCTCTTCTTTACCCATTTGGGCTTCGCATTGCTTCTTCAGCAGACGGAAGGTAAGGGCGGTCTCGGTGGTGGTTCCGCTCTTCGAGATATTAATCACGCCGAAACGTTTTCCTTTCAGATAGTCGGTGAGCTCGGCCAGATAATCCTCGCCGATGTTGTTACCAGCAAAGAGGATGGTGGGGTTCTTCTTGTCTTGAACCAGCCAAGCAAAAGAGTTGCCCAGCGCCTCGATGACGGCACGGGCTCCCAGATAGGAACCGCCAATGCCAGCTACGACGACCACTTCGCACTTCTGGCGCAGCGTGTCGGCTACGGCTTGCACTTCGTCGAGAAATGCGGGCGTGATGGAGGAGGGCAGATGCAGCCAGCCGAGAAAGTCGTTACCAGGGCATGTGCCGTTCTCCAAAGCTTCTTGGGCGGCCTTTACTTGTGGCTCGAAAGCCTTCACTGCGCCTTCAGCTAAGAACGATGCAGCCTTTGTGATGTCA
>ODAI011505086.1_pt1 | contig 23342 bp, 23 predicted proteins | sample 1539321 | NCBI WGS metagenome assembly ODAI01 (sample SAMN02144231, study PRJEB22623) | gut metagenome | biome: sheep rumen | host: Ovis aries | place: New Zealand | reverse complement strand
TGAGTATTTTGACAATCATAACATTTTCGATATTAAACATAAATATAGTCAAGTATTATATGATGAGAAAACGAAAAGATTAATGTTTAATATCTTTATAGGATTTATGTTTTTATGTTTTAATTGACAAAAACATTAAATTTAGATTATTCTTGTTAATTAAAGTATTTAATCATCTATACCTCTGATTTATTATGATATTGTTTAATATTAAACTTATGTATAAATGTTATTATGTTTTTATGTATTAAAACTATATTACATTAATGTTGTAAGTTTTAAAAGGTTGTAAGAATTATATATAGAATGCACAAATACATTTATACATAAAGGATATAAAACACAAGGCAATTAGTAAAGTAGCACTTACATCTGGCTACAATATCTAAAGAACATGAAGGAATTAAAGCATTATAAAATAATGAAATTAAATTTTTAATGTTATTGTATTTTTATGTTTTAATTGATTATAATTATTATGTTCTTAAATATAGATATTAGATAACATAATAAAATAATGGATAAAAAAAATAAATATAAAAGAGAATTATTACATTAAAACCTTAATGAAGAAATTCATAATAAAATAATAAGGTAGGGAAAAAAGCTGTCAAAGGGCAGGATATTGCTGTAATACTACAAAAGAAGTAGGGTGGGGGAGAGTAGACTAGATTTGTCGGGTTCTAAGTGTATAGACGCTTTTTGATCAACACTTGGTCCTTGTTGATATTGGAATACAGTTCCTGGAGCTTTTCAAGGGCTGGCAAGATTACATCAGTAGCATATTGCTCCGGAATCTTGCCTTCGATAGCGAAGATGTTCATCTGGTGGGCAATTTGGTTAATGTTGTTGCCGATGGCAGACAACTCACGTCGCCGTTCTTCTATCATCAGGTTGTGTTTGGTGCAAACCTCTATCTTCTTCTTGGAACTGGTATCGTCCAGATGGAGTAGGGCATAACGACACATACGGCTGAAATTGTAGCCGTATTCTTGTTGCTTTTGACGAACATATTCGTCTTCCGCATCTGTCAAATATACGCATTTAAGATGCCTGTTTCCTTTTTTAGTCATAGAAAATATTGGATTAAGTGATTACCGAGTTGCGAGGTGAAATCATCCCCAACTTTGTTGGCAAGTTCACTTTTTACTAGTAAAAAGTACAACTTGCCTTGTCTATTATGCAGGGGCCTTTCAAGGTACCTGCAAAGGTATAATGATGGGGATAATTAAAGGTAATTTTTTATTATAATTTTTCGAAAGGAAAATCAATATTCTTTAATTTAGGATAAATTTAAAGTACTTAAGAACTAATAACTTTATGTTATTTATCTGTGCAGTTTTAAAACAAATATGTATTTATGTTTTATTTGTAAGATGTTTTTATGTTTTTATTGATAAAAACTATAATTATCTAAAATGCGTTCTATAGTAATAGGGAGAAAACGTCTTGTAGTAATAGGGTAGGGGAGAAATACTCCAAAAGGGAAAAGAAATAATCTTAATTGAGATTGTTTTCTGAAATCGATTATATTGAGATAAAAAGAAGGGAATTAATAATATGTCGATTTATGTTATTAAGTTATTATATTTTAATTGATAAAAACATAATTATATTTAATCAAATAATGAGCAATAGGGAGAGAATGATTATTCTTATTAGAAATTTCTCTACAAATCAAAAATGCAAAAAGAAATGACTAACACTATAAAAATAGGGAAAAAATTTTGCTGCTATCAGATTATTTTCGTAACTTAGACGAACAAAATGAAGTTTGCAAATCAAATTAACGATTGAGATTATGGCATACATTCAAAGATGGGAAAGAGACCTGAGCGGCAAAGGCGGTCAGTATGTATATGATTACTGGCCCAGCACAGAAGATAATGACTGCTTCTTTCTCCTGGCCCCGATGGTCAGGATCGTTAAGCGTGTGTTTCGCCTTTCCTTCATGAAGCGCATCATCGCAATCTTGTGGCATGTGCTCAAAATGATATACAGGGTGATTGCATTCATCTTCATCTTTCTATTACATCCCGTATTAGGATATGGGAGAAGAATTATTGGAAGGCTTTTAGAAGATATGAGATTGAAGTATAAACGGCTGCATTACAATGCGTTTGGCGATACTTGAACCGGCACAGACACATTGATACGATATGAACCAGGGGAGCAATAGCATGCTTCCCTCTTGGATCACTTTTATTAAGATGCTATATCTGAAACGTATAAAGGCAATTGACGCCGTCTTTCCTTTCCCACAGCCAATATATCTCTCGTCTTTGATAAATATCTTTGCGCAATTAGCAAGAGCATATAGTCTCTTTGTTGCAACATATACATTCGTTTTTGTCTGACTCTCGAAACTGGAAATTTCTATCAGGCATCACGTTTGCTGATGGGATAATCCCATTGCTTCTTTTTATTGTTATTTTCATCTGTTGTATCAACATGATATGACAGGCTTAACGTAGGTCTATATACCGTTTTATGGGCTTTTTCCGTCGTATGACGCGTAAGTTAAAACGCGACGAGAGATACATCAACATGATTGGCAGAACCTTCTGGCCATGTCTGATCCTGTCGATAGGGTGGTGGATGCTATGGGTGGCAGACACACGATTTTCGGGCTTCAGGAAAGAACCAATACAAGTTCGTGATACCATCATAAACGACATCGATACATGCAAAGAAACCAGCGTGGAGAATTCCCTGACCATACGTGAGGATACCATCAAAAAAGATAGCGTAAGTAATTGATTATATAACTATTAGATAGATTCAACAATATAGGTTTTAGGTTAACAATACTTTCTTTCTTTATATTATTTACTGATATTTTACAGGACGATCCGTGACGGCTAGAGCCTGCTTTTTTGAACTAAATGGAAGACAACATCATATATAACGAAGACTGCATTAGTGGCATGACGCGCATTCCGAACCAATCCATCGATGCCATCATCTGTGACCTCCCATACGGCACAACCCGCAACAGATGGGATACGGTCATCTCTTTCCATGACTTATGGTTCCATTACAAGCGAATCATCAAGGAAAGAGGAGCCATTCTGCTATTTGGCCAGGGGATGTTCACGGCGAAGCTGATGATGAGCAATCCCAAGTGGTGGCGATACAACCTGATCTGGCAGAAGACCCAACCCACCGGGTTCCTCAACTCACATAAGATGCCGCTTAGGGCACACGAAGATATCTGTGTGTTTTACAACAAGTTACCTATCTTTCATCCACAGATGACAAAAGGGGTTAGAAAGGTCAGTTCAGCCTTATCCAAGCGCTTTTGTGTGAAGACCACCAATTACGGCAGCCATTGTGTGACGGACTACGACAGTGACTTGAGATACCCCATCAGCGTCCTTTGTTTTGCAAAAGATGTGCAGCATTCTTCCATCCATCCGACACAAAAACCAGTGTCGTTGATCGAGTGGCTTATAAAATCATACACGAATCCAGGGGACAAGGTGTTGGACAATTGTTCCGGAAGTGGTACAACCGCCATCGCTTGCTTGCATACGGGTCGGAAATACCTCTGTTTCGAGAAAGACCGCCATTATTACGACCAATCCATCAAACGAATAACTGATTATATCCAAATAACAAAAAAGCCATTATGACAAAAGAGATTCTTTTCGCAAGCAGAAAGGGAGGCACAGGTAAATCCACCTTGTGCGCCATGGTCGCCAACCATCTTGCAAACAACGGCATGAAAGTCGCGGTGATCGACTGTGACAATTGTTACACTCTCACATGGAGGAGAAAGAGCGATATGAAAATCCTTCCAGAGGGAGAAAACCCCAAGTACCCGATTCTCACGGATGATGACTACTTTGACAAGGAGCATGAGTTCGACAGTTATGATTATGTCCTGATTGACAACTACGACATGGTCAGCGAGGATAGGGTAGGGGTTTTGATTATTCCTTTTATCTATTCGGAGATGGTGCTTGACTCCACCTTCCGTTTCATCCGGTACATGAAGAGGGTAGGAGGTTCAGAACTGGTGTTCCTACCCAATGAGGTGAGCGGTTACAAACAGTCCATCAAGAAGAAGGACATCAACGAGAACATCAACTGGATTTTGGGCATTTTCGGAAAAATCCTACCCAAAGTTTCCAACAGCCGCCTGATGGATCAGGTCAACACCATTTCCAACACTGTGGAGCAGAACCTGCTCATCAGGGATTTTGTCAATGAGTTGATACCGGAATGTCCGATGAGTGACGAGGAAATCACGATAGGTGAGGAGGAAGCACCGTCAGGCGATGGTCCTCAAAACATTCCCAAACAAAGGGATCTTCTCGAACCTTTAGATACAGATCCAGACCCTACTTCCATTAACATGCACCAGTACGAATGATTGTTTGCATAGCAGAAAAGCCCAGCGTGGGGAGAGACATAGCTAAAGTCCTTGGTGCCAATACGAAACACGAAGGGTACTATGAGGGAAACGGTTACCAGGTGACCTGGACATTGGGTCACCTGTGCTGCCTGAAGGAGCCTTCAGATTATGAGGAAAACTGGAAACAGTGGACCATGGACACCCTGCCTATGATTCCCCCACGCTTTGGCATCAAGCTCATTGATGACCCAAGAATCAAGAAACAGTTCAGTGTTGTAAAACGGCTGTTCTCCAAGGCCACGGAGATCGTCAACTGCGGTGATGCCGGCCAAGAGGGGGAACTAATTCAACGGTGGGTTATGCAGCACGCACAGGTAAGATGTTCTGTCAAAAGATTATGGATATCATCACTCACGGAGGAAGCCATCAAGGAAGGATTTCGGAACTTGGCAGACCAAAGCAAGTACAACAACCTTTATATGGCTGGTCTCAGCCGTGCCTGTGGCGACTGGCTATTGGGAATGAATGCCACGAGGTTATACACGCTGAAATACGGAAGAGACCGCCAGGTGTTGAGTATTGGGAGGGTTCAGACACCGACTTTGGCGCTCATTGTACAGCGGGACAAGGAAATCAAGGAATTTCGTCCGGAACCCTTCTGGGTGCTGCAGACCAGATACAGAGAAGTGCTCTTCACATCCACTAAAGGGAGATACACAAACAAGGCTGATGGCGAGCAAGCGTTCAGAGCCATTAGCGGCAAGCCTTTTGTCGTGACTGACGTGTCCAAGAAACAAGGCAGAGAGGCACCCAGACAACTCTATGACCTCACGGCATTGCAAGTCGATTGCAATAAGAAGTTCGGCTTCTCCGCAGACCTTACCCTGAAGACCATACAAAGCCTATATGAGAAGAAACTAACTACTTATCCACGTGTGGACACAAGGTTTCTCAGTGATGACATCCATCCAAAATGTGGGAGCATCCTCCATGACGTGCTCCAGCAATCCTTTGATTCCAAGGCACAAGGCAGGGTAGGGGAGGTGCTGCCCCGGTTATTGCCCAAGAGCAAGCGTGTATTCGACTCGTCAAAGGTCACTGATCACCATGCCATCATACCCACAGGTGTCAAACCCCAAAACCTTTCCCCACAAGAGGATAAGGTCTATATGCTGATAGCACGAAGTTTCATCAGTGTTTTCCTTCCTGACTGTATCTACTCCACGACCACGGTCTTGGGCAGGGTAGGGGAGATGGAGTTCAAAGCCACAGGGAAAGAAATCCTGTCCTTGGGATGGCGATGTCTTTACCAAGACGACCTACATGATGATCCCGAAGAGAAGGAGGAATCAGAAGAGAAAGTACTGCCATCTTTTATAAAAAACGAGAGTGGTTCACACCAACCTGTTCTACAGGCTAAGATGACCACTCCACCCAAACCCTACACAGAAGCCACATTACTTCAGTCTATGGAAACGGCTGGCAAATTTGTTGAAAGTGAAGAACTTAAAACAGTTATGAAAGAAAATGGCATAGGACGGCCATCATCAAGGGCTGCCATTATCGAGACGCTTTTCAAGAGAAACTATATTGTCAGAAACAAGAAGAATATCAACGCCACCTACATAGGGCATCAGCTGATAGACGTCATCCAATACGACCTACTCAAGAGCTGTGAGCTTACCGGCATCTGGGAAAAGAAGCTCAGGGATATGGAAAAAGGGAAGTATGATGCTAAAAGATTCATTGAAGAGCTGAAGGAACAATTGAGGGTTATTGCCAATGGAGTCAAGGCTGACAATTCCAAAAGATACATAGGTTCCCTGTCACCGACAATAAGCAAGAGGGAAGGAGATGTAAAGTCGGCCAAGCCTAACTCCACAAACAAGACACGAGTCATATCCAACCAGTTATGTCCTATCTGTCATAAGGGCCGTATCATCAAGGGCAGGTATTCCTATTTCTGTAGCCGTCACAATGAAGGATGCAAGTTCAAGTCACCTTTGTAAACGTCATTAAGAGCCATACGACAATTATCGATGTTGAAAAGAATCTCTTTCCACATTGTCTATTATCGGTATAACCCGATAATATAAAATGTAGGTTAAAGTTTTCCGTTAGGGTTACTGACTTAAAAAATCCATATCTAACTCATTTTAAGAATTTTAACAGTAACGTTAAAGCAATACTTTAACCATTTTTTGGTGACCTTACGGTTAATGCAAAAACGGAAAAGAAATAGTACTTTTTGCAGAAAAATAACATTACATAATGTTGTATCAAATTGAAAAACAATAGAATATGATAGAATCATACATGATATAATCAATGTGTTTGCCTTACTGTTTGGCATCAATTTGAAACGCTTTTCCGACATCGTTGATGCGTTTATAACGAACATAATACCTCGCCCCCATCACAAAGTCAGGCCAGGCATTCAATAACAAGGTTCTCAAATGAAAGGGCGATTTCCAACAAACGGAAAAGAAATAGTACTTTTTAGTGCATCTATTTCCATTGGAACTGCTGTGGCCAGCAACAATTACATACAAAATATTACTCAACCTTCCTTCTTTCAGGTTTTATTCGTACTTTTGCACCGCAGCCGGACGAGGAAACGGGCTCTGCTGAGGAGCAACCCGCCAGCAACATGGCTGTGCCCACGCTGAAAGCAGTGGATCAAGAGCCGTCCTACCCATGGGCGGCTCACTGCATTCAGAAGGGCTCGTCCGCTAAGAAAACCTTTCCGCCGCAGGCGGAACAGAACTAGGAGGGCACGAAGTATATGCCGAAGCCATCATTATTACGAGATTATTATTATAAGAAAAACTAAAATTTTTCTTCTTTGATAAGTCTTTTAATTTTTTCAATTTTAATAAATCATTAGTAGGAGGGCGCAAAGTGCTATATGTCAATTAGTTACAAAACCGAAACGGAAAAGAAATAGTACTGAGCGGAACAAATGTAGTCCTTTTTCAAGGGATGTGGAAAGGAAATAGTACACCGCTGGAAAGAAAATAGTGAAATTAACATTTAAACGGAAAGGAAATAGTACATCACCCTTATGCGGAAAAGAAATAGTACTTCAGCCTTGAATTCCGCTTGTTTTGTTCTCAAAATGTTTACATAATCACCATCGAAGGTAGCGCATCTGGTAATGACTTTCACATTTGTTTGCATTTTATCTTCGAATTGTTAATTCTATGCCACATTGATTATCAAGAAGTTGCGAACCAGTGGAAAGGAAATAGTACTTTCACGGAAAAGAAATAGTAGTGAGCGGAAAGGAAATAGTGCTTTTTGGAAGCTTCTGGAAAGGAAATAGTACTCATAAGTGAAATTTCCCTAATTTGTGGCTGTCGGTAGCATCATGACGGAAAAGAAATAGTACTTCTGTCGTTGCGGAAAGGAAATAGTACATTTCTAAGCAAAACGGAAAGGAAATAGTACTTTCGCGGAAAAGAAATAGTACATTGGTGATAGATCTTATTCTTATGAAGGCTATCTATTGAAAACAACTACAGGTCTGGGGGCAAATTATTCTTCTACTACTAAGGAAGTCATCCGTACTTTCTCCGCACTGTCTATTATAAGCATAACCCGATAATGGATAATGTAAGACAATATTTTCCGTAGAGTTCCGATGAATACTTGATTTCTCACTAAAACTTCCGGCTCGAAAAATCCCTGTCTGGTGCCCCAAAAACCGATAAAAAAGGGACTTTGAGCCATATCGGCAAAATAAAATGATAATAAATTAACAATGAAAAACCGTCTTCTTAGACAATCTTTTAATGTTGTCAAAATTAATTATTCATTAGTAGGGATCGGCAAATGTTTATATATCAATTAGTTACATTGTCTATACGGAAAAGAAATAGTAATGAGTGGAAAAGTTATAGTACTTTTCCGGATATGGTGGAATGGAAATAGTACATCGATGGAACGAAAATAGTACAATTAACATTTTAGCGGAACGGAAATAGTACATCGTCGTTTTACGGAAAAGAAATAGTACTTATTTCCGTTTTCAAGTGTGTTATGGAAATAAACAGTTTACATAATCTAAATTTTTTGCGGTATTTCAAGTAGATGATTTGCATTTTTTAGCAAATGGATGCTGATTTGTTAATTATGGGAATAATTGATTGTCAGATAGTTACAAATAGGCGGAAAGAAAATAGTACTTTTGCGGAAAAGAAATAGTTCATTTTCAAAGGCTTTGGAAAAGAAATAGTACTTATTTGTGAATAACCTCTAAAATCGGGTTGTAGCTGCAGCCAAGTGGAAAAGAAATAGTACTTTCGCGGAAAAGAAATAGTACTTCTGCTCACTGGAACAATGCGATGGCGCTTTTCCAACGAGGTGGCAAGCAGATAAATCATGGAACATCTTCAATAGCGGAAAAGAAATAGTACTTTAAGGGTCTTATTATAATAGGATGTTATAAAGAAATGGAACATTTCTTTGGTATAATTACTGTTTGGTGAGGTTTTCAATATCAAAAGCGGAAAGAAAATAGTACTTTCGCCTGGTTCGTCTGTATGAGATGGTTAAACGGAAAAGAAATAGTACATTGCAGAACTTACAGATGGTCATGGAATATCTGAGAAGTATAATGGCTTTTCATGAAGTTACAGAGTGGTCGCCGTCATCATCTGATTATATGGAGAACAAACGGAAAGGAAATAGTACTTTTTCGTGCCAAACGGAAAAGAAATAGTACTTTTGCGGAAAAGAAATAGTACTTTTAATCAGGGAGTTACGAGATTTTCAGAGGTGCTCTTGGGATGGATTTTTGAGTTTTTTTCTCCAATTGGCGGAAAAGAAATAGTACTTTTTCATTAAAAAACATTAAATCTATTAACGGGTTATGCCGATAATGAACTCATTTTTTGCTTATCACATGAAAATGGCTTAACTTTGTTGAACTTATTGAGCTATTAATAGAATATCGATTTACTACATACCACATGAATCAGTTGGACGCTTTGTACGAAATAGAGCAAGAGTTATATAAGACTCGAATGATGACCAGTATCTCCCTCAAGGACATCAAGACCTCGGAGAACAAGGTCAATATTATGGCAATGTACAATATTGAGCGTCATAAGGACTATGCTGTCGAGAACCTCCTCAAGTACGTCAAGGTTCTGGGTAGGCGTTTGTTCCTCGATGGGCGCCCTGTGGAGAGTCTTACTGACATTGGAAGTATATTAAAGGAGAAGCGAGAGGCGGCGGGTCTTTCCATGTTTTCTGCTTTCAATCAGACACAGATATTACCCAAGTCCATTTCCAAGATGGAGTCCGGCAAATCATATAGAAAATCAACACTTGTAAAGTATATCTCCAATTTAAACCTTCATTTTACCTTAGAATAATTGATTATGATTGGAAAAAAGAACACCTCGAAAGCTTCTGAAGAGTCCAAGCCAGATACTCCCCAGGAGTCTGTTGTCTTGCTCAACAAAGACGAGGTAGTACCTATTTCGACACAAACCGACATGATGGTTCCCGTGTCGTTTGCGATGATGAAGCACGATTTCAGCAAGATTCAGATTCGTGCCATCATCAACATCATCAAGAAGCTGCAGGTTGACCTCAAGAAGTTGTTCAGCATGGGGTCGCGCCGAGCCATCATCAATTCCCGTGACAGCAGTCTTTCATTGATATTCAATGACAGTGAGAGCGTGGAAGTCAGTCCGGGCAAGTACGACATTGTCTTCAAGATGAATGAGCTTAGCAGCAATGCCAGGAATTATTACGACCTTGAGCAGTCCCTCATCCATATGGCTGACATCCCCGTTCAGATGCCGGTGAAAATTAAGGGAAAGGATGTCGGCGAGAGTGAGGATTACATTGATTTCACCCGTTACACCCACTTGTGTGATGTCACCATATCCGACAAGCGCTACAAGCGTATCGTCATCTTCTCGTTCACCCCGGAGGTGGCGGAGAAATTCATCTCCACGGACTTTGGTTACCTCAAGCTCTATGACAGTGTCATCATGAAGAGCGGCAACCGTTACACCCAGCTGATGTACATGCTGCTCTCACAGTTCCGTGACAAGGAATATATCCGCATCCGCACCTCCAAGCTCCGTGACCGTCTGAACATATCAGACAAGTACAAGGAGTTCCGCAAGGTGAGACGTTGTGTCCTTGATGTGGCCCAGGAGAATCTCAACAAGATGTTTGAGGAGGGAGAGAGTGACATCTCCTTCACCTACGAGTGTGAGTTCAAGGGCACTCCTGTCAGGGGTCAGGAGCCGGACTACATCAAGTTCCACATCATCAAGCGTCTCCTTGTCAGCAAGGAGGATTACGAGGAAAGAATCAGGTATTCAAAGACCATGATTGAAAAATGGCTCAGACAGACTTTCCGGTTAACGGACGAAACCCTGATAAAGAGTTATATAGAATTGGTGACACCTGAGAACTTCCTGGAGATAGAGAGCAAGTTCAATTATATGATTGATATTCTCAATGACGCGAGGAAGAGCAGCAAGATATTGGACAAGAGGGCTTATCTTGTCAAGGCTCTTGATAATCTTTTCAAGAGCATCGCGGACATCACCAATGTGGACTGATCAGTACCATCATTATAAAAACAGCAGGGTGGGGAATGAGGCGTTGTCTCTCCCCACCTTTTTTAATGGTTGTTTTTCCTGTGGATTGGTTGTTTGGGACTCGGGCAAGTCCCACAAAAAACCTCCTGCGTTTGCAGGAGGTGAAGCTGTTCATTTTATCTTTCGTTCTCAGTTGAGAAGGCATGGCATGAGAAGTCCGATGAAGGTCTCGTTTTCCCTGTCCTCTTGTGGAACGACAAGGATAGCTCGGGATGGTTCTGTCATTTTCAACCTCACCATATCTGATGCGATGTGTGTGAGCATACTGTTCAGCGTCTCACCGTTGACACCGATGCATATTTCCTCACCCGTTGTCTCGCAGGGGATGTCCTCCCTGGCGCTCTTGCTGAAGTCGATGTCTTCTGAGGACATGATGAGAGTTGTGGGATTGATTTCCATCTTCACAGCCTTCATATTCGGGTTTCCCATAGGCAGCATACGTCTGATGGAGTTCTGGAGTTGTCTCTTGTCAACCAGCACCTGCACGTTGTCGGATGTCGGAATCACGCTGTTGTAGTTCGGGTATCTTCCTTCCACCAAGCGGCAGGAGAGTTCCCAGTTGTCGCTTGAAAAGACCGCTGCGTTGTCCGTATAGCGGATGTTGGTTTCCCTCTCCTCTTTACTGAGGAAGTATTTCAGCATTGACACCGGTTTGGGAGGAAGCAGCAGTGTTGTCTCGTTCTCGCTTTTGATACCCTCATGTGCTATCTTCACCAATACACCTCCGTTTGAACTGGCCACTTCGAGGGATTCTTCCAAGAAGTTGAAGCAGATGGCGTTCATGACGGGTCTGAATGTTTCCTGTCCTGTGAAGGGGCTTGTCCTGTTGATGTCATCAAGAATCAGGCATGAGGGCAAGGTCACGTTTTTGGATTCATCCCCCATGATGTTGATTTTCGGGAATTCCTCTCCTGCAGTGCAGGGGAACTGGATATGTCCGTTCATATAGGAGATTTTCACCACTTTGTCCTCCATGTTCACATCGAATATGATGGGTTGTGAGGCGATGTTCTTGAGGAAGTCGCAGATAACGGTGTTGTGGATGCAGAATCTCTTGTCGTCCTCTTCATCCAGCATGGATGTTGAGTCGATATCCACAGTTGTCTTCATCATATTCTCACCGTCAGAGGCGGTCATGTAGAGTTTGTCACCATCAACCTCGAAGAGGAAGTGGTCGAGGATGGCCAGGCTTGACTTGCCGTTCACCATCTTGGCAAGACCTTGGATGTTCTTGCTCAGTTCGTCACTTTTTACATTGAATTTCATGTTGTTTGAGTATTATGCAGGGTGGTTGGTCCTGCGTTTCCTTGTTTAAACTTCGTTGATAAATCTCATACTCGTTTAATTTCCCTTTCGTTCTGCTGCTATGCAGCTTTCGCGTTCGGGCGTTGTTATTACGCCGCCTCACAAAGATGGCAGGGAAGCAGAGACATTCGGAAGGTTTGCGGAAAATTTTGTCGTGCCTCGTTGGTTACCAAGAGGGAAATGAATTATGGCCAAATGAAAAATTTTCCGTGAAAACCGATGTCGGGAGCTAACTGTCGTTTATCTTCGCGAAGTAATGGCACCACCGGACGCAGACAGTTGTCATGGCCGATGGATGATAAGAATTAAAAAGATAATTAAAGAAGTTCAAACAACATGTGTTGTGTGCGATGGCATTTGCCATGGCGCGAATGCCGGATTTTAAAACAGGGTAGGAGTGTCTGTTTCGTTATGGGGCCGTGTGTTGTATTTGTAAGGGTTGGTGTTATGTACCGCTGTTTGGAGTCGTTTTGTTCTGAAGGCTTTTTTTGAGGTTGAAGGTGCTTGCCAGGAACACCTCACCGATTACCTTTGCGCCGCATTCCTCCAGTCTTTGTATGAAGCTGGCGGCAGTCTCTCCGGTAGTGGAGATATCATCGAAGATGATGACCTTGGCGTTTTTGATTTTGGCGTAATCCACGAACCATCGGTTTTTGTCGTCTTGGACGATGTGGTCCTGGGATAGGTGCTTCTTTTCCGTTTCCTGCCAGTTCTTCACCCATGTCTGGCCGTCGATGACAGCGCATTTCTGGCTTACGAGGTAGGAGAAGAGATGGTATCTCTTGGTGGTATCCTCATTCTTGGAAGCAGGTATGGGTATGAACACCGGTTTTTCCTTTTCAAGGTTGAAATGTTTGGCGATGGTCTTGGCCACGATTTTTGCTGCCAGCACGGAAGCCGGTTGGTATCCGTTCTTGAAGCTGATGATGAACTGGCTGACGATCTGTTGTTCAGGTGTCAGTTCCGTTGTCTCCTGGATTTTTGTGGGGTAGTAATCCAGGATGGAAATCTCCTTCATCGTTTCGTATTCGTATATCTTTTCCATCTGTTTTTCCTTTACACAGCCGTTTGCAAAGGTAGTGAATAATGGTTGAATTCACAATTTTTGGACGTGCAAACATATTCGGTGGGGGTGGATTTGGTATTTCTTCCTTTTCTCCTTACTTTTGCATTCCATTTGAGACAATATAAAGTGAGAGTTTCGATATGGCTAAGAAGACAATCCAGGAGGCCGTCAATGAATGGCTTGCCAAAAGGACAAAGGAAGAGGGTGTCAAGGCATTGTCCGAAGGCGTTTATTACAAGGTGCTTGCGGAGGGTGACCAGTCCGGTGTCACACCTACGCCCCACAGCATTGTCTCATTTCATTATAAAGGGACGAACTTCAACGGTATGGAGTTCTGTAATTCCCGTCGGGGAGGGAAACCTTATTCTGCCCGTCTTTGCGCCCTGTACAAGGGATGGATTATTGCCTTGAGTCAAATGCATAAAGGAGACAAGTGGGAGGTTTACATCCCGTCTGAGATAGGTTTCCACGAATTCAAACGATGGTGGGGGTACACAGAGGTTCCTTTATATGGCATTCTGACATTTGAGTTTGAAATCATCAGTATCCGATGATGGGAGACAGAATATTACTAAGTGACGAGTGTCATCCTGGATTGTCCAGAGATGACAGTTTGGTAAATGGTATGGATAAGATCCTTTTCCTCCATGGCTTCTATGCCAGTGGCCAGTGTATTCCTGCCCTTGCCTTGCAGGAAGCCTTTTGTGGAAGGGCGAAGGTGTTGACCCCAGACCTCCCTCAGCACCCCCGTGAGGTCTTAGAGCTGGTCAAGTCGATTATAGATGAAGAGAAGCCCGATCTGTTGGTAGGCAACAGCTGTGGTGCCTTCTATGCCCAGATGTTGGCACCTGTTGTCGGTGTACCTGCTCTATTGGGCAATCCACATTTCAAGATGACGGCATTCTTGACGGAGCGCATCGGGGAGCATACGTACAAGTCACCTCGTAGGGATGGCAGGCAACAATTCGTCATCAATGAAGCGTTGATAGAGGAGTTTGCGGAGATGGAAGCCGTCCAGTTTTGTCATAGTCGTTCGGAATTCCGAAACCGTGTCTGGGGGTTGTTTGGCGAAGCCGATACCTTGGCGCATTTCGAGCCGCTCTTCTTGGAGCATTACGATTGTGCGTTCCATTTCCCCGGAGGTCATACGCCAACGGCAGAGGAGGTTCGTTTATGGTATGTGCCGTTGGCCGAGAAGATGCTGGCCAGCTTTTCTTCTCTTGAATGAGGAAAGTGAAAGAAGGTTTTGTGGCGGACTGTAAGTCCGCTTTTTTGTTTTCGTTGTATGGCGGTGAAGTTCTTATGAAAGCGGTGTGAATCAGGAACAGGTGGATAGAGTAGGGGAGGGATGTTGCTCACCCCTCCCTTGTCTCATTGTTGGAATCAGAATGCCTCTTCGTTGGTGTCCGGCTGTCCGAACGGGTCGGTCTCTTGGGTCTCTACCGTCACGTCCATCGAAGGCTTCTCCTGCTCCACCTTGCGCTTGCCGAAGTTCAGGAAGTCGATTTTGCTTGCCGACACCTTTAGCTGCGACTGAGCGTTTCCCTCCTTGTCGTTCCATGAGCGTGAGGATACGTTGCCGGTGATGAAGATGACCTTGCCTTTGGTGAGGTACTGGGTCAGGTTGACATGGTTGGATTTGTTGGATGTCACGCGCACCCATGTGGCTTTCTCCTCTCCGTTGATTTTGTCGATGACCACCACGTCCATGGACATGAACTGACCGTTCTTACTCTCGATGACTCTTGCGTCCTTGCCGATTCTGGCTGTGAAAATTGTTGTAATCATAATGGTAAAAGTTAGATGGTTTGTTGTTTTTTATTTCCCTCTCGCTTCGGAGCCTTGCTCCTCTGCGTTCTGGGAAGTAGTTATTACGCCGCCCCCAAAGATTGCGGACGGTGTGCAGACCATCGGAATGTGTGCAAAAGTTTTCCTGCCTCTGGCAGCCGATAGGGAAGAAAAGTTATGTAAATACCGAGGACGAATCAACGCCGCATTGTATCTTTGCGAAGTAATGACACGTCCACGGAAAGCAGTGGTGCTATGATATGTGTATGGTTGTGTTTAGTAGAGTGGAATGTAATGATGGTATTATGATGAGGGATTTGTTGATAGAATGAAGTACCCCTTACATTTCACGGTATCTGAAGTTGCTGAAGATGGCGAATCCCTCGCCCTCGCAGAACAGTCCGGGGAGGATGCTTTGGAAGTCGTAGAGCGTGTTGTGGTTGAATCCAGACACCTCCTGTCCCCACGTCTCACGTTTCCATTCTTTTCCGTCCTGGCTCCAGTATGCCGTCACCACATGGGCGTCGTTGCGTAGTCGTAACCATAGGTGGTTGCCTTCGGACTGTCCCACTCCATTGGACTTGTTGCGGCGGTAGCGGTAGCGTCGGGTGTTGTCGAAGCCCGTTCCCACGTTGTAGTCGGCATTGTAGTAAAGGCATAGGCCCGCTTTCACGTTACCGTGAAGTTCTATCTCGGCCTCTATCTCATAGCGGTGGGCACCGGCGATGAACATCATCGGCGATGACGAGCTGATGGTGTTTCCCTGCCCCTGAAGTATGAGCGTGTTGTTTTCCACCTTGGTGCGAGAGGGGGAGAAATTCTTATAGAAACGCCAGTCCAGTCCGATTCGGAATGCCGAGAGATGGGCCAGTCGGTTGATATTACTGTCATTAGTCTTAGCCTGTGATGGGCAGGGCAGGGTATGGCTGGCATCGCCGCCGTCGGAGATGATCCATCCGTCGGAGGTGAAATGGATAGGTTCCATCAGTGTCTGCCGCCCAAGGTTGTAGAACCCGTTCTCGTAGGCATGATAGACACAGTACCACTCACCATCGGGTGTGTCGATGAGCGAACCGTGCCCGCGTGACCACCAGCGGTCGCTGTTGTTGTAGGTGTGGATGAGTGGGTTGGAGGGCATGTTCTCCCATGGGCCGTCGATGGACTTGGAGCGAGCCACCACCACCATATGGCTGGTGGGAGGACCGGCGGTGCCACCCTCCGCGCTGATGTAGTAGTAATAGTCGCCGATACGGTAGAGTTTGGGACCTTCGAGGCAGAAGCCTTCGGTTATCCATTCCTCGGGGTATTGCCATCCGTCATAGAAGTGAACTTTCGATTCGGGCACAATGGAGAGACAGTCCTCGGACAGTGTCCAGCGGTTGCCGCCGCTCATCACCAGATAACACTGTCCGTCATCGCCTTCAATGAAACAAGGGTCGATGTCACCGATGTTCAGGTCTATGGGGTCGCTCCAGGGACCATAAGGAGAGTCTGCCCATACCACGCAGTTGGTGCGTCGGTCGCCATGCACAGTGAAGTAGATATAGTATTTGCCTTTGTATTTCTTGATGTCAGGAGCCCAGATGCTGCCCAGGTAGGTCTTCAGTGCAAAGCTGATGGGTTCCCAGTTAATCAGGTCGGTAGAATGATACACCACTAGTCCCGGCACGTAGTCAAAGGCCGAGTTGGTCAGATAGTAGTCCTTACCATCTCGCAGGATGGTAGGGTCGGGGAAGTCGCCCCCTAGGATGGGATTGGTGTATGTGGCTTGTGCGTTAATGGCTGTGGGTACAAGGAACAATAGGGATAGGAGCAGTAGTTTGATGGTTTTCATGATTGGGGAGATTTGTTTATGAGATTAGTCATTTGGGGATTTCTCAGCTGTCTGACATATTGAGCAGGTTATCAATGGAAAGGAGGCCTTTCCTGAAATCCTTTGCGGTGGACTGGTCGATGGTCACCGAAGTGGTGTGGCCGTTATGGGCGATGTCGGCAACATGGTCACTGCCTATCTTCCTGATGCGGACGTAGGTGTTGGCGATGTCGAACAGTGCTTTATCTGCTTTCTCGTGTTGTTGATCGTCCAGTTCCCTGAGGGTTTTAATAGATAGTTTACCAACCATCAGTGTCCGATGGGAGACGATGGTTTCCATCGTTTTGTGTTTCTTGCCGCTTGTCATAGGTTTCAGATAGCGGTTGACGGCATCAATGAGTTGTCTTGGTGGTTCCTCCGCATCGGATTTCGCGAAGGCGATGACCGCATTGACTGCCTCGGACAAGATAATCAGGTCTCTTGTCTGTGTGGAAGGATTTTTGGTGGTATTTTTGCCACTTTTCCTTTTGGGTTGTTTCTTATAATCCTTTTTCTGATACATTGTTCAATACCTTTTCTGAGTAGAAATTCGCATCAGTGTTTTATCTCCAGTTCCATATTGTCGGCGAGAAGTATTTCATTTTTCAGAGCAGTTATATGATTGTCCTTTTTTAGGTTGATATATGGATTCCAGCGGGGTTATCAGCCTTCAGTTGGCTGTGGTGAAGATGGTCTTGAGCCATTCCAGTACGGCTGGTGTGGCATCCATCACGAATTCCTGTCCGATGGCGGCAGACTGGAAATAGTCTTCCTTCCATCCTTTGGGGCAGTGGCTGATGGAAGTGCCCCACATTTCTTTTGGGAAGGTCCATCTGCTTCTGCTGCACCCTTCTTTCGTCAGTACCCTTCTCCTGTCAAATGTGAAGGTGCCTGCTCCGGGCATTTCGGGGTTGATGGAGAGTTGTGGTGAGGGGAGGAATATCGCGTTTTGTTTCTTATCCCAATCCTTTTCATATTTTGTATGATTGGCGTGGGGATGTTCCCGCAGCCATTCCGGTATTTCCTTTTCCTCTCTTATTATTCTTCCTATCTGAAGGTAGCCGTAGATGACGTGCATGTCTCTTGTCCCCCGTAGGTAGGAGAGGTGACCGTCGTGGTATGCGGTATGTCTGAACCACCCGTAGTAGAGGAAGATGTCGCCGGTTCCGATGTCGTTGTTATACAGTTCTGTGAGGGGGCTTCCTTTCTGTCCGAATGCCGGCATCCATCCCTGTTTCCTTTGTCGGACTTCTTTTCTGAGGTCAGGATCCAGATGGCAATGGCTGTTGGAGTTGATGAAGGTTTTTTCGTTCAGTTGTCTGATGATGTCGCAGAACGGGGTTCCTTTCCATCGGATTTCAGAGAAAGGGATGTTGTCGTGTGAGGGGATGGGCAGTGAGAGCAGGGTGCCATCGGGTAGGATGGGACTGGCCTGTTCTCCGTTGGCGCTGTCGAAACCCTTTCTGCTGAGGATGATTTTCATGGGTGGGGAAAGGATGCTAGATGGTTGTTGGAGTGCGTTGGTGAAATCACCGCTGCGAAGAAAGGTTGCTGTGGTATTGCAACAAATAGGGAAGGGGTTACTTGTGGAGCTGGTTGTTCTGTGACTGTATGTGGTTGAGGAACTTCCGTTGGCGGATAAACTCTTTCAGTCCGAGGTTGTCGAGGTATTCGTTGGAGATGAGGAAGCTGTCGTAGAGTTCATTGATCTCGTCGAGCAGCGGGGTACACTCATGTTTGAACTGCAGCAGTTCTTCGTCCGTGAAGAAGTGGGACGGGTCGGTGAGCTTCTGCAGCTTGTCTTGGAACTTCTGTACCTCTTTTGCGCATTCCTGGGCTTTCGCTTTTAGGCGTTTTTGTTTTCCGATAGCGAGGAGCGCAACGACAGCTGCGATGAAGACGATGATGGCTATAGTGAGAGTTATGATATACATAATATGGTTTTTTGCTACCCTTTCAGGTGAGTTTTTTAGTGTCTTATTTGCACAATTGCAGTGCAAAATTACTGAAAAAATGGCAAAAAACCAATTCTTATGGTGCCATGTGTTTAATCTTGTTATGATTGAGGTAACAGTCTTTCATCTTTTTGGGGAGGGTATTGATTAATTTGATATTTTTGCACTACCTTGGGTAGTGTCGATGACTGCCCATGTAAATGCTGTTATTGAGGCTCATGATCACCATGTATAGCTTTAACAGTTTTCTCTTCATCCTGAAAAAGTTCAGAATCGTGTTCCCCGTTCAGGTTTGAGACACCACTATCTGAGTGTGCCACCCATTCAGGGTGAAATCGTCATCAAGAATCCCTTTTCATATCCATTATTTCCTCCTGTGCTGCTCACGATACGACAGTTCCGACTCCAGCAGGCTATGGTTTACTTCTCCCACGTCGGTATATAATCTCTTGGGACCAACATTCTCGCCTTCATTGACTTTGATGTTGTCAAGAGTCTTCTTCACCTCCTCGTCACTCAGCGCATCGATTATCGGGTGGCTCAGGAATCGCTCGTTCACCATCTCCCATGCCTTCTTTCCGGTCTTGCCCGTGAAAGCCTCGCTCTTCTTCAGGTCGTCACCTTCGTAGCTGTAGAATATGCGACACAGGTCGTGTTTGTAGTCATGCACCAACACATAGTGTTGGTTTCCGTTGTGGAAATGGTCATAACCCATCTGTTCAGGTCTGTCGTTGGTGTCATCAGGATCAGACATCCTCCGGAGCACTTGCTTCATCTCTCTTAGCGACTCATCATCCGATGATACTGTCACCTTGCCGTCGGTGAATTTCAAACCGGCAATACCGTCGATGCCATAGATTCGGTCTACGTGTCCTTCGGCTTTGAGATTGCCCAAAACACTTTTCAGATATGAGTTAATCTCGCTGATGCCTTCCCACATAAAATCGGGCATATCGCCACTTCCGTTGATATTCGCATAAGGCTCACTGAAAGTAATGTTAACGCTTGATGAGGGTGCATCCATCACTTGAAACTTAGGCTTGTAGAAACCTTTGGAGCGATACATCTTGTGTTTCTCTATCAGCTCAAGGCAATGGTTCATCACCTCCATATCCACCTCTATGGTTATCTCTTCGCCAGGGCAGTCGCCGCTCATGGTAAGAAGTCGTTTTTCTGTCTCCCCGTCCTTTCGTAGGTAGCAGACCTCGCCTTGGAGTGGATCCATACCTCCTCCGTAGCTGAAATGGTATGACATAAACTCACCTTCAGGCATTTTCCGGTTTTGTGCGCATGCATTCAGGCAAACGAATGTCAGTGTTGTCAAGATAAAGATGGTAAGGATAAATAGCGGTTGTTTAAACATATCTCAGTTATTTTTGGAAATGAAATAAATGAATAAGTAAACATGGCATCACAGGCACATATAATCGTGACGGGGTTGCTGTGGCAGTGCCATTTGGAGTTGAGTAGGGAGGCTTACGTCAGCAGATGAGTTCGGGATGTCTGGCCATGAGGTAGTCACCCATCTCACTGAGGGCAGTGGCCATTGTGAAGAGGTCGGTGATAGGGGTTCCGTCAAGGTCGGTGATTTTGTAATTCTTGCTGTATTGGCGCTCGAGGAACTTGCAGACAAGACCGTTCTGTTGGTCTGTGATGACCCAGTAGCCCGGGTCTGATGACTCCTGGACGAGGAACCGTTCTTTGGTGGATGGTTCGAGTTCCTCAGAGTCTATCAGCTGTATGCTCTCTATTTCGTTGTCACCGATAAGTCTCTCGGTTTCTTCTGTCGTGGCGATCTTGTCAACGGCATCTTCGAGAGAATCTGCTTCGGCTTTCGCATCAATCACGTTATGGTCAGAGAGATAGATTTTGATATGGTATCTTCGCATCGTTTTTGGATTTCTTAGTAGATACAAAGGTATTGAAAAACTTTGAGAGAGGTGATGAAAGTTGTGGATTTATCACAGATGTGATATTAGAATGTTGTTTTATATGTTGAAATATCGATGTTGGTTGTGCAATTTTTGTTCTTACAGTTTATACTCAAAGGGTGCGGCGGGCAATCCTGCCTTGTTGCGCAGGTTGGGCTGCGCTGTCTCGTCGTAGCCGAAGCGAATGACAGGATGTGCCAGACTCTCCGGGATGTGCAGGATGACCTTGTTGCCGTCGATGGTGGCGTCCTCTTTCCGGAAACTGCCGTAGTTGCGGGTGTTCGCCCAGAACCAGTCAGGCTGTTTGCCGTCGCTGGTGACGAGACCGCCGTCGCAATGGTCGAACTCCAGTATGACCTTGTCGCCATCACGGGTGACACCCTTCAACGTCGGACCTTGGCACTCCACGTGGGAGAAGCCGTACGTGCGGTTCAAAGCCCATCGGCAGAGTCTCTCACCCACAATCCATTTGTAAGGCGGGTGGATGTCATTCAGCACGTCGGGGATGTCGGTGGTCACCACCATGCCCGTGTTCTTCTGCCGCATGGCCTCTGTCTGTGCCGTCCAGAATCGGGGTAGGTCTATCCATGTCTTCTGCACGATATCCTCCCGGCGTATGGAATAGAGGTAAGGGGAAATCTGCACATAGTAGAAAGGCAGGTCGTCATCATTCCATAATCCGCGCCATACGTTGACTAGCTGCTCCTGTTTCGCAGTATATACGTCTGTTTCGCCCAAGTCCAGAAGATTCGCTTCGCCCTGATACCATAGGAACCCACGCAGGGCATAGCCTGTGAGCGGACGGATGAGGTGTTCGTACATCGGGCGGCGACCTGGTGTCTTGCCATCGGGAATCCATTCCTCTATGCGTGTGCCGCCCCATGATGACGAGATGAAGCCCACGGGCCCCTGCAGCGAGTCCTGCAACATGCGTGCAAAGAAATAGGCTGCCGCTGAGACAGGCTTCAGTGAAGTGGAGTCCACCCGTTGCCAGCCATCTGTGGGCAGCATGTCGCTGTTCAGGTCAGGCTTCACATAGAGCACACGGATGTTGGGATTGTTGGCCTCTCGCCACGCCTTCAGTTGGTAGTAGGCATCGCCTCTCTGGGGTTTCCTGTATCTCGGATGGTTGTTCATAGAGTACTCCATATTAGACTGTCCGGAGGCCAGCCACACCTCTCCCACGAGCACATCCGTCAGGCGGATCTTGTTCTTTCGTCCGCTGATGGACATCACCTGCGGTCTGCTGTTGGCTGGCATTGCTTTCAGTGTCACACGCCACAGGCCGTCATTATCAGCAGTCGTGCTCACCGTTTGCTTGCCAAACGACACTTTCACCTTTTCGCCAGCATCAGCCACACCCCAAACGCTAACAGGTTTCTCTCTTTGCAGCACCATGTGACTGCTGAATGCCTCGGCTACCTTGACCTCTGCCTGTGCTGTTACTGTCAGTGTCAGCACGGCCGTCATTGTGATTAGCAGTTTTCTCATATTATGTCTTGATTTGCCTTACGGGTGGCAAATATACGAAAAAACTCCCGTGCATGGTGAAATGTTGGTCTCGAAAGTTGTTACTTTCTTTTCCAAGATATCCGTCTTAGTCTTTCAGACCTATGGTAGTGATATAAGGGTTGAGAAATGGGATGACAGCTGTACCTGTTCCTCACCTAATCTAGGAACAGACCATTGGTATCTTCGGTGCTTGCATTTGCTGCACTGAAGCCTTTCAGTGTGTATAATTTGTCGTGTGAGTTTTCGCAAAAACAAAAATCCCCAGAAGCACGTTGAAGGCTTCTGGGGATTTTTCCAAACGGCTGAGTTCTGACCGATTGCTACCGCCTTTTTCGTTCCTTTTGGCCCTTAGACACACCCATATTTCTATAGGTAAGCGGCATACGGACAGGTTTGAAAACCTGCAAACACTACTCCCACACTATGTAAAGTACTCCTTTCACCCTTGGCTCTTGCGGATGCAGAGGCTGCCGCCTCTTACCAATTGACTACTTGTTTCGTTTTGGTGCTTTCCTTGCGGTACTCGCCCAAATATTGTAAATTGCTGATTGTCAACTTTTTAAAATCTTGATTTTTGAAATTCCCGAAAATTTCACGAAAAAAGGTGCAACCGTCTCACGACAATTGCACCGTGTGAAGTTTTATAAATCGCCTATGGCAATTCATGATGCAAAGATAGCTATAATATTGAATTATCCAAACTATAAATAAAGATATTTTTTCTTTTCGAATCATCGTCGAGTCGGTGTGCTGCTCACGTGGTGATGGTGTCTTCCTGAAGGTGGCCATCCGCGCCCGTGGGTGGATCGTGGAAGACGCTGCCCATCTCTGACGGGCTATTCGTGCCCATGGTGAGCGTACCGGCATCGGTGGCGGGTGGTTGTCCACCCTCACTGTCAGGATGCCGCCAGGGGCTTCGTATGGCCCCACACGATGATGATGGT
>ODAI010489665.1_pt1 | contig 23342 bp, 18 predicted proteins | sample 1539321 | NCBI WGS metagenome assembly ODAI01 (sample SAMN02144231, study PRJEB22623) | gut metagenome | biome: sheep rumen | host: Ovis aries | place: New Zealand | reverse complement strand
TTGGTAAGCCATAAAATGTTTCACTTTGCTTATATCATACGTAAAAACATACATATTTGCTACGAGAGGAAACAAATCGTGACTTTGTGGCAAAATACGACATTGATATCTTACAAAAACGCTGGTCAGAATAACCGTCCCTTTCTTTTGGGCCAAATATAGAGGCGGGGAAGGATCCCACGTTTTTGCTTATATCAATACGTCAAAGATCGAAGTTGTTTATTTATGGTTTGTTTTATTCCTGTTAGGCTTCGTGAGCAAACTCAGCATAGTTGCCTAAAATCTGCTCAATGTGAATAACCTCTGGGCACTCATCCCAAGTGACTCCACCGCCCATTAGGTACCATTTGTTGCGTCTTCGTACCGGTACTTTCTTAATCGAAGGAAATGCTGAAATGGGCATAATTATCCGCCGACCGTCTTTTAACTCCACCTGAAATTTCCCCCTTACAGGGAAACTCACTTTCGTTATAGTGGGTTTAATATCCCAATATCCTTCCATCTGTGCCATAATTATTTGCTCTATTCTCGTTAGCATCTGTACCGTAAAATAAAAATGTCCACACGACTTTCGCCGTTGTATATAATAGAACCTTAGGCATCTTTCTGAAATTTGGCGCAAAGTTACAACATTTTTCTGATATATGCAAATAAAAAGAGAAAAATATCGTAAAAAAGAGTAGAACTACAGGAATTTGTTGATATATGCTCCGAGCGTGTTGCGGTTGCAGCGGAGTCTGGCGGCAATCTCCCTTTGGGAGCAACCGCGTGCAAGTGCCTTTCGTATATAGGCGTCGTGGCGGTAGAGTGCGTGCGCTTCCTGCGATGTTTTGCTGCCTTTGGGTCTGCCTACGTGTTTGCCCTCCGCCTTGACGCGTGCGAGCGCTTCCCTTGTGCGTTGGGAGATAAGGGTTCGTTCGATCTCCGCGGATAGTCCGAAAGCGAACGCCAGAACCTTGGACTGGATATCATCGCCGAGACGGTATCCGTCTTTGACCGTCCAGACGCGGCACTCGCGCTGCATGCAGATACTGAGTATCTCCATGATCATGAAGAGGTTTCGTCCGAGGCGGCTCAGTTCGCTGCAGATGATGAGATCGCCCTTGTGTACGTTCTTGAGTAGTTTGCCCAGCCGGCGTTTGCGGTAGGAACAGGTACCTGAGACGGTTTCCTCTATCCATCCGTCAATAGTGAGTTGCTCGCGCCGTGCAAACTGCAAGATCTCGAAACGCTGGTTTTCAACGGTCTGTTTGTCCGTACTGACACGAATGTAGCCGTAATTCATTCGCGTTACTTTTTGTGTGCGGCAATAAAGAGTTGGGTAGAGTTGAAGATGTTCTGCCAGATGATATAGGCAGCTGCTCCGAGTGAGGACATGGGATCAAGGAAGGTGTTAGCCATCCAAACACCGAGCGAGGTGTTCTTCTGTCCGAAAGCTTGTCCGGCGGTAATGGAAGAGACGCCCGCCATCGTCTTGGGTGCTGCAGCCGGATTGATAAGAACGTCCTGGTAGTCGGTTCCTTTGGAGGCAGCCGGCAGGAGATAGCCGATGAGTTTGCCGAGCCCGAACTGAATGAGGCAGGCGAAGAAAGAGAATACTAACAGGATTAGGATATTTGATATTTGATATTTGATATTTGAAATTGTTGTATTGGTGACTACCGCCATGAGGATGACGATAGAGGCGACCCAGAGGTAGAAGGGAATTAATGCCGGCTTTTTAGACAACTGAAAAGTTGGCAGACCGGCTTCGCCTGAAAGACCGCTGGCGCTGAAAGACCTTTTCACTGAAAGACCGCGAGTTTCACTCGCTGAAAGATATTTTCTGCGTTGATAGTAATTAAATCCCACACGGAGGAGCCAGGCAGCAAAGAACGGTCCGAGGAGAAGCGGCGCTACGCGCGAAAGAATCAAAAGAAAGGCAGGTAAGAACGTCATGTCTGCCGCCGGATTGATGAGCGGAAAAGTAGCCGGGACGATGATGGCAGTAGCAAAATTAGAGAGGAGAGTGAAGGCGGTGAGGTTCTGAATGGAGCCGCCCATCTTACCTGCTATAATGGGTGCTGCGGTAGCCGTAGGCATGATAAAACACATGAGGAGGCCTTGCGCGAGAATCTTGTTACCGGTAAAGGTCATGACCAACGCATAGGTTCCGAAACTCAGGGCGAGTTGGACAAGAAGCACCGCCCAATGCCATTTATGGAGCCGCAGATCAAGGGGGTTCACCTTGCAGAAGGTGAAGAACAGCATGAAGAAGATAAGCCACGGGAGCATGGGCGCCAGCGGCAGGAAGAGTTTATAGCCGAAGGCTCCGATGACCATCGAGAGCCAGAGGGCGTTACTATCAAAGAATTTACGCATATGTTGCTACAATTTGATCCATGATGGCGAAGACCTCGGAGACTGTTTCGGCGCGGAGGAGGGCGATACGGGTCTGCTTGAAATCCGGCAGGCCCTTGAAGACCGGCGACGCCGCAAAATGGCGGCGGGAATGGATAATTCCTTTCCGTTCGTCGTTGCCGCACCACTGAATGGATGAAAGCACATGTTCCTTGAGAACATTTACCTTTTCTTCCATTGACCGCGGCGGAGCCGCTGAAAGACCGCTACATTGTAAGCCCGGATAACCGGACAGATATTCTTTCATTTCGGCGAAAAGCCACGGAGCACCGAAGGTGGCGCGTCCGACCATGACGGCATCCACGCCGTATCGGTCGAAGCACTCTTTTGCGCGAGCGGGTGTACACACGTCCCCGTTACCTATAATAGGTATATGCATGCGCGGGTTGTTTTTGACCTCTCCGATGAGTGTCCAGTCCGCTTCCCCCCGGTACATCTGGGCGCGTGTGCGGCCGTGGATGGCGAGTTCCTGAATGCCCTCATCTTGTAGCCGCTCCGCGAGATCCACTATAAACGGCGTGCCGTCACTCAGGTATAACGAAGGTTCATCCCATCCGAGGCGGGTCTTGGCGGTGACGGGCGTGTGTACGGCATGGACCACCGCGCGGGTGATCTCTATCATCTTGGGCACATCGCGCAGCAGTCCTGCTCCGGCTCCTTTGCCGGCTACTTTCTTCACGGGGCAGCCGAAATTGATGTCGATGAAGTCGGGGTGCGCCTCTTCGACGATGCGCGCGGCGTCCGCCATGGCTTCAGGTTCGCGTCCGTAGATCTGTATCGCCACGGGCCGTTCGGCATCGGAGATGGTCAGTTTGCGGGTGGTGGAAGCGATGTCCCGGACGAGCGCGTCGGCATTGACGAACTCCGTATAGACGCGGTCGGCTCCGTAGCGCTTGCAGAGCGCACGGAAGGCTGGGTCGGTGACGTCCTCCATGGGAGCCAGATAGAGTTTATTTGCCATTATTCAGCGTGGGATAAGAGATACGGTGATGGTTCATGGCGGTGAGGCGGGAGACGAAGACGAGGCGTATGTCCTCCACGTCCTTGAAGGAGAGGGGGGTCTCGGCGAACTGTCCGTCTGCTATCTGGGCGTCGATCATCTGGTTGACCGCCTGCCGGATCGTCGCCTCGGAGAAGTCGCTGAGGCTGCGCGAACGCGCCTCTATGGCATCCGCCATCATGAGGATTGCACCCTCTTTGGTGGTGGGCTTGGAGCCCGGGTAGCGGAAGAGCGACTGGTCCACACTCTCGCCCGGGTGGGTGTTGCAGTAGGTGTTGTAGAAATACCGCACAAGGGAAGTGCCGTGGTGGGTGGTGATGAAATTGATGATGACCTCGGGCAGGTGGTTCCTGCGGGCGATCTTCTCCCCCTCCGCGACGTGGGAGATGACCACTTGCGCGGCATCGCGGGGATCCATCTGCAGCAGCGGGTTCTCTCCGTTGTTCTGGTTCTCGGTGAAATAGAGTGGGTCGGTTATCTTGCCGATGTCGTGGTATAGTGCGCCGGTGCGGACGAGCAGTGCGTTGGCTCCGATGGCTTTCGCCGCTTCGGCAGCGAGGTTGGAGACCTGCATGGAGTGCTGGAAGGTGCCCGGTGCACGCTCCGCGAGGGCGTGCAGCAGATCCGAGTTGAGGTCGGTGAGCTCCACGAGTGTGATGGAGGAGATGAAACGGAAGAGTTTCTCGAAGGTGTAGATCAGTCCGTAACAGCCGATGGTGAGGAGGGCGCAGATGACGAAATAGAGGTACATCCAGGGGTCGAGTGCCGACCATGCGCCCGTCTGCGCAAAGGTGATGGCGGTATAGGAAACGGTCTGCGCCAGCAGTATCCACGCGGCGGTCTGTACGAGCTGCGCGCGACGGGTCATGTCGCTCAGCGAGGAGATGGCTACCATGCCGACCACGATCTGGATGAAGAAGAACTCCACCGGCGCCGGCACCACAATGGAAGTGATGAGGATCGTCGTGAAGTGCAGGAAGAGGGCGGTGCGGGAGTCAAAGAACACACGCGTCAGAATAGGTACCCACGCGAAGGGAATGAGATAGACGGAGAGGTTGAACCGCAGGGCGAGACACGCCAGCGCAATGACGATGAACATCTGCAGGCAGAAGAAAAGCACCGTAGCGGTCGAACGCAGGTACGCGCGGCGGAAGACATAGAGGTAAATGACGAAAAGACAGAGGAACAGCAGCACCAGAATGGTCTCGCCCATGATGGAGATGGTACGCTGCTTGGTGCCCAGCGACTCGTCGTCGTACGCCTTGCGGAGGGACTGCAGAATCTGGTAGTTGCGCTCAGTCACTATGTCGCCGCGGTCGATGATCTTCTCCCCTTTCTGCACAAGCCCCTGGGTGGGTGAGAGGGTGGAGAGAAGCTTGTCGCGCGTGGCGTTGGTGACGGCGGTGTCGAGCACGAGGTTCTGCGCGCAGTCGTACCCGAAATGCTCGTACGCCGATTTGGGGGTGTATATGTCCGAGAGGGGGTAGGTTCTGGTGGTGCGTCCCTGCTCCACGGCGATGCGGTTGTGCCCCGCGGACTCCAGCCACTCCTTGTCGAGCAGCGAGATGACCATCACCTGGCGCTGTGCTCCGCGGATGTATTGGTACGTGGGGGTGAGCGTGGAGAGCAGCTGCGCCTGCTCGCGGGCAAGCTGTTCGTCGGTCTTGTAGATGGGGAAGTCAAAATCCGCCGTGAGGGCGTTGTACCCCCAGGGTTTGCCTAACTCGAAGTGGTAGCGGAAGGCGTTGCTGTAGCGCGGGAAGATCAGTACGATGACCGCCGCCAGTATGACGAAAACACTCAGGCGGAAGACCGTCTGCGCGTTCTCGGACTGCGGGATTTTGGAAGTAATGGGTGTAAGGTCCAATTTCATGTTATCGCTTGGATTTAAAAAATTCTTGCATGATTGCCCGGCACTCGTCTTCGAGAATGCCGGCAGTGACGGTTGCTTTGGGGTGTAAGACGCGCGGTGCGTAGGTGGTGTAGCCGCGTTTGGGGTCCGGCGCGCCATAGACGATCCGGCTTATCTGCGCCCATCCGATGGCGCCTGCGCACATGGGACAGGGTTCGACGGTGACGTAGAGCGTTGCGTCCGGGAGGTACTTGCCTCCGAGGGTCTCCGCCGCGGCGGTGACGGCTTGTATCTCCGCGTGGGCGGTGACGTCCGCGAGGGTCTCGGTGAGGTTGTGTCCGCGTCCGATGACCCGTCCCTGCGAGACGATGACACAGCCGACGGGCACCTCGTTCGCCGCGAGCGCTTTCTGCGCCTCGGCGAGGGCGAGGCGCATGAAACGCTCATCCGCAGAGGCGCTTTCGATATTTCGGGATCCCGATATTCCGGTATTTCGACAAAAGTCTTTCAGTTCCTCGGGGTGGGACTCGAAATGGTTGCCGATGACGACGATGTCTGCGCCGGCGTCGTACGCGTCGTTCATGGCCTGGGGAGTGCGGATGCCCCCGCCGACGATGAGTGTGACGGTGGTGCGGTCACGGACGGCTTTGATGATCTCGGGAGAGACAGGGTGAAGGGCTCCCGAACCCGCCTCTAAATAAATCGCCTGTTTGCCCATCAGTTCGGCAGCGATACAGGTGTCTATTATTGTTTGGAATCCTTTGTCGTTTGAGGGGTTAAGGGGTTTGGTGCCCGTGACACGCATGGTGGAGGTCTCCACTCCACCGTCAATGAGGATATAAGCCGTTGGGATGGCAAGCATGTGCGAGTCGCGGATCGCCCGTGCGGACTTAACCTGCTGGGATACAAGGTATTCGGGGTTGTCGCCGGAGAGCAGAGAGAGATACAGAATACCGTCCGCTTCGGGCGTGAACTGGGAGGCGGAGCCGGGGAAGAGAATGATGGGCGGCCGCCCAAGACCGCCTTCGGCTGTAAGATATTTTTTGAGGGCGCGGATGAAGGCGGTGGGATCGCCGCCGGTGGAGCCGCCGACGAAGATATAATCGGGACGGCAGTCCTCCGTTATGGGGAGAGCGGCGAGGTCGGCTTTCTCGGGATCAAGGAGAAGGGCGAGCGCTCGCTTTTTCGACATGCCGATATGCCGATATGCCGATATGTCGATGTCTTTTATCATTTCCATTCAAAAGTCTCTACCATCTTGATGACATCGGTGCGGAGGTACTGATAGACGGGTGCCAGCGAGTCGGCGTTCGGGGGACAGTTGCAATAGACGGATGCCCGGAAAAAATGGTGTACGGAGTCGGTTACAAAGAACTGGCAGGAGGAGGCGGTGTTGCCTTCCAGATCGAAGAGCACGCCATAGACATGCGCCTCGGGGTGGGCGTATTCGCGTTCGGGTATGGCGTTGGCAAACGAGGCGTTGCGATAGACAAAATCCAGCGCATCGTCGGTCAGTTCGCGGAGGTTGTTATCGACGGTCTTGTAGGAGCAGTGGATGGTGGCGTTGAGGGCAGGGTAGTAGAGGTTGATCCAGAACGGTTCGTCCACATCGGTGCGTGGCTGTACCACGGCATTGGCGGAGAGGGCGAAGGTGTAGGGATAGTTGATAGTTGAGAAGTCTATATAGGCGGTGTCGGGGACGGCGATGCGGTAGTAGCCGTAGGGCTTGGGGGCTGTGGGGGTGCTGCAAGAGACACACACAAGGAGTGCCAAAGCACTGACCGCTAACGCGGTAAGACCCCTAACGCTGTAGGATCGCTGCGCTGTTAGACCGCTGCGTTGGATGATGTTTTGTTGCCAAGAGTACATAATTCTCCAAATTACGGTACAAAGGTACGGAAAAAAGATGAAAGAGGAAAGAGGAAAGAGGAAAGGAAAGCATTTTTTGACGGGAAAAGCACTTTTTTTCATAAAAAAGTACGCGCGCGCTTGCATAAATGAAAAAAAAGTTGTACCTTTGTGCGCTAATTGGGTAGAGAAGTGCAGGAAAGCAGTAAAAACGTACGAGTGTCAGGCAGGAGGCAAGTCGGAGGCAAGTCGGACTAAAGTCGGAGTAAAGTCGGAGTCAAGTCGGAGGCAATGCCTGAAATGACGCACTAAAAATTTTCGGAAAAAGTAGGAAATGCCGCAAGGCGATGTTTGAAAATAGGATAAAAACCCATAATACAGAAAAACACAAGCGAATATGACAAAGAAAGAGAACAATTATTGCGTGATCATGGCGGGCGGTATCGGAAGCCGTTTCTGGCCCTACAGCCGGGAGGAGAAGCCGAAGCAGTTTCTGGACTTCTTCGGAACAGGCAGGAGTCTTCTCCAGATGACGGTGGACCGTTTCCGTCCGATCGTACCGATAGAAAACATGTTCATTGTGACGAACGTGGCGTACAAGCAGATTATTCTGGAGCAGCTCCCGGATCTGAACGAGGTGCAAATCCTGTGCGAGCCTGCGCGGCGGAACACGGCGCCGTGTATCGCGTATGCAACGGCACATATAAGGGCGCTGTGTCTGCGCAAAGCCGGACTGACCGCTGCTAATCAGGACTGGACGCGTCCGGAGATGCAGGCGAACATTGTGGTGGCGGCGAGCGACCATCTGATCTTGGAAGAAGAGAAGTTCCGCGAGACGATTGTCAAGGCGTTCGAGTTCGTGAGCAAGAACAAAGCCATCTGCACGCTGGGCATGCAGCCTACGCGTCCGGAGACGGGGTACGGGTATATTCAGTTCGTCCGCGACGAACAGAATGAAGTCGAAAGTCGGAAGACCGCTTCGCTCAAAGTCGAAAGAAGCGAAGGGATTTATCCGGTGAAGACGTTTACGGAGAAGCCTAACTTGGAGATGGCGAAAGTGTTTCTGCAGAGCGGTGATTTTCTGTGGAACAGCGGTATCTTCATCTGGAACCTGCAGACGATCAGCGAGGCGTTCCGGTACCTGTTGCCGGAAGTGGCGGACCGGTTCCGCGAGGGCGAGCTGCTGATGGGCACGGAGAAAGAGGAGGCGTTCATCGAGCAGATGTTCCCCAAATGTCCGAGTATCAGCATCGACTACGGCATCATGGAGAAGGCGGACAACGTGTATGTGCTGCCGTCAAGTTTCGGGTGGTCGGACCTCGGCACGTGGGGCAGCCTGTACGAACTGAGCGAGAAAGACGAACAGCAGAACGTCAGCCTGCACAGCGAGGCGCATTTCTACGAGGCGAGCGGCAATATCGTGGTGCTGGAGAAAGGCAAGAAAGCGATCGTGCAGGGCGTGGACGACCTGATCATCGCCGAGCAGGGCGGCGCGCTGCTGGTGTGCAAGAAAGCAGAGGAGCAGCGGATCAAGCAGTTCGTGAGCGAACTATAATAACGAAAACAAACATAGACAAACATAGACAAACAAAATAAACTACTTAATATTAAATCACACATCATGAGTTATCTGAATTTTGACAAGAAAGTGCTTGTTAATCTGGAGCGGTCGCTGCAGAAAGAGATGATTCGGACGAACCGTGCAGGCGTGTACAACTCAACGACCCTCGTTGACTGCAACACGCGCAAGTACCACGGCCAGTTGGTGATGCCTATTCCGGAGATCAACGACGACAACTTCGTGTTGCTCAGTTCTCTGGACGAGACGGTAATCCAGCACGGCGCGGAGTTCAACCTGGGGCTGCACGAGTACGGCGACAATCATTTCAGTCCGAACGGACACAAGTACATTCGCGAGTTTGACTGCGAGTTGATTTCCAAGACGGTTTACCGCGTAGGCGCGATGGTGCTGGAGAAAGAGCGTATGCTGGTCAGCTTCGAGCCGCGTGTGCTCATCCGCTACACGCTGCTGGAGAGCGGCAGTCCGACGACTCTGCGTTTCCGTCCGTTCTTAGCGTTCCGCAGCGTGAACGAGCTGACACACGAGAACCCGCTTGCCAATCCGAACATGGACGAGTGCGAGAACGGCCGTTACAACCGCATGTATCCGGGTTTCCCGAACCTGTACATGCAGTTCAGCAAGGCGGTGGAGTACCATCACGACCCGCAGTGGTACAAGGATATCGAGTACCGCAAGGAGAAAGAGCGCGGCTATGCGTTCAAGGAGGATCTGCTGGTGCCGGGGTACTTCGAGCTGCCGATGAAGAAAGGCGAGAGCATCATCTTCGCCGCCGGTGTGACGGAGTGCAAGACGAGTACGCTGAAAGCGACGTGGAAGAAAGAGTTAGAGCGCCGCAACCGCCGCGAGGACATGTTCTCGACGCTGAAGAACAGCGCGAGCCAGTTCTACAAACGCGAGGGTGACAAGTGCTACATGCTCGCCGGTTTCCCGTGGTTCCACGCCGATGCGCGCAACACCTTCTTCAGCGTGCCGAGCTGTACGCTGGATATCGACCGTCCCGAATACTGGGACGCCATCATCAACAAGACGGCGATCGAGGAGATCCTGAAGTTCATGAACGGCCGCGGTAACGAGATCAAGATGACGGGCATGGAAGAGCCGGACGCACTGCTGTGGTTCGTCCGTGCCATCCAGAAATATGCGCATAAATACACACTCCGCGAGGCGGCGGACGAATACGGCCAGCTGTGTCTGGATATCGTGACGTGGTACCGCAAGCAGAACCATCCGCGTGCCAAACTGCACCAGAACGGTCTGTTGTGGGTGGACGGCACGCAACGCCCCGCCACATGGATGAACGCAACGGAGAACGGCTGGCCGATCACCCCGCGTACGGGTTACGTGGTGGAGATCAATGCGTTGTGGTACAATGCAATGCGTTTCACCGCGGAGCTGCTGCGTGAGATGGGCAAAGAGACGAGCGCCGACCTGATGGAGTATCAGGCGGAGATCACGAAAGATGCGTTCGTCAAGACCTTCTGGAACGGCGTTTACCTGAACGACTACGTGCTGGACGGCTATGAGAACCGCGAGGTGCGCCCGAACCAGATATGGGCAGCCGGTCTGCCTTACAGCCCGCTGGACAAGAAACAGCAGAAGGCGGTTGTGGATATCTGTACGAAGGAGCTGCTGACGCCGAAGGGCCTGCGAACGCTGAGCCCGAAGAGCGGCGACTACCGCCCGGTTTACCGCGGCGGACAGCAGGAGCGCGACCGTAACTTCCATAACGGGCCCGTATGGCCGTTCACCATAGCCGCTTATGCACGTGCGTACATGAACGTATATAAGTACAGCGGTATCAGTTTTATGGAGCGTCTGCTGGTCGGCTTCGAGGCGGAGATGGACCAGCTGACGATCGGCACGCTGAACGAGATGTACGACGGCAACCCGCCCTACAAGGGCCACGGTGGCATGAGTTACGCCCCGAGCGTGGCTGCCGTGATCAGCGTGATGGATACGCTGAAACAGTACAGGATAGCCGAAAGCGAAAAGTCGAAAGCCGAAAGCGAAGGAAAGGAGGCAGAGAAATGAAAGCGTTAATGTTTGGATGGGAGTTTCCTCCTCATATTTTAGGAGGTCTCGGAACCGCCAGTTACGGTCTGACGCGCGGAATGGCGCAACAGCCGGATATGCATATCACGTTCGTCATTCCCAAGCCGTGGGGGGACGAGGATCAGAGTTTTCTGAAGATCATCGGTGCCAACAGCGTGCCTATTGTATGGAAAGAGAACAGCTACGACTATGTGAAACAGCGCATGGAGGGCAAGATGAGTCCGGAAGAGTATTTCCATTTACGCAACGGTATCCATTATGACTACCGCCGGATCGGTACGGACGACTTGGGCTGCGTCGGTTTCTCGGGTCGTTACCCGGACAACCTGATCGAGGAGATCGGCAACTACGAGGCGGTGGCTTCGGTGCTGGCGCACAGTCTGGAGTTCGATATTATCCACAGCCACGACTGGCTGACTTATCCGGCGGGTGTGTTCGCCAAACAGATCAGCGGCAAGCCGTTGGTCATCCACGTACACGCGACGGATTTCGACCGCAGCCGCGGCAACGTGAACCCGACCGTATATGCCATCGAGAAACGCGGCATGGACGAGGCGGACCATATTATATGCGTGAGCAACCTGACCCGCCGTACCGTGATCGAGAAATACGGCATCGACCCGCGCAAGGTGAGCACGGTACACAACGCCGTGGAGCCGTTAGCTCATCCCGAGGAGTTCAAGAAACCGGAGCGGAAGGACAAGCTGGTTACATTCCTCGGGCGTATCACAATGCAGAAAGGACCCGAGTACTTCGTGGAGGCGGCGGCGCGCGTGCTGAGCAAGACCGACGGCGTGCGGTTCGTGATGGCAGGAAGCGGCGACAAGATGACCGAGATGATCGACCTGGTAGCCAAACGCGGTATCGCGGACAAGTTCCACTTCCCGGGCTTCATGCGCGGCAAGCAGGTACAGGAGATGTTAGCGATGAGCGACGTCTATATCATGCCGAGTGTGAGCGAGCCGTTCGGTATCTCTCCGCTGGAGGCGATGCAGGTAGGCTGCCCGTCGATCATCAGTCACCAGTCCGGCTGCGCAGAGATCCTGCAGCACGCCATCAAGACCGATTACTGGGACATCGATGCCATGGCGGACGCCATCTATGCGATCGTCAAGTACCCGGCGATGTACAAGAGCCTGCACGAATTAGGAATGGCGGAGGTCAATAACATCAAGTGGTCCGACGCCGGTCTGAAGGTGCGCCGCATCTACGATGGGGTGATCAATCACACGCTGTGATTTGCCATTCGGACATTTATTTAGTTATTTAACCATTTAGTAATTTATAGAATTATGAAAAATATATGTTTTTGCTTCCAGATGCACGCACCGTACCGTCTGAAGCGCTATCGTTTCTTTGAGATCGGCCATGATCATTACTATTACGACGACATGGCGACGGAGGAACATGTAAACTGGCTGGTACAGACTTCGTACATGCCGCTGTGCCAGACGATCAAGGACATGATCAACCTGAGCAAGGGCCGTTTCCACTGCGCTTTGAGCGTGAGCGGAACGATGATCGAGATGTTCGAGCAGTTCACCCCCGAGATGATCGATATCCTGAAGGAACTCGCCGCTACAAAAGCCGTTGAGTTCCTGGCAACGCCGTACAGCTATTCTCTTGCCTCCGAGTACAACGAGGAGGAGTTCAAGAAACAGCTGAAGATCCAAGGCGAGCTGGTGGAGTCGATTCTCGGCGTGAAGGCGCAGTGCGTATGGAACACCGAGTTGCTCTACACCGACGAGACCGCTTATAACCTGAGCAAGATGGGCTACAAGACAATCCTGACCGAGGGCGCCAAGCATATTCTGAGCTGGAAGACCCCGAACAAGGTTTATCAGTCCGCCGGTGCGCCTAAGATGAAGGTGCTGCTCCGTAACAGCGGTCTGAGCGATGAGCTGAGTTTCCATTTCTCGGATCCGGGATGGGGCAATTTCCCGATTGACGCAGAGAAATACGCGAACCAGCTGCAGGCACTGCCGGAAGGCGAGGATATTATCAATATATGGGTAGGCGCCGAGACTTTCGGTATCCGCCAGAACGCAGGTACGGGTATCTTTGATTTCCTGAAAGCCCTGCCGTATTTCGCACTGGAGCGCGAGATGGGCTTCATGACTCCGAGCGAGGCCGCCAAGAAACTCGCGGCGGAAGATGTGCTGTCGAGTCCGTACCCCCTGACCTGGAGCGGCGAGGCGAAAGACCTGAGCGTCTATACGGGCAATGACCTGCAGCAAGAGGCGCTGAACAAACTGTACGCCGTGGCTGAGCGTGTGCATCTGTGCCAGGACAAGAACCTGAAGACCAACTGGCTGCGTCTGCAGGACGTCAACTACCTGCATTACATGAACCACATCGACCAGGGCGAGACGCAGTTCGAGTCCGCTTACGATGCGTTCATCAACTACATGAACGTCCTTTCCGATTTCCTGCAGACGGTAGAGGAGCAGTACCCGACGACCATCGAGAACGAGGAGTTGAACGAGTTGCTCAAGACCATCCGTAACCAGGAGGAGGAGATCCAGGAACTGCAGGCCAAACTGAAAAAGGCAAAGAAATAAGTTTGCGTACACAACGTGTCGGAATAGTATTAGTGCTGTTAGCAGCGACCCTTGCGGCCGCTGCTAAGCAGCCCCGTACGAAGACGGTGGTGAAGAGCTGGACGATGCCGTCCTACAGCGCCGTAGCCGATACGATCGCTTTTACGGACACGGTGATGCTGAACTACCACGACGTGGACGTGCAGCAGCTGTACTCCATCAGCAGCGCGACGAACGGCAACGTCCTGGTCTCCCCCATCGAGTCGAGGGTGGTGAACCACCGGCTGAAGACGATAGACGATCCGTTTGCGTGGAGTCTGACGCCGTATGTGGTGACACCGCAGCAGCAACGGTATTTCAACACGACAACCCCTTTCTCGACCGTGGCGTACAAGAAAGGTTTTGTGTCGGGCCATGAGGAGAACGACATTGACTTTCTCTTTACGGGAAATATCAACCGGCGGCTGAACTTAGGTCTGGAGATGGACTATCTGAGTTCGGTGGGCCACTACGCCAACACGGCGGGCAAGCTGTTCCGCGGGTCGGTGTGGGGCAGTTATGACGGAGCGCACTACTCGATGAACGCGGCTTTCGGATGGAGCCGGCTCAGTTCGTACGACAACGGCGGGTTGAAGGACATCGAGGACCTGAAGAGTTCGCTGGCTCCGGCGGACATGCCCGTGAACCTGAACGCGATGACGGGGTACCGGTATCTGAGCGGGTACCTGCATAACCAGTACGCCATCAGCAACGAACGGGAGTACCACGACTCGATAGAGGTGATAGAAGACGGGCGGAGAGTGAAACGCGACACCGTCAAAGTGGAGTATATACCGCTGATGAAATTCAGTCATATCTTCGAGACCAACAACTCCAACCGGCGGTACATAGAAAAGACCGCCAACCAAGGGTTCTACGACACGACGTACTATGACCACTCCAAGACCAACGACACCACGGACGTGCTGACGATCCGCAACACGGTAGCGGTGACCTTCTGCGAGGAGTACAACACGAAACTGAAATTCGGTATCACCGCTTTTGCGATGAACGAGTGCCAGCGGTTCATGAACGACAGTGTGCCGTACGACAGCATCTACGACTACCGGTGGACGAACAACACCTTCGTCGGCGGCGCAATCCACAAGCACAGCGGGGCGGTCGTCCGGTATAACGTGGAAGGAAAAGTCTGCGTAGTGGGCTACAAGATCGGTGAGTTTGACGTGAACGGACGGCTGGAGACGAAGTTCATGGCGGGCAAGTATCCGATGATAATAGGAGCGCGGGCGTACGCGAAGAGCGAGAAGCCGAGCCGGTACTTGCAGCACTTCCGGTCCAACCATATCATATGGGACAACAACTTCGGGTTCACCTACCGGTTCTTGGGCGGGGCGCGGATCGCGTACCCGACCAGATGGGTGAAGCCGAGTATAGATTTCAGTTTCGAGAACCAGACGAACCCCATCTATGTGTCCGCGGCGGACTGGAAGCCGAGGCAGTTCAGGGGGAACGTGCAAATCATCACCGGCGAGGCGGGGGTCGATCTGACCACGCCGTGGGTGAACCTGGAGAACAGGGCTGTGATCCAGCACAGCACGAACGACAGCGTCATGCCGGTACCGACAGTTATTTTGCAGCACAGGCTGTATTACCACGGTACATGGTTCAGGGCACTGGATGCCCAAATAGGTGTGGATCTGCGGTATTTTACGCGGTATCACGCACCGGTATTATGTCCGGCAACGGGTATGTTTGCCACCCAGCAGACCGAGACAGTGGGTAATTATCCGTGGATGAACGTGTATGCGAACTTCTATGTGAAGTCGATCCACCTGCGGTTCTTCGCCCAATACCAACACCTTAGCTATTGGTTTATGAAAAAGGACGCGAATTATCTGACCATGCCGGGTTATCCGACGAACAGGGATGTGTTCCGGGCAGGTTTGGCATGGCACTTCTATAATTAGTAGAAAGCAGAAAGACAAAAGTAGAAAGATGTATATGGTAGTAACAGAAAATACGAACAAGATTATCCTGTACGCCCAGGAGGAAGCGGGACGGCTGCAGAGCGAGGCGATAGAGCCCGCGCACCTGCTGCTGGCAATCATCCGGCTGGGTGAAGGATCGGCTTATGAATTGCTCCGTAAGGCGGAGTTTGTTCCTGAGACCGCCAAAACGGCGATCGAGGACGCTGTGCGCGGAACGGAGCCGAAAGGCAGTCTGCCACTCAGCGCCAGTACCGAGCGCGTGTTCCGTATTGCGGAAGGGCTGAGCCGCGAGTACCATACAGAGGCAGTCCATTCGGCATATATGCTGTTAGCTATTCTGCGCGAGCGCATCAACAAAGCGGCAGCGTACCTGGAGCGCGACTGGCATATCACGTATGCGAAGATCGTGGAGTTGTACGGGCAGCCGCATGAGTCCATCGAATACACGCAGAACGGTGCGGAGCAGGCGGAAACGGTTAACGGCGGCAACTGGCAGCCGCAAGACGAACCGCGCAAAGGCAAGAAAAGCAAGACAACCGCACTGGACAAGTACGGCCGCGACCTCACCAAACAGGCAGAGGAAGGCAAACTGGATCCGGTAGTGGGACGCGAGAACGAGATAGAGCGTGTAATACAGATCCTGAGCCGGAGAAAGAAGAACAACCCGATCCTGATCGGAGAACCGGGTGTGGGCAAGTCGGCGATAGTAGAAGGTCTGGCAACCCGTATCGTGAATGCCGGGAGCGGCGCACTGAAAGGGAAACGGATCGTCACGCTGGATTTGGCTTCCATGGTAGCCGGTACGACCTACAGAGGGCAGTTCGAGGAACGGATGAAACAGATTATCACGGAGCTGCGCGAGCACCCGGAGGTCATTCTCTTCATTGACGAGATCCATACGATTATCGGCGCCGGCAACGGTTCGGGCTCGCTGGACGCAGCGAATATACTGAAGCCCGCGCTTGCCCGCGGTGAGGTGCAGTGCGTGGGTGCGACCACGACTGCCGAGTATGCCAAGTCGATAGAGAAAGACGGCGCGCTGGAGCGGCGTTTCCAGAAAGTGATGGTCCGTCCGACGACGGCAGAAGAGACGACCGGTATTCTCAAGCGGCTGAGCGACCATTACGCGAAGTACCATAATGTCGTTTATACGAACGAGGTGCTCAAGGCCTGTGTGGATCTGAGCGAGCGGTATCTGACCGACCGTGCGTTCCCCGACAAGGCGATCGATGTGCTGGACGAGGTAGGCGCACGCAGCAGAGCCAAGCAAGAAAAGAAAGGTGCCGAGGCTGAGGCTTACACCGTGACGGTAGAAGATGTAGCCGGCGTGGTGAGCATGATGAGCGGCGTGCCGGTGCAGCGCGTAGCGACGGCAGAGAGCGAGCGTCTCCGTACGATGGCGGACCAGCTCAAGCACCGCGTGATCGGTCAGGACAAAGCAGTCGAGACCGTGGTTCGCGCTATCCAGCGTAGCCGGCTCGGACTCCGTGACCCGAAAAGACCGATCGGAACCTTCTTCTTCTTGGGACAGACGGGCGTGGGGAAGACCTATTTGGCGCAGTGTCTGGCGGAGGAGATGTTCGGCAGCAAGGATGCAATCATCCGGTTCGACATGTCGGAGTACATGGAGAAACACACAGTGAGTCTCTTGGTAGGTGCGCCTCCGGGATATGTAGCGCATGAGGAGGGAGGCAAACTGACCGAGGCCGTACGGCGCAAGCCGTACTCGATTATCCTCTTTGACGAGATCGAGAAAGCACACCCGGATATTTTCAATGTGCTGCTGCAGGTACTGGACGAGGGACGCCTGACGGACAGACAGGGACATGTAGTGGATTTCAGGAACACGATTATCGTGCTGACCAGCAATGTGGGAACGAGACAAGTGCAGGAGTTCGGTGCCGGTATCGGTTTTGATGCGGGCGAGATGGACCAGCAACGTGTGAATGCAACGCTGCTGAAAGCCCTGCAGAAACAGTTTCCGCCGGAGTTCGTGAACCGTATCGATAATGTGGTGACCTTTGAGCCGCTGAGCCGCGAGAGTATAGGCAGGATCGTGCGGATCGAGGTGGGGCAGTTGCAAGAACGCATGAAGACCCAGCACCACCAGTTGACCATCTCCGCAGAACTGATGGACGAACTGATAGACAAGAGTTATGACAGCAAGAACGGCGCCCGTCCCGTGAAGAGGGCAGTCCAGACGTATCTGGAGGATCCGTTGACGGATATATTGCTGCGCAGACCCAATCAGAAAAAAATAACCATTAAAAAAATACAACAAGTATGACAGTAGAAATTACAGACGCTAACATCAAGGATGTGATTGCGTCAGGCAAACCGTTAGTAGTAGATTTCTGGGCGGCATGGTGCGGCCCGTGCAAAATGATGCTCCCGATACTGGAGGAGCTCTCCAACGAATACGAAGGCAAGGTGGTAGTGGGCAAACTGAACGTGGATGACAATCCGGACACCTGTGAGGAGTACGGTATCATGAATATCCCGACGATGCTTTTCTTCCAGAACGGCGAGTTGGTCAACCGCCACGTTGGTGCTTGCCGTAAGCAAGATTTGGCACAACTTTTTGACAGTTTGCTGTAAAAAAAGAAGAAAAATGCAGGCAGAAATGCAGAAAAATGCATTTTTGCTTGCATGATTCAAAAAAAAGTAGTACCTTTGCAGGCTTTTTGTGCGCGGTCCGGTAGCTCAGCTGGATAGAGCAACAGCCTTCTAAGCTGTGGGTCTCGGGTTCGAATCCCGACCGGATCACTAACGTTGGATACGAAAGAGCCGCCAAACTTGTTTGAGCGGGCTTACGGATACAACGTTTGTGCTGAGCGCTCTGCGCGCAGCGGGGATCCCGTAGGAATCCCGATCACAAAGAATATAATAGTCAATATTATATGCGTCAATTAAAAATTACAAAATCAATCACCAACCGTGAGTCAGCGAGTCTCGACAAGTATCTGCAAGAGATCGGTCGTGAAGAGTTGATTACCGTGGATCGTGAGGTAGAGTTGGCGGGTCGTATCCGTAACGGCGACCGTAAGGCATTGGAAGAGCTGGTCCGTAGCAACCTGCGCTTTGTGGTGTCTGTAGCCAAGCAGTATCAGAACCAAGGACTAAGTCTGCCTGATTTGATTAACGAAGGCAACCTGGGCCTGATCAAGGCTGCAGAGAAATTCGATGAGACCAGAGGATTCAAGTTCATTTCTTATGCCGTATGGTGGATTCGCCAGTCTATCCTTCAGGCATTGGCAGAGCAGAGCCGTATCGTGCGTCTTCCGCTGAACCAGGTGGGATCCATGAACAAGATCAACAAAGCGTACCAGCGTTTCGAGCAGGAGTACGAGCGCAAGCCGAGTGCGGAGGAGTTGGCAGAGATGCTGGATATTCCGGTTGACAAGATCGCCGAGACGCTGAAGATGTCCGGTCGCCACGTGAGTGTCGATGCGCCGTTTGTAGAGGGTGAGGACAACAGCCTGATCGATGTGATGGTCAACGAGGATTCGCCCAATGCCGACCGTGGTCTGATCCATGAGTCGCTGGCGACAGAGATCAACCGTTCGCTTGCTACGCTTACTCCGCGTGAGGCGGATATTCTGCGTAAGTTCTTCGGTATCGGTGTACCGGAAAAGACACTTGAGGAGATCGGCGACGAGCTGCATCTGACTCGCGAGCGCGTACGCCAGATCAAGGAGAAAGCAATCCACAAGTTAGAGTCCGGCCAACGCAGCAAGATCCTGAAAACGTATTTGGGTTAACTCACCAGAGGTGATGAAAATGGCAACGCCTTCCGAAAGGGAGGCGTTTTATTATTGGTGATTGGTGATTAATCGAAGAGGGTGGGCTGGTCGGACTCTATTTTCTGGAGAATGGAGCGCATGAGAACCTCTCGGATGAGCCGGCTGCGGTTGGAGACCCCGTAGCGGTCACAGAAGCGATCCAAAGCCCGCTGCTCTTTCTCGTTGAGGAGGAGGGTGATTCTATGTTTGCGGGGCGCCTTCTTCATGATTAATGACTAATGAATATCTCGTAGTAGTTAGTGGTTCTTAGAAATATAATGCGAGTTTGAGACCGGAGGTGACCAAGTTGCGTGCGGCTTTCTGGGAGAAATCATTGCCCTCGATGGTAACTGTATTGGTAACCGTGGCTTGGTGGAACTGTGCGTACGCAACAAGGGCTATGGCAGAGCGCGGGTTGAGTTGGCAGCGATAGCCGAAGTCCAATCCGGCGTATATACCTCCGAGGTAATCCTTGCTCAACGCAATGCCGTAGCCGAGTGCCGCTCCGAAGACAGGTGCGTGTTTGGTTTCGGTGAACGGCATGCGGAGTGCCACCTGAACAGGGAGGAAATTGTATTTCTCCGCCCCAAGGAAGAGCCCGTGGTAACCGAGTCCGCCCCCGATGAAGACATGTTTTTCTCCTATATGGTGCGAACCGACGAGCAGGTCTGCGCTAAATCCTCCTCCGGCGGCTTCGCCGGGTTTGACCGCCGCTCCTCCTGCCAGTTCCAGGAGGATTGATGCTTTCTTGGAGGTCTTGATCTCCTCCTCGGGTAGTTCTTCTGCAACGGTCTTCTCTTGTGCCGCCTCTTCCGTCAGAATCTGTGCCACATCGGCTCTCGGGTATTGGAAACGCGCTCCCTCCGCATTGCGGATGATGACTACTTCCTCGTTCTGAAAGACGATTGTTCCTTGCACGCGTGTGCCCGTACGTAAAACTAATGTTTCCGCGTGTGCGCACACGAGGGACGCACAAAAGAGCAGTGTCAAAAGGATGTGTTTTTTCATATCGGCTGCAAAGTTACAAAATAATTCGCACATATGCAAATTTTATGATATATTATGCGAACTCAAAGTCAATTAAAGCACGATTTACGTCGGTTTGTACCACTTTGACGGTTACCGCGTCGCCTAACATGTATTTCCGGATATTCCCGACTTTGGAGATGTGGATGAGTCCTTCGCACCGGCTCTCGTCCAGTTGAACAAAGAGTCCGAAGCGTGTGATTCCGGAGATGTAGCCGGTGTGTATTTCGCCTACATGGTCCGACATCCAGAGTGCTTGGAACATCTTGACGGAGTCCCGTTCGGCTTCCGCCGCTTGCTGTTCGCATGCGGAGCAGTGCTCGCATTTCTCCTCCAGTTCCTCGCGGGTAAGGGAGAGTTTCTTGCCGGTGAGGATATATTTCTCAACGAGGCGGTGCACCATGAGGTCCGGGTATCGTCGTATGGGCGAGGTGAAATGGGTGTAGTGGGAGAAAGCGAGTCCGTAGTGCCCGATATTATAGGTGGAATAGACAGCTTTCGCCTGTGCGCGAATGGTCAGCATGTCAATGGCGCGCTTGAAGCCCTCTGCGGACCGTCCGGCGTAGCGCGAGCCACCTGTCCGGGAGGCGAAGCGGTTCTTGAAAGTGGTTACTTCCTCCAGTTTCTCGGCATCGGGCAGGTCGTGTACGCGGTACACGAAGGGCCGTCCGGAACCGACATCGGTAGCCACCGTGCGGTTGGCAAGGAGCATGAATTCCTCGATGAGGTGGTGCGCCTCGTTGGGGCACTCGAAGTAGATATCCACCGGATGGCGGTGTTCGTCGAGGCGGAAGTGCATCTCGTCCTGCTCGATGGCGAGCGCTCCGTTGAGTAGCCGCTCCGTGCGGAGCTTCCCGGCAATGGCGTTGAGTGTGGCTAAAGCCTCTTTTAACCCGGCAGATACCTCCCCATCTCCCGACATTGGTCTTATAATGGCCTGTGCTTCGTCGTAGTTGAGGCGGGCATTGGAGCGGATGACGGTGCGGCATATCTTGTGCTTGAGAACGCGGGTCTGGCTGTAGTCGGGTGCGCTCTCTGCGTTCAGCGGAACCTCAAAGGTGAAGATGACGGACATGCAGAGTTTGTCCTCGTTGGGGCGGAGGGAACATTTGTCGTTGCACAGTTCCTCGGGCAGCATGGGTATGACGCGGTCCACGAGATAGACGGATGTACCGCGGCGGTACGCCTCCTCGTCCACTTTGGTGCCCGGGCGGACGTAGAAAGAGACGTCGGCGATGTGGACCCCCACTTGGTAATTTACCATTTGGTCATTTGGACATTTGATTATTTCAAAAGAGAGGGCGTCGTCAAAGTCTTTGGCATCGGCGGGATCGATGGTGAAAGTGAAGGTATCCCGCATGTCGCGTCTGCGGAGTATCTCGTTCTGTATTTCGGTATGTGGTATGATCATTTGACAAATAAAGTATATATTTTCATAAAATCGGGTGCAAAATTACAAAAAATCTTGCATATTTCAAAAAAAAACAGTAATTTTGTGCGGTTTTTTGAACCAGGCGTCCTGTGAATTACAGGAAGCCTGGGTAGAAATACGTGTGTATAAAGGACATTAATAAAACAAAACTATAATTATTTATGAAAGTAAAAGTAAGTAATGTAAATCAGCCCGCGTGGAAAGAGTGCAATATTCATGCCACTCTTCCGGCAGAGCTGAGCAAATTGCAAGAGTTGGCGTACAACGTGTGGTGGAGCTGGAACGCAGGTGCCAAGGACCTGTTCCGCTACATCGACAACGAGGCATGGCATCGTGCAGACTCGAACCCGGTAGTACTGCTGAACATCATCAGTTACGACCGGATGGTGGAACTGACCAAGGACGCCAAGTTCATGAAACAGCTGAACGAGGTGTATGCCGAGTTCCGCGCGTACATGGATGCGCCGAAAGACAAGAAGAAACCGACGATCGCTTATTTCTCGATGGAGTACGGTCTGACGCACGTGCTGAAGATCTATTCGGGCGGTCTGGGAATCCTTGCCGGCGACTATATCAAAGAGGCGTCGGACTGCAACATCGACATGACGGCAATCGGTTTCCTCTACCGCTACGGCTATTTCACCCAGACGCTGAGTCCGGAAGGCCAGCAGATCGCCAACTACGAGGCACAGAACTTCTCAAACCTGCCAATCACGCAGATGAAAGAGAAGGACGGCTCGAACATGGTTGTCGAGGTGCCTTATCCGGGTCGTACGGTGAAGGCTTATCTGTGGAAAGTGGCAGTAGGCCGCATGGATCTGTATCTGTTAGATACCGACAACGAGCTGAACAGCGAGTGGGACCGTCAGATCACGCACCAGCTGTACGGCGGCGACTGGGAGAACCGTATCAAACAGGAGATCATGTTAGGTATCGGCGGTATGCTGGCGCTCAAGAAACTCGGTATCAAGAAGGACGTTTACCACTGCAACGAGGGTCACGCAGCTCTCATGGGTCTGCAGCGCCTGGTTGACCTGGTAGCCGAGGGTCTGAGTTTCAACGAGGCGAAGGAGGTTGTCCGTGCTTCGGGTCTCTATACCTGCCACACTCCGGTGCCGGCAGGCCACGACTATTTCGAGGAGGGCTTGTTCTACAAGTACATGAGCGAGTATGCCCCGAAGTTAGGTATCGAGTGGCATGACCTGATCGGCATGGGCCGCGTCAATCCGGATGACAACACGGAGAAGTTCTCGATGAGCGTGTTCGCGCTCAATACCTGCCAGGAAGCCAACGGTGTGAGCTGGCTGCACGGCGAGGTGAGCAAAAAGATGTTCAGCCCCGTATGGCCGGGTTATTTCCCGGAGGAGCTGCACGTGGACTACGTGACCAACGGCGTACACATGCCGACCTGGGCTGCCCACGAGTGGAAAGATGTCTATAAGAAGTATCTTCCGAAAGAGTGGATGGGCGACCAGAGCAATCTGGAGATGTGGAAACCGTATGCCGACATCCCCGATGAGGAGATCTGGGCGACCCGCATGAGCCTGAAGCGCAAGCTGATCGACTATATCAAGGACAAGTTCCGCGAGGACTGGATGAAGAGCCAGGGCGATCCTGCGCGTATCGTACGCGCGCTGAACGAGATGAACCCGAACAACCTGATCATCGGTTTCGGCCGCCGTTTTGCGACCTACAAACGTGCGCACCTTCTGTTCACCGATCTGGAGCGTCTGGACAAGCTGGTTAACAACCCGAACTACCCGGTACAGTTCCTGTTTACGGGTAAGGCTCACCCGGCAGACGGCGGCGGACAGGGGCTGATCAAACGAATCATCGAGAT
>ODAI010345033.1_pt1 | contig 23345 bp, 23 predicted proteins | sample 1539321 | NCBI WGS metagenome assembly ODAI01 (sample SAMN02144231, study PRJEB22623) | gut metagenome | biome: sheep rumen | host: Ovis aries | place: New Zealand | reverse complement strand
TTTTCCGTACTCACTTTCTTCTTCAATTTTTTCCGAAATTTCGGATTCTTCCTCCTGCGAAGTTTTTTTAGAAGTACTCGACTTCAATGTATCTAAAAATTTGACTGCTATTTGATCTTTTCCGTACTTGCTTTCTTCTTCAATTTTTCCCGAAATTTCGGATTCTTCCTCCTGCGAAGTTTTTTTAGAAGTACTCGACTTCAATACATCTAAAAATTTACCTGCTATTTGATCTTTTCCGTACTTACTTTCTTCTTCAATTTTTCCCGAAATTTCGGATTCTTCCTCCTGCGAAGGTTTTTTTTTAGAAGTACTCGACTTCAATGTATCTAAAAATTTACCTGCTATTTGATCTTTTCCGTACTTGCTTTCTTCCTCAATTTTTCCCGAAATTTTGAATTCTTCCTCCTGCAAAGGCTTTTCTATATCAATATTTTCATCAACAAATAGGGGGTCATCATCCGTCTCATCATCAGCCGAATCATAACTCTCCTGATCCCGATAGTTAGCAAGTTTACGATTTGACATCGTATTGGCGCTTTCTAAATTTTTAAGTTCGGGAATTCCTTCAATTTGCGAAAGTACCACCGGAGAGAATTTTTGCTTCATTTCTTCCAGAATGGTCTTTGATTCTTTAATTCTGTTCCCAAAAACTCTTAAATTGTTAATAATTCGCGTCGATAATTGCTCTTTTTGACATGCAGATATTACTCTACTTAATTTATTCAGATCTACTTGATTCAAATTTTCCATTATTCGATCCAACTCCACATTATCCGACAAATTGGTTACTTTTTCCCTTTGATTAAATAACTCCTGACATAGATTTGATTTTACTCGAAGCAATTCATCAAAGCAGGACGACGCTTTATTTATTTTATCGACCAGTGTATTAACATCTTCTGATCCACTTTTTTTAGGAAGATTACGATAAAGAATAGCCATATTGCTTACCAATGCCCGAATATCCTCAGAAGAAACTTTTTCTACGATACCTTTCAATGTTTCATAAACACTGGATTCCAACCTTATCATCGAAAGAGGGCTATTGACATTTTCATACTTTATTGATGTTGTACTATTTGTCTTTCTGATATTCTTCGCATTTTTAGTGATAGTTGAATTTTGTGCTCTCAATCTCTGTCTATTAACTGCGGCTCTAGTGGTCCCTCTCCTGTTACGCGCCACATCCCCCCGCACTTCATCGACATAAATCTCCGTAAATAACAAAGAAATCCCCACAAAAACCAACTTTTTCATTGCTATTTCTCTTTCTTCATTAACACAACCAACTTTTTCTTACTAATTATCTCATCAATAAATATTTCCTTTACTGAATTTGCTGAAATTACTTCGTAGAATTTTAGGCCACGCTGATGCAAAAAGGTCAATTCGCTTCGAATATCAACCTCTTTCGAAACTTTATCCGCATCTAAACTAACCAACAATCTAATATTATCCGATTCATTAATAATTTGGTCTGCACCCTTTAAAACAGCAAATGCCGAACTCGGAACATTAATTAAAATCAGCGAAGCTTTCTGCCCCTTAAGAATCTCATTTAATGAATCACATTCTACGGTGACTGTTCTGGTTATTATGTTATTTACATCTTGGTCATCTCGAATCGAGGAAACGACATCATCTATTGCACAAGTCCCTTTATGATCTGAAACCGCTTTTCTTATTATTTCCACAGTATTTGATAGGTCATTCAATACTACATTTTTGTATAAACATCTTGCTACATTCGGATTGCCTTCAATTGCTACATATTTTCCGCCCATTTTCAGGATTTGTCCTAATAGTATGGCATTGTAACCATAGTGGGCGCCAATCTCCACTACATTCTCCCCTCTCATACAAAAATTTAAAGCAGCATCATCGAACACCGATTTTACCGTTCCCCTATAGCGCAACTGATTCCCGATTCGCGGATCATTTTTTTTAATTATGATTGGAAATTTATTTTCTATAGAGGTTATGACATAATTATTCGGTAAAGCTATCTCTCCCCTCAATGTTGGAATAAGACTGGAAAAAACTTTATTTTTTTCAGCTAAAATGACTCCAAAAAACACTACCAGAGACAAAATTATACAAAACGAAATCAGCTTATTACTTGCCAAACTTTTGATGAAAGACTGATGTGTCGAGTAATTGATCCCTTCGCCCATCTGTTCTTTAGTAAAAGTGCGCTGTGATGAGTAATCATTAAAAAAATTATCCAACATTGCCTCCATAAATTTTTTTCGATTATAACCCGAAGAAAGTTATAAAAAAGTAAATAACCATAAATTTCGTTAAATTTAATCGATATTTTTAATTAATTTTATGTTATTCTATCCGGAGAGGAGGGAATGGTGGATTTTCTGCAATCTCAGAAGGATTTGTTCGTCGAGTTGTCCATATCTGGGCTAAAAGGAGACGTAATTGTCAACAATATAAGAGGTTCGGAAACCATGTCCGAATTATTTGAGTTTCATGTGAGCTTTTCCTCTGAAGAGCGAGAACTGAATGCAGAAAAAATCCTCGGATCAAATGTTACCCTCACCTTTAAGTTCGAAGAACACGAGAGATTTATCAATGGAATAATATCTCAATTTTCACAAGGGACAACTTCATTGAAGGATGATATCTATCATACGGAATATTTTTTTACAATGCATCCAAAATTGTGGTTACTATCTTTGGATAACAATTACAAAATATTCCAAAAAAAATCTCCAATGGAAATAATAAAAAACGTTTTGAGCGACAATAAAATTTCTGATGTTTCTGATAAAACATCAAAATGTGGGAAAAAAATCCGTGAATATTGCGTACAGTACAATGAAAGTTCTTTTAATTTTATTTCCCGACTAATGGAAGACGAAGGTATTTTCTATTATTTTAACCATGACAAAGGTAAGCATACGCTTGTAATTACAGACAATCCGAATAGTTATCAAAAATTAAAAAAAGATGCTGAATTTATTAAGGCTATTCAGGGAATCTGTCCCATTGGAAAGATATTTAATACCAGCAAAAGTACTTTTATGAACGTTGGTGGATACTCTCTGGCAGACTATAATTATCAGATTTCTCAAACAAAATTATTTAGTAAATTGGACACGAAATGGAAAGGAAACATTTTTTATGAGTATCCTGGAGGATTTTCAAAAGCTTCAGAGGGGGATACTCTCTCAAAATTAAGAGTTCAAGAAATTGAATGTAAGCATATGATGCTACAGGGAGATTCCACCATTCCTGAATTTTCTCCTGGTGCAATATTTAATCTGACATTACATCATGCAGAAAGTTTCAATGACTCCTACATCTTATATAAAGTTGAACATATATTTGATCGTACTGAAAAAAATGGATTTATTTATCGTAATAGATTTTTGGCTTTGCCAAAAGGTACCGAATTTAGAGCGCCAAGGAAAACACCTAAACCAAAAGTCTATGGGAACCAAACTGCCATAGTTGTCTGTCCTTCTGGAAAGGAAATCTATCGGGACAAGCATTGCTGTGTCAAAGTTCATTTTCACTGGGACCAAGAAGGTAAAGCTAAGGATACAAGTGACAGTTCCTGCTGGATTAGAGTAGCTCAGTTATTGTCCGGAAGCAATTGGGGATCTGTTTACGTTCCAAGAGTGGGTCAAGAAGTTGTCGTTTCGTTTCTGGAAGGAGATCCCGATAGACCTCTTATCGTCGGATGTGTATACAACGACCAATTTATGCCACCCTACTCTGAATCCCAAGAAAAAATATCAACAATGAAAACCGTGACTTTCACTGATGAAAAAAGATTTAATGAATTTCGTCTTACCGATGAGAAAGAAAAGGAAGAAATCTTCGTCCGTGCTCAAAAAGACGTAAAAGTAGACGTCATAGACGGATCTCATTCTACAAAGTTACACTCAGAACCCGGGAAAAAGGTCACGCATTCGCTTGAAATTGTAAAAGGTGATAAATCGGTGATACTGAAAGAAGGTGATTCTTCCTACACAATGAAAAAAGGAAACTGCACCATTCAAATGGATGAGGGAAACAGTTCAATTACCTTAAAAAAAGGAAACAGTACCATTCAACTGGATAACGGAGACAGTACAATTACTTTGAAAAAAGGAGACAGTAAAATAAAACTGCAAAAAGGAAATCAAACCATTGATATAAATGGAGATTGCACGATAAAGATTTCTGGTAATTTAAAAATTAAAGCGAGTAAGAATATCTCTATAGAAGCAGGAAAAGAGCTATCACTCAAATCAGGTGCCGCAACGAAAGTAAAAGCGGGATCGAGTCTTACGGTAAAAGCGAGCGCATCAGCGAAATTTCAATCTGGTACAAGTTTTACATGTCAATCAGGTGCATCAATGACTATAAAATCCTCTATGGGTATGAACGTAAAGGCCAATGCAAGCCTTAATATAAAATCCATGGGGATGCTCAAAGCTGAAGGTATGGCTATGACGAACATAACGGGAGCAGCTGTCCAAATAAACGGAAAAGGAGTATCTAGTTTTCGTGCACCAATGATAACAATCGGAGGAGGGATGATTTCATTTGGATAACTCAAAAGTAATAAACTCAAGTGAAGAAAGGACGGAAGAAGTTAGATCTCCTGACGGAAAATTAATAAAAACATATACGATCAGAGATTACAAAATGAACGGTCCTATGATTATTTACGATGATAATGAGCAGGTTGCCCAAAAATTAAATTACAGAGATAACAAACTGTCGGGTCCTGCGGAATTTTATCAAGACGGAGTTCCTGTAATGTACGCTCAATTTCAAAATGGTGTTTTGGAGGGACCTGCAACTTTGTTTATTGACGGAATAAAATCCGGAGAAACAACATTTAAAAACGGAGTCATTGACGGGGTTTTTGCATCATTCGATAAGCAAGGAAGAATTATTCGAGAAGCTAATTACGTTAACGGACAAATGGAAGGCGATTGTTACCTATATTATCCAGACGGAATTGTTCAAGAAAAATCGTTTTATAAAAATAATAAACTCGAAGGAACTGTCACAAAATACTATCATTCGGGAGCAATACTTGAAATTTCAAATCATGAAAATGGCTTAGCTGTTGGATATACAGAAACTTACGATGAAAGCGGAAACTTAATTTCAAGAAAGGAGGCATAAATGGGATTTTGTTGTTGTCCCGGAACTCTTCTCAGTTGTCCAATGGGGTTAACACCTGCTCCATTGAATATTTTACCAAAGACAGTGTTTGGTCCGACAGGTCCGATGGCAACTTGCACAGATTGTGTTCCTTTTGTCAATATCGTTCCATTTGGAGTCTGTAAAAGTCTGTTAAATCCAGCAACTGCTGCACTTACCGCTGCAGCATTTGGAGTACTTACTCCGGGACCGTGTATGCCTACCCCTGCCGGTATTTGGATTCCAACAAAACCAAACGTAATAAGTGTCACAGGACCTGTTTTAACAAATAATTCAATGTTGGTTTGTGCATTCGGGGGAGTAATCAAAATAAATCTACCAGGACAATTCAAGGTAATGGCTTAAAAAGGAGGAAATTATGCATAAAGTTGAACAAGATTGTTTATTTTGCAAAATCGTCAGAGGAGAAAGTCCCATTCACAAAATTTGGGAAGACGAGGAACACTTAGCTTTTTTGTCGATATATCCGAACACATTAGGAGCATCGGTTGTAATTCCGAAAAAACATTTCGATAGTTATGCTTTCCACATGCCAGACGACGAATTAGCCAAACTTACTATAAAATCAGCAATAGTTGGTCGGCTTCTGGATGCTTCCTTTGATGACGTAGGACGTACTGCCGTTATTTATGAGGGGTTTGGCATTAATCACGTTCATGCAAAATTATTTCCTCTGCATAAAACAAAGGGTGAATGGAAGCCAATCCACACCGACTATAACAAATATTTCGATCATTATGAAGGATATGTTTCATCCCATGAGTATCACGGACCTAATCCTGACCTAGCTAAACTTGCCGAGCATATCAGACAAGTTGAAAAAAGCCTTAAATAGAGGCAATCACTCGACACATTTGACACATTAATGTATCCTTACACTTGTAAGCTCCAAGAATAATTTTTTCTTGTCGTACGGATTTGTTCTGTACAAGCTTTGTAGATAGAAATTTAAAGGAAGATATACAAATGAAGCTGAACAAAAAAATGAATGCAATTATTATCTTTACATTACTATTTTCTGTCGAATTATACTTAGTGAGTTTATTGAAACCTTCTGAACAGAAGCCTGTTATCCATGATAAAAATACATACTCAAAGACGGAGGCGATCTCAAAAATTGAAGTGATCAGTCCAAAAAAACTAAAACGCATTGACATAAAATATCTGTCTTTCGACGGTAAAGAAAAAGTTTCACAGATAAATGTAATAGACGTAATCGCCGATGATGTCCTGGAGGTATTTGGGGAATTAAAAAAAAAGCGATTTCCTATGTATAAATTTTATTGCTATGCACCCAGAACAACCAGAAACAGAGAGAAAATATCCTTGCACGCATATGCTGCTGCTATTGATATAAACGCTCTAATGAATCCTTCATATGATGCCATTAACAATATAATGATTCCCCGAAGAGACAAAGAAAGACAAAAGGATAGGGAAAGGATAGTAAGGGAATTAAAAAAGATAGGCATTTCAGAAAAAGAAATAAAGGAGATATTAAAAATTACTATACAGCCCAAGGGTTTTGACGATAGATTTCTTAACAGACAAATCATCCGAAAAGGAATGATAACTCAAGATATCGTAGACATATTCAAAAAACATGGATTTAACATCTGGGGAGGCTACTGGAGACAATCCATCGACTACATGCATTTTCAAATACCACGCCAACTGGCCGAACAACTAGCAAAAAGCGATTTTGAGTCTCGCAAAAAAATTTGGGCACAGCACAAAAAAAATACCTGTCAACCATGAATCTTCTATGTAAATTTTGGATTTTTTTCAACCAAAGTTTCTTCACAAAAAACCGCCTCGAAGGACGGCTTTTAAATTAAAAAATATAAGGCTTTACAAAACTAATCTGCCACGTAAGGCAACAACGCCAAGTATCTGGCCCTTTTGATAGCCAAGGCCAAAGCACGCTGCTTTCTGGAAGATACCATGGAAATCCTACAAGGCATAATCTTTCCTCTCTCGGAGATAAACTTTTGCAATGTACGCGGATCTTTATAGTCAATCTTCATCACACCACTCTCAAAAGGACACTTCTTCTTTCTGTAGTTGAGATTGTTCTTTTTCCAAACCCTATCCTTTTTCTCTTCTTTCATGATACTACTCCTTTGCCTCTGACTTCTCTTCGCCGCTTTCTTCTTTAATCATATCAATTTTGTTATTCGCCGCTCGATATCCGACATCCTTTGTACCCATATCATCCCCATAGCTCTTTGCTTGAGAAATCAGATTCTCCTTATCTTCAAAAGCATCAACCTTTACGATCAAATGACGAATGATATCCTCGTTAATCTTCATATTACGATTCAATTCTGCAACAATGGCACCTGTTGCTTTCATCTGGATAATGTAATAGTGCCCCTTGTGATTCTTCTTGACCGGATAAGCTAACTTTCTCAATCCGCAATATTCACTGCGAACAACTGTTCCACCATTTTGAGAAATATACAACCCAAGTCCTACTCCCAGTGCCTCGATCTGCTGCTGCGAAAGGTCTTGACGACCTATAAAAATGTTTTCATATAATGTCATATTCTTACCAATAATAAACGGGAAAGCACCCCACTCTCCACTGCCGAGGTTATTTATACATCTTAAAAAAAATGATATCAACACAAAAATACCAAAATTTGAAAAAACTTTTAAAAATCATATAGATAGAACCGAATTTTCGTTCATTTCAATTTTTAAATTTGTAAATTCAGAGTTAGACACATCAAAACTTGTAAAAACTCGCTGTCTGTTGTACCATTCCGTTGAATTTATGGAGATTTTATGGCTAAAGAGGATTTGATTGAGTTTACAGGAGAGGTCATTGAGGTGTTGCCCAATGTTATGTTTAGGGTCAGATTGGAGAATGGACATGTCATTTTGGCCCATACTTCTGGAAGGATGAAAAAAAACAGAATCCGTGTCCTGGTGGGAGATAAAGTAAACGTCGAGATGACGACTTATGATTTTACCAAAGGTCGTATAACTTTCAGATCAAAATAAATAATATCTTAACTTTTTATTGGCATAATCAACATAACTATATAGGGGACATGATATGTCAGTAGCGTTGGGAAAAAGATCTTTTGAAGCTGTTAGCAGGTATATGTTAAGAGAATTTACGGTGTTTTATAACCTCTTGGCTATGTCTTGTACACTCAAGAATATGGGGTTGGCTAATTGTTCAAACCTATGCCTTGAAAAATCCGAAAGTAATCGTTCAAGGGCTATGAAAGTCTTTCATCATTTGGAAAACAGAGGTATCAGATTTAAGTTGGCACCTATTCCTGCTTCTCGGCAAGATTGGAGAGCTCCTCTGCACATTTTTGAGGAGATATATCGCCAAGAACAAGAGCTATCCGGATTGGTATCTGTTGTATACGAATCTACCCTTGCTGATAAAGACTTTGTGATGCAACAATTTATTATGAACCTTTTTGAAGATCACCTAAAGTCTGAGTTGGAAGCACTAAACCTGCTTAACAGACTCAGAAAAATGCAGTCATCGGACATCGGAGTATTCGAATTTGATGCTGAATTAAAATCAATCTTATAAAAAAGCAAGAGAAATACCGGCTGAATGTATTCCTCAAGCTACCTCTTTTCTTTCGGCGTAAGCTCTAGCCTTCTTCAGATCTTCATAAGTATCGATGCTGATCGGTGATTCCTTGTCAACAATCGTAATTCCAATGGTCATACCGTTTTCTAGAGCACGCAGCTGTTCAAGCTTTTCAGTTTTCTCAAGAAAACTTTGCGGAAGACTGACAAATTTCCTTAACGAATCTGCTCGAAAACAATAAATTCCTACATGATTGTAATACGGACCACCATACGGAACCGCTGACCTACTAAAATAAAGGGCCTTTCCTTTCTTAAACTCAGAATCTGAAAAGGAAATAAGAGGTTTTACCGTACTAGCACATTTATAGGACTCATCCCTGATCGGAGTAGCAAGGGTTGATATGTCATAATCTGATTCCCTCACAATCTCCGCTGCCTTCTGAATAAACTCAGCATCCACGAAAGGAAGATCTCCCTGCACATTGATTATGCAATCATACTCCTTCCTTTTATCGAATTTCTGCCACGCTTCAAAAACCCGATCTGAACCAGATGGAAGATTTGGATCTGTTAATACCGCTGTCCCACCAACACTTTCAACCGCCCTCTTTACCTCCAAATCATCACAAGCGACAATAACATCCCCTACTTTTGATGCCACTGCACACTCATACGCCCGAACAATCAAAGGCTTACCATTTATATCCGCTAAAACTTTTCCAGGCAAACGAGTCGACGAAATACGAGCGGGCATAACGATCAAGGTATCCATTACACCTCCATAATCTTTCACTAAGAACACAAACTTGCACATGGTGCGGTCGAGAAGACTTGAACTTCCACGAAATAATTTTCATAGCGACCTCAACGCTACGCGTCTACCAGTTCCGCCACGACCGCACAGCCGACACCTTTATAGCCCAATACAGCTCCTTTTTCAAGAATAATCAGACTAAAAATCAAACTCGTTTTTTTCGTGTATTAGATTTTATCATCCGCAATGGAATCATCGATATCCTCTAAATCGACAGACCCCTCCTCCATCTCGCTCTCGCTAACTACTTGCACACCTTCTTTTTCGATGGCTTTCACGGATAAACCTTCATATGGGTTATACGTATCTTCATCCGCTATATCGTCCAAATCCTCTTCCTCTTCATCTGAAGGCAAAAATGAACGAAAATTGTTAATTGCTGCTTCTTTTAATTCATCAACAGAAACTGTACGAGCGGCAATCTCCCTCAAAGCAATCACCGGTTTTTTCTCATCGTTTTCTTCCACGGTAACCGCATCCCCAGCCAATATTTGGCGTGTTCTCTGCGCCGCAAGTACTACTAGATCAAAACGATTTTTTACGACCTTTTCACAATCCTCAACAGTTATACGAGCCATAAACTTCCTCCAGCCTCTAACAAGTGCTTAATATTAGTCTATATACCCCGAAATTTCAATCTTTTTATTTTGAAGCAAAAGAATCTAACATTCCGATAATAACCGGTCCTAACATTACTATGAACAAACAAGGCATGATGAAAAACATCAAAGGTAAGGTCAATAATGTCGGCGCCTGAGCTGCTTTCCCTTCAGCCTCTAACATTCTCTTTTCTCTAGATTCAACAGCCAGCTCCTTTAATGATGTAGATAGCGACGAACCATATTCCAACGCCTGGCTTAATGTTTTAGAGATAGTCTTAATTTCAAGACAATCTGTTCTATTTTCCAAATTTGTAAAAACTTGTCTGTGATCAGGTATCATTTCTAACTCAATTGACGTCAAACTAAGCTCGTCCGCTAAAACAGGATTGGAGGTCCTCATCTCTCTAGCAATCCTTCTTATGGATTTTGTCAAATCCAATCCAGATTCTGCGCAAATAACCAACAAATCAACCAAATCAGGAACTCCCTTGTCAATTGCTTCTTTCCTTTGATTTGCTAGCATTTCATAGTTTAAATCAGTCAATTTATGTCCACCTAATACTCCTCCCAATATTCCTATTAAACACGTCAGATAAAAAGGAACACCAAAATCATTTGTACCCAACAGAAGCAATATTATGAAAAAGATTGAAAGACCCGAAGTGAATTTGGCCGTCATAAATTCTTCCATTGCACTGTCATGTCTCACACCTGCCTTCAAAAGCAATACCTTCATGTTTTCGATTAATTCAGGATATTTTTCCCCTATAAAATTAAACAACTTATTATCCCCGAACATCGGACCTTTTTTACTCAAACCGATGTTTTCATCTTCTTCATCTACAAAAGAACCTTCAACTTCTGAAGCCTGTGTTCCCACTTTTTTGATTCTGGTTGCAATCTTTACACTGCTTGCTATTCTGTAAGCCCACATGTCAGCATAAGGCTTGACCCACAGATAGACTGCGAAAGTAACAAACAAAGTAATTATATCCAAAAATGGTTCTCTCATATCACACCTTTATTTTTGTTGCTTTTAACATGAAGAAAGTCCCCAAGGAAAACAAAACTATCAGTACTTTAAGAAGAGTCTGACCAGATCCCGGTTCTGTGAAAATTTTTAAATGAGCTGGATTTAAAAGAGCCATAATCCCTGCAAATAAAAACGGCAATGCACTAAGAACTATAGCTGACATTCTGGCCTCAGCAGACATCGCTTTCAGTTTTAATCCAAGTTCAAGTCTTTTTCTTACTATACTGCTAAGATTAGCCAAAATCTCTCCTAACATACCCCCGTTTTCCATCTGAAGAACCAAAGCAACTACCAAAAATCTAAACTCCTCTAAATCAATCTTGTCAGCAGCTTCCTGTAAAACTTTTTCTGGTTCAACACCCAAATCAAGCTTTTGGCTAATTATCCGATACTCACTCGCAACAGGATCCTTGGATTCCACACTAACCAGTTTCATGATTCGCCCGATATTCAATCCGGCTTTCACTCCTCGGATCATCATATCAATCGCATCTGGAAATAATTTTAGAAATTCCATTTTTTTCTTATCGGCTCTGGACTTTAAATAATTATATACCAAGTAAGCGCCAACGCACATGCCCACAGGAACACCTGTCAATGCATTTAAAAATTGGAAATACAAAATGATCGCCGACATTGCAATTCCCCCCAAAAAGCAATAAATCACAAAATGCCCAACGGTCATATCCGTAATACCCGCCTTCTTCATTATGCGCCTTATTTTGTTCACAACATTTTGGGTTTGGTCATTGACCTCTGTAACTCCTTGAAAATCGTTTCTCGCAAAAGTGGAAATCTTATCTACGCCAGCTGTTTCCAGTAACATATCCTGTTGTTTAGATAACATTCTTAAGCGTCTTTTTATTTTGTCTTCAGAGGATTCCTCCTCTCCTTCTTCTTTCTTTACAGCAGGTTTGGACATCAACATGTAAACAGTGTATGTACAAATAAAGGCACAAAAAAAGAAAAATAAAGAATCAATAAGAGAGATTATCATCTACTTCACCTCCATTTTTCTCAATCGCCGTCCTCATTACATTCAACAATTCTTTATCAAGACCATATGTTATAGCCTTGTCCAGAAAAGCAGGTTGTTCCACCTTCGCTTCGAATCTACCGATAACTTTATGATCCTCAGACTCTCCTATTGGAACAAACTTAAACAGATGTTGATACTGAATATCTCCTCTTTCATTAATACCTGTCACTTCAACAATCTCAGTGATTTTTCTTGAACCATCGTGCAGTCGCTCTGTCTGGACAATCATGTTAATCGCACCTGCTATCTGCGCTCTCACTATCTCGCTAGGCAAATCAAATCCAGACATCGCGACCATATTTTCTAAACGAATAAAAGCTTCTCGGGCCCTGTTTGCGTGAATTGTTGACATGGATCCATCGTGACCGGTGTTCATGGCTTGTAACATGTCTATACACTCTTCACCACGGACCTCTCCGATAACAATTCGATCAGGTCTCATACGAAGTGCATTCTTAACTAAATCTCGAATAGTTATTTCACCCTTTCCTTCGATGTTGGGAGGTCGGCTTTCCAAACGAACTACGTGTGGCTGTTGCAATTTCAGCTCCGCCGCATCCTCACAGGTAACAATACGCTCGCGAGGATCTATAAGTTGCGATAATGCGTTTAGCATTGTAGTTTTCCCGGAACCCGTACCTCCTGAAACAATAATGTTTAACCCGCAAGTCGCCGCTATCTGCAAAAGTCGTACCATTTCCTCAGTTAAGCTTCCATGAGATGCTAAATTGTGCAAATCCATCGCTTTTTTGGAGAACTTACGAATTGAAATAGACGCACCGTCTAAAGCAATCGGAGGAACGACTATGTTAACACGACTTCCATCAGGAAGACGAGCATCACAAAGCGGACTGGATGTGTCGACACGACGACCAACCCTGTGAGCGATTCGTTGTGCGATCTGCATAAGGTGAGCATCATCTCTGAATTTCACCGGAACCAACTGCATAACACCGCGTCTTTCAACATATATCTGAAAAGGTCCGTTAACCACAATATCAGAAATGGTATCGTCATCTATTAAAATCTCTAAAGGACCAAGTCCGATCATATCGTCAACTAACTCTCGAGCGATCCCTACCTGTTCTCGTTTGGTGATCTGCGCTCGACGTTCTTGTGCAAAATCAAAAACGAAGTTTTCAATTTCTGTCCTTAACTCTTGCGGAGTCAATTTGAAAGCCGTTGCCAAGTTAATTCGGTTTAACATTGTATCATGGGCTTCTTTACGAAAAACCGTAAGCAAAGGAGATTCTTCAACTACCGCATCTTTTATTTCATCAGCCATCTAAATTCTCCCTTTACCTCTTCATAAATTTACCCAGCATAACAAGAATCTCATTTTTAATTTTTTCTAAACTAAATCCTTCTCTTTCCGAAATCGCCTGAGCAATAGCCTGATTCTCATTTTTACCAAGAACATCATCGGTAACTTCCTCCAAAATTTCCGTTAAAGGTCCCTCCGAAACCACTAAAGGTTGACCTATATTTGCAGCAGCAAGAGTTATCGTCTCATCCAAAGGCATAACATAATCTATTTTTCTGCCTATCACTTCTTCAAAGGATTCTTTTGCTATTGCTCCCGCACTGGACAGTCCATTTTTGTTGTCAATCATAATAATTTTCTTATTTTGATATTCAACGGATATTAATTCTAACAATCTCGCTGCATTTTGAGCAGAGGCCATTGTCATCTCGACCATAATTATAAAGCTGTCGGCCTTCTTCATAGAAATCTTATTTATTTCATTAAGATCTCGTTGAGCGTCCACCAAGATGTAATTGAATTGTTTCTTTAGTATCGCCATCAAAGCGTCAAAAGCCTTAATATCTACTTGCATACCTCTGACCAGATCACACAATCCTCCCAAATAATACAGCCTTTGTGCACATTTTTTTAAAATCGTCTCAGTGAAGTAATCATCTATTTTATCGGGAGATTCCAAAATATCCAGATAGGCATTTTCTGCTTTAATATCAAGAAGCAAATTAGTGGTTCCATACAAAAAATCCAAATCCATCACCAATGTACGCTTAAATTTTTTGTTCGCAAGCAACCACCCAACGTTCGCAACAACGGTTGTCGCTCCTGCTCCTCCGGTAGCACTCACTACATGAATCAATTTACCTTCCTTCAGAACTTCATTTTTTACCCCATTAGCTTGCTCTATCGCTCTTCGCAATAAAGTATTACTTAAAGGCTTGACTATATAATCGACAACGCCTGCCGCTTTCAAATCCCTAAACAATCCAACTTCATTCCTCGAACCAATCACAATAATCGAAATATTAGGAGCACTAAACTCCTTCACTTTCCCGATATCTCCCAATGGAAGCTCAGAGTTTGAAACATCAACGATCAACACTTTCGGACTTCTGTTTGTCTTTAAAAATTCCAGAGCATCCGCAATGTTTCCCATATTTGCCTCTGCGTAAGCCATATTCATTTCCCTTATGACATTCCAGATAACCTGCTCTGAAACAGGATCATTTACAAAAGCCACCAGGTTGTGAGGTAATTCAGATGTACTCTTAGCCATAACAAATCTCCTTTCTATTTAGATGAGCTTGATGAAAAACTCGATGATGAACTACTGCTCGACGAGGAAGATGAACTTCCCCCACTGCTCGATCCAACTTCGCCCATCGCGCTAATGGCCTGCTCTATCTTCTGTCCTTTATATTTTCTGGGAGCTATAAAATCCGCGCTATTAGCTATCATTTCTTCCATATTGTAGTTCATTGCTCTTCCATAACGGGGTAATGGTTTATCAGTATCGCAATCACCTATGCTTTCATCCCACAAATCAATCTCTGTCCTTTGGAGATCATATTTCAGAACGTCAATTCTAACTCCTTTTTGAGCATCTTTATAAATACAAACTCCTGAGTCTATAATTCGACTTTCTAGAAACCCAGCTTTGACCATCTCAGATTTTACTTTAGCTGAAAGCCGTTTCTTCTGAGACAACGGCACCGGAGAATTCGAAACAATCATAAATCCTACATTTTCTACTCCCTCTCCTTTTGAATCCCTCAACAGTTTTTCCAATTTTTCTCGATCAGTTGCAGAAAGCTGGAAGTTTCCATCCACGTTAAAAAAGTGAGCAACTTTGTTTTCTGTTATATCGATCTTTACTTCTTCCAAATCATAAGAAGATGTAATCTTATTCTCACTACACGCAGTCAATATTAAACAACACGCCGTAAAACCTAAAAAATTTTTCATAACTACCTCCACTTATTTCAATGAAAATCCTGCACTGTCTGCTTCTTGTCCCAAACGGTGAAATCTTCTCTTGGTAATCGACTTCAAAGGAGACAACATCTTTGGAATCATATCCGTCGGAGCCTTCAACTGATTGGAAGACGGCTTCACGATGTAAGGAGTAACAATAATTACCAACTCTCTCTCGTTTGAAGTTATCCCCGAACTCTTAAATAAAGATCCCAATAACGGAAGACTCGATAGGAAAGGTGTTTCAGTGGTTCTTGAATCTCTGTTTGTTTGCAATAATCCAGCTAATGCCAAACTTTGTCCACTTCCAAGCTCTACAACAGTCTCAATATTTTTCTTGGTTAAATTCGGAGAACCGTCATCGTTTTGACCAGTGAGTGTACTAATCTCCGCTTTTACTTTTATGTTAATTCTGTCTTCGGAAAGGACCACGGGAGTAAACTCCACGGAAGTTCCCCAATCTTTAAAATTCGTGGTTTTGCTGTCACTGTTTGTCTGCGTAGCTGTATACCCTTGCTCTCCACCGGATTTAAATGTTGCGGATTTTCCTGATAATGCCACCAAATTCGGCTCAGCCAATACCGTAGCAAAAGTCTCCGTAGCTAACGCATCAATCAAAGCCGACAAATTATTAACACCGGCAGACACGACCCATCTACCACCTCCTATAGAATTTGTCAAAAGACCTTCACTTTCGAAAAATTCCTTTTTTATCGCATCTGCATCTTCCACAAATTCAGGCAAAGCTACTGTAGACTCACCCGCAGCCATACCTATTAATCCAGAGGAAGCACCAGTCACCGATAACGCTCTCCAGTTAACACCCAAGGATTTTTTTACCTCCCTGGTTACCTCAGCGATTTTCACTTTTAGCATAACCTGAGTAGCCGTCTCTATCGTCATTTTGTTTATGATTTTATCTTGATCAACAAACCTCCCGACGATATCCAACACATCTTGAGCCATTTCTGGAGACGCAACGTTACCCTTCAAAATCAAATTATTATCGATCGAAACTAACTCTACGTCTAAATCAGGAAAAATCTTTGATATCGCCCCCTTTATGTCATTTAAAGGATAGGTAACCCTTATCACATAATCAGCAAGAATTCTTCCTTCTTTATCGTGAATTACTAACGGAGTTACTCCTGGAGCCAATCCGCTAAGATACAAAGATTTATCGCTCAACATATCAATGTCAGCTACTTTTGGATTCGGAATAAAAATTTCCCCGATTTTGCTTTCAAATTTCAACAAATTAACAGAATCGACTTCTACTTCCTTTTCCGTTTTTATCGCTCTTATAGCATAATCTTTTTCTTCATTTCTTTTCTGATTCTTTATGCTACGAACATAATCTTCTTTCATTATTCCGTTGCTCAAATCTCTGGTTTCAGCCAAAACACTCGGATCATTCAACCATCCCAAAAAAGCGAAACAGATAATACTCAATCTTTTTTTCATATCACTTCTCCTTCATTCGAATCTTTCCATCCCATTCTATTACTCATCGTTCATCGCTCTACTAGATCTACCACCGTTCTTAACTTTCTTACCATCCTTGTAGAACTGCACTTCATCAGGAGTTAATTTTCGGTATATTGTCACTGGATCATCTTTTTCTTTTTCCTTTTTACTATCAGATTCTGAAACAATGCGTCCCGAAACAACTTCATATTTACCTGAATTTTGTGATGATGCCCGAATATCGTCTTTTCCTTTTTGAGACATCTGTGCACTAAAATTACTCATATTATGCAAGAGAGCAGATATATTCTTCTCTTCCTCTTGACGTTTCCTTTTAGATTCTTTCAACACCTCAGCAGATGAAGATCTACCCATATTCCAAATTCCTTTAATTAAGTTATTATCGGTGTCTGGGGAATATCCTTCATCCAGGGAATCTTCTTCTTCAAAATCCTCTTCTATTTTTTCACTCTTACTTCTAACAGTGATCGTAATACCGTTGTTTCCTGCTTGCTTTAACATGACATTGACCAAATTTTCTTTGACCTCTAAAGTGATATTTCGAGGAGTTGACGAGCCACCTAATCCAATTCCGCTACCAAAAAGTCCTCCGTTATTCCCGTCTTTCTCAACTTTTTGTTGCTTTGTAACCCCGTCTATCGCGATAATTTTTAACGCTTTGTATACATGTGTTCTTTGCTTATTTCCTTCAAACGAATTTATTATAACGTCCACATAATCCCCTGGAGAGATCATACTCTTCGAGATCGGAGTTCTTTGATCAACCTGGAAAGGAACAGCTCTGTAACCAACTTTTATAACAGTATCAGCCTCTTTCTCTTTTTTCTCACGTTCAATCTTCTTTGCTTTTTCGGCTTCTTCTGCTTCTTTCTTTTTTCTCGCGACCTCTGCTGGATCGTTACTGGTTAACATACTTAGAGTCAGAGGAATTCCTGCCGGTATTTCATTTTTTGCCCACATATTTAGTGCATTAGTATAGTCCGCCTTATTATTCAACGGATTTCCTTTACTATCTTGAGCAATGAAATACGGTTGAATAGCATTGGACGGCCAAGATCTCCAGCTCAATTTGGACTGTAAAATTCTCTCATCCTTCTTGATTTCACTATTCGTCACCAATACCTGTATTTCCTTTATTTTTTTCTGTTCAGACTTGATCATCAAAGGTATGTCAGGCAATGATAGTTCTTTTTTTACTGGTTGCTGCTTTACAACTGTGCCCCCAGGAATCATCCATCTGACTACCCCAGTAATCACCAAGGCTACTGCCGACGCCATAACAATAGGAACTATATCTTTTTTATTACCCATATCATCACCTAAACATCACATCAAAAATTACAAAAAATCCTCCACAAGATAATGCTACACCGTAAGGCACTTCTTGCTTCAGTGCATCAGTATCGCCAGCATTAAACTTTACTGACCTTGCTTTTATCTTATATAAGGAAAGTAAAACAAATCTTAAAAAACGAATTTTTTTCTTCTTCAATACTGAAAATATGATAAATAATTTCCTTCTCAAAAACGCAACTTGCTTCCCAAAGAATATATAAATCAAAGCAAGTACTAATCCTCCAACGGCGGTTCCCCATATAAACTCAAATACATTATTTTCTGCAAACAAGACGAGAGGGATCAAAAGTTTTACATCACCTCCACCTATGAGATTAAATTGATTCAGTACAAAACAAAAAGCAAAAGTGATACAAGCTATACTTAACGCTTCTGAAAAATTTTGTCCTGAAATGCCAAAAATGTATGACACCGCATATAAGAGAAGTAAAAACAGAACATACTCGTTTTCGATTCTGAAAAACATAAAATCATTCAAAGAAATGACTATTAAAACCACTGCAAAACAAAACCAAATAAACAAATTCAAACTCCTTATTGTTCTTAGCGTAAATCATTTACGTAAAGATAAAGTTAATTTCGAACCAAAACTTTTTATAATTTGAATTTTTTTTTTTCAAACTCTATAATTACATTGTAATTTTAAGGAAATGAGCTATGTTAGTTAGTTTTGAAATAGATAATTCCATCGCCGTTTTAACATTGAATAATCCGAAAAAGTTAAACGTGCTTAACACAAATTTTGTTGAAGAAATATATGATCACCTTTCAAATATCGAGAAAAAAGCTAAGGTTTTGGTTATATTCGGTACTGAAAAGGCGTTCGCTGCAGGGGTTGATATCAATGAAATAAATTCATTATCATTTGAGAAAGCTTTGTTGGAAGAATTTATCGACTCCAAATGGGAACGTATTTTAAATATAAAAATTCCTGTAATTTCAGGTGTAGAAAAATATGCATTGGGAGGCGGTTTCGAATTAGCTTTGGCTTCAGATATCATAATAGCAAATGAAAATGCGAAATTCGGATTTCCTGAAATTAATCTCGGGCTTATGCCAGGATTGGGTGGAACGCAGCTTCTCACAAGAATCATAGGATCGAAAAAAACAAGTGAACTTATTATGAGCGGAGATTTTATTGATGCAGAGGAAGCTTTACGACTTAATATCATTTCAAAGATCGTATACACTCCGGCAGATCTGAAAGAAGAAACATTAAAACTAGCAAAAAAAATAGCTGAAAAATCTCCAACCAGCTTGCGTCTCATAAAGGAGGCAATACAACTTTCTCAAAACGCGGGATGTCTTCAAGGAATAAGAACCGAAAGAAACTTATTCCGTTCCCTATTTTCAACATCTTACAAAGAAAAGTTGACTCAAGAGTTTTTGAAAAATAAATAGGGCGCAAAATATATCTAACTTTGTCCAACTCTATGGTTAGGATTAATTTTTCTTTTCGGAAGTCGCATAGTCCGTCGAAAGCTTAACAGAGTGTAACACAAAAATTGCAAATAATACGGATATTATCGAAACAATCATGCTGCATTTGTAATCTGTCGCACTATAAGTTAAATCTGATCCCCTTGACCAATCTAAAATACACCCGATTAACCAAACCAAAATCGTACAGCCGAGCATGGTAATGGTATTAACAATGCCTGTCACTGTCGCTCCGAGCTTTTTATCGCACAAAGACAACACAGCAGGGAAGGCCAAAAATTGGCACATAGCGAAACCTCCCATGGCAAATAAAATTACGCACAGAGATATTATCGAAAGTTGAGCAAAGCAAACTAAACTAAGTAAAATAACGAAACATATCGCCTCTCCCAACATAACCTTTTTGAAGTTATTAAATACTTCTGCAAGATAGGCCGATAAAGGACTTCCCAATATCATTCCTATATACGCGAAACTTATGGCAAAAGCGGCTTTTTCTTTCGATATTCCATGAACATGTGTTATAAAAGGAACTCCCCAGGTATCACAAAAAGATGAACATGCTCCCCAAACCATCATGGAAAACACACTGATTCCGATATATCTATAATCGGAAACTACGGTTTTGATATCTTGCGCTATGGCATGAAGATTTGCCTTTGACTTCGGTCGGATTAAGTCTTCTTCTTTAATCATCAGAAAAACTATGGCTGAGCAAAAAATTCCCAAAAATCCAAAGCAAATTACAATATTTTGCCAAGGGTAGCTTGAAGACAGTCGTGCCATCAAAGGATTGCATATTATTGGACCTATACCTCCTGCTGCAATAGCTAATCCAGAAATAAAAGCAACCTTTTCTCTCGCAACGTAATCATTTGTGACCTTCATAATCAGAACAAGAGCAAAAGAAGAAGAAGCGCCGAGAATTATTTGAGAAGCAGCTGCGCAAAAATAATTAGACGAACTTACAAAAGCTATTAATCCCAAAGAAAATAAAGCAAAAGACGATACTATAATTTTCTTTACGCTGACTCTATCTATGATTAGCCCTGTTGGAATTTGCATTATCGTATAAGCTAAGTATGATAGGCTAACCAAAAAACCAATTTGAGATGTGTCTGCATTGAAATAATTCTGCAAATTTTCGTTCAATACATTCGGAATTGCTGATTTTATGCCATATTGATATGCGAAAAATAACGCACAGAACGAAAGTAGAAACAGGTATTTTTTATTCATAACTCATTCCTTTCGATGAAAATTGTATTAACGCCTTGCTTTCTTGAGTAAGTTAAAAAAATTCTCATTGGTATATTTTTCAACCTGATCTATGGAAATATTTTTTAATTCAGAAATCTTGCTGGCGACGTGAACCACAAACGCCGGCTCATTTATCCTTCCTCGAAATGGAACTGGAGCCAAAAATGGAGCATCTGTTTCAAGCAAAATTCTGTTGATAGGTAAAAAGTCACGAACCGCCTCTTGCAAGATAATATTTTTCTTAAAAGTTAGGGTTCCTCCTATTCCAAAATAATAAGAGGTCTTCAACACCCTCTCAACAAACGCTTTTTCCCCGGAAAAACAATGAATAACCCCAGTTACATTCGGATGAGCTTCTAAAATCTCCGTTGTATCCTGCCAAGCTTCGCGAGTATGAATGGACACAGGCAAATTGAACTCCTCAGCCAGCTCCAATTGAAAAGAAAAAATCTTTTTTTGTTCTTCCCGTGCGTCGCTAACATAATAGTCTAGACCGATTTCTCCAATGGCAATCGTCTTGCCTAGACTACAGTACTTCCGAAAAATTTCCTGCATTTCGCTAAAAGAAAATTTTTCATAATGCTCTTTCGCATACTCAGGATGTATTCCAATAGATCTGAAAACATTCGGAAACTTTTCTGAAATTGCAGTGTACCCCTCCACATCCGAAAGATGAGTTCCTATATTAAGCATGTGCTTCACACCTGCTTGCGACGCTCTGTTTACCAAAAGATCCACAGAATAATATTCCGGAGAATTACCTGTCAGACGAGATTTCAGAAAACCTTCAAATCCAGAAAAAACCAAATGGCAATGTGAATCAACAAAAGCCACTTGCTTACTCACCCTTCATAAAAAGAGGAAATGGCTTTGGGAAACGCTGCGATGAAAACTTATCATCAATTTCAGCAAAAGAGGCTCCTCTTACATTAATAAAATCAAAAATCTTACGGGCAGTGTCCGGCATAAAAGGAGCAATCCCAAACGCTATCGACCTAATAGCCTCACATAATACCGTCAAAATCCTGTACAATTTCGGATCGTTCTGCTTGGCCAACTCCCATGGCTTCTGATCATTAACAAACTTATTGGATTCAGCGATCAATTCCCAGATCGCAGACAACACACCGCTCAAATCTTGTTTATCCATTAATGGACGCAATTTACTGATCAATTTTCTCGAATTATTAAATAAAACTTCTTCATCACTCAAAAAATTGTAATCAGGAATCATTTGACCGCCTAGTTTTTGAATGAAAGCCAAAACTCTCTGAACCAAATTCCCTAAATCATTTGCAAGGTCATAAGAAATTCTTTTCTTTATGGCTTCAACTGAAAAATCTCCGTCCTCACCAAAACGAACCTCTCTCATAAGAAAATATCGGACACAATCTAAACCGTACTTTTCAGCAATCTCAAAAGGATTTACAACATTTCCGACAGACTTAGACATCTTTTGACCTTCGCTAGTCCACCATCCATGAGCAAAAATTCTTTTCGGCAAAGGCAATCCCGCCGCCATTAAAAACGCGGGCCAGTACACAGCGTGGAAACGTAAAATTTCTTTTCCTACAACATGTATACATTCTCTGAAATAAGACTCTGCCCTTTCTATATCATCAGGGAATCCCAGCGATGTAAGATAGTTTGTCAAGGCATCTATCCAAACATACATCACATGATTTTCAGAATTTGGAACAGGAATCCCCCAACTGAATTTACTGCGAGAAATACAGAGGTCTTTAAGTCCACTCTTTACAAAATTGATAACTTCATTACGTCGGCTCAAAGGCAAAATAAAATCCGGATGTGATTCATAATAATCTAGTAATTTATCCTGATATGCAGAAAGCTTGAAGAAGTATGATTCCTCTTCCATCCACTCGACTTTTCCTCCGCTGGGAGCGATACCGTCAACGATTTCTGAATCGTTCACAAACATTTCATCCCGAGGATCGTACCATCCCTTGTATGAACTTTTATAAATATCCTTTTCAATCATAGTCCACAATTTTCGACTGGCCTTTATGTGGCGCTCTTCGGTGGTGCGGATAAAATCATCGTAACTAATGTTCATCACTGATGACATATCTTTGAATCTTTGAGACATCACGTCACTAAATGATTCCACATCCATATGTGCTTTCTCTGCAGAACGAGCTACTTTGATTCCATGTTCATCCGTACCTGTGGAAAAATGAACTTCAAACCCGTCCAACCTCTTAAACCGCGCTAGAATATCAGTAGCCGTACTGGCATACGCATGACGGATATGTGGATCTCCCTTGAGATAGCAAATCGGCGTTGTGACACAACATTTCGTTCTTAGC